>Ga0315289_10015685_pt1 | contig 10506 bp, 7 predicted proteins | sample YL17G11_40_MG_FD_203452 | JGI IMG/M metagenome (GOLD analysis project Ga0315289, IMG submission 203452) | Sediment microbial communities from Yellowstone Lake, YNP, Wyoming, USA - YL17G11_40 | ecosystem: Environmental > Aquatic > Freshwater > Lake > Sediment | place: USA: Wyoming | collected...
TCTGCGGTTTCTGCGGTGAAGATGGGCGGTTCCCAGCCGAGGGCCCTTCGGCTCCGCTTAGGGCAGGCCGTGCGCCCCTACGTTTCGGGCGCAGCATGCTGCGCCCCTACAGGCTGTTATCGGCGTTTATCTGTGTTCCCGCCAGAGGCGGGTAAACATCGGCGGCTACATAACTGTGTTTCTGCGGTGGATATGAAACTCGTGCAATTCGGGGCGGGGAATATCGGACGGGCGTTCGTCGGACAGCTTTTCGCGCGCGCGGGGTGGGAAGTCGTGTTCGTGGAGGTGGATCCGATTCTGGTCGAGGCCCTCAACCGTGCGCGCAGATACGTGGTCGAGATCCGCGATGAGCCGCCGGGGCGCATCACCGTCGAGAACGTGCGCGCGGTGGATGGGCGCGACCGCGACGCGGTCGCCGAAGAGGTCGCGACCGCCGACGCCGCGGCCACCTCCGTCGGCCCTCATGCCCTCGAATCGCTGTATCCTCTGCTGGCGGCGGGCCTGGTGCGCCGGCGCGAGCTGCGGGGCGGACCGCTCGACATCCTCATCTGCGAGAACCTGCGCTCCGCAGCCGATGTCTTCCGCGAGGGCCTCGCTCGCCACTTGCCCGAGGATTTCGATATCGAGTGCGATGTGGGCCTGGTCGAGACGAGCATCGGCAAGATGGTGCCCCTCATCAGCGACGCCGAGCGGCGCCGCGACCCGCTGACAGTGTACGCCGAAGCCTTCAATACCCTCATCGTTGACCGCCGCGGCTTCAAGCTCCCGGCGCCCCAGGTGCCTGGGCTTGACCCGAAGGACAATATCGCGGCATACGTGGACCGCAAGAGCTTCATCCACAACCTCGGGCACGCGGCCGCAGCATACGTGGGCTTCGCCGCGCAGCCGCAAGCCACCTACCTGTGGCAGGCGCTTGAAGATCAACGCATCGAGACAATAACGCGCGGGGCGATGTGGGAGTCGGGGCGCGCGCTGATCGCCGAGTACCCGGCGGAATTCGACCGCGCAAACCAGGGTGAGCACATCGAGGACCTGCTGCGGCGGTTCCGCAACCGCCGGCTGGGCGACACCATTCACCGCGTCGGGCGCGACCTTTTCCGCAAGCTCGCGCCGGAGGATCGAGTCGTGGGAGCGCTGCGCCTGCAAATGAAGCGCGGGGTCGAGCCGATCGCCACCACCGCGACCCTTGCGGCGGCGCTGCTCTTTCGCGCGGGCGATGATTCCGGCGTGATGCTCGCAGATGATGTGCGTTTTGCCGCCGCGCTGGATCAGGTCGGTCCGCGCGCAATGCTTGCCGATGTATCAGGGCTTGACCCACGGGTAAGAGCGGATGCGGCGATCCTCGAGCGCGCCGCGCAGCTCTACGAGCGACTGCGCGCGCAAGCCCAGCGACAGGCGACGCTCGGTGAAATCGCGGCATCCTGCGAGGCGGCCGGAGGATAGATGAGCAGCGAACCCACCAGTTCCGGCCGACGCCCCCTGCGCCCCGAGCGCATAATCCTGGTTGCGCTCATCATCGCGGTGGCTGCGGCGTGGGTTTCGGTCTATCGCGCGGGCGGGCGCGCGCTCACGGTAACTTTCTTCGACGTAGGCGAAGGTGATTCGGCCCTGATCCAGGCGCCCGGTGGTTGCGCATTGCTGATTGACGGCGGCGGTCGCAGCGGCAATCACGCCGGCAACTCGGATGTCGGCGAGCGCGTCATCCTGCCGGGGATGATGGTGCGCGGGGTGACCAAGCTCAACGGGATCATTGTGACCCACGGCGACGAGGATCACGTTAACGGGCTCGACCGCGTGGTGGACCAGGTGCCGGTGGAGATGGTTCTCGACCCGCTGCTGCCGCATGCGGCGGCGCCCTACGAGCGGCTGCGGGCGCTGGAGGAAGAGCGCGGGATCCCGGTGGTCAAGGCGCGCCTGGGCCAGCGGTTCAACTTCGGGAATGGGATCAAGGCCATGGTGCTGCACCCCGGGCTGGTGCCGATCTGGGGCGGCGCCGCCGACGCCAACGACAACTCGGTGGTGCTGCGACTGGTCTATGACAAAGTGAGCTTCCTGTTCACCGGTGACATCGAGGAGCCGGGCGAGCGACAGTTGCTGGCGCGCAACTTCATGCTGCGGAGCACGGTGCTCAAGGTGCCGCATCACGGCGCCGAGACGGAGGCTACCCCCGACTTTATCCGCGCGGTGCGACCGGCGCTGGCGGTCATCTCGGTGGGCGCGGACAATCCCTACGGGCATCCCAACCCGGCGCTGGTGGAGCGCCTGCGCGTCAGCGGAGCTCGAGTAATGCGCACCGACGTGGCCGGAGCGATCACGGTCACCAGCGACGGCCGCGCTTGGAAGGTCAGCGCGTACCGCCGAGATTAGCCGCGGCCAGAAACCGATGCGCGCGGATAGCCGCCGCCATCGAGAAAGCCGCGCGGCCCGCTCGGATCGAGCGGGCCGCAGCATTGCGTTTGGCCACAGCTTGATGCCGTCAGGCTTGCGGCGAGCTTTCAGAACCTCTGCCTGATGCCGAAAGCGGCGAAGAACGGCGGGTTGAAGGTATAAGGCACGTAGGTAATGAACCCCTCATTGCCCGGCCCCGGCGTTCCCGTCGTCGGCGGATGGTAAGCCCCCGGCAGAATCCCCAGCGTGTTCTCATCGTACCACGCCAGGTTGGTCGCGGTGCGGGTGCGGAGGAGGTTGTGCAGCGCGACGTAGAAATCCCGATCCTTGCTGACATGGTACGTCAGGTTGAAGCTGAGCAGCCAGTGCTCGGCGGAGCGCAGGGCGTTAGGGTTATTCGGCTGGAGCTGTCCATTCACCGTGATGGGCACGTCAAACGGCTCGCCGGCGTCGGTGTACATGGTCACATTTTGGAAGTCCGGCCCACCGAGGTCAATCCCGCTCTGGCCGTAGGCATAGCCGCTGCCATAGCCGACCCACGGGTTCAACTCCCACTTGCCCAGCTTGTGATTGACCGCGAGCACCGCGGTATGCCGCTGGTCCCACGGGACATAATACTCCGCGTCGAGGTTCCCAAAGTCCACCCCCCAGGGATAGGCGTTGGGATGCGGAGAAGTGGCGCGGGCGCGCATGCGGGTATAACTGAGCCATCCCTCCCAGTTCTGCGCCAAGCGGCGGGTCAGTTTCATTTCCACGCCGCGGGCGTGGCCATGTCCGTTGGAGGCAAAGCGCCTGGGCTCGCTGAAGGTGAGGTCGAAAACGTCGTCGCTCGCCCCATGCCAGCGCTGCACCATCTGCTTGCTGTTGCGCCGGAAGTAGGTGGTGTCGAGCAGCAGGCTGGGGGCGAGGCGCGTCTCCACGCCGATGTCGAAGGAGCGATCGACCTGCGGCTTGAGGGGGCTCGTCTCGGCGAAGAACAGCGGCCAGACCTCCCCTTGCGTCATGTCGCCGAAGTAGTCGGGAATGGGGGCGGTGAGGCCGCGATCAACGAAGGTCCAGCGCGTGTACTTGGCGCCAGGCATCTGCGCGTACTGGCCCCATGACGCGCGCAGCAGCGCCGAATGTGCCAGTGCGTAGGTGGCGCCGACGCGCGGGCTGGTCTCGGACAGGCTCAGGTCCGGGTGCGGCGCGAGGTCATACTTCATGCCGTCGTGGCGCACCCCGGCATCGAGCGTGAGCTTGGGGGTGACGCGCCAGCGGTCGCCGAGGTATGCTTGAAGATTGCGCGTATTGTTGTTGGCGCTGTATTCGAGCACCGGCGGAAAAATCGGCGGCATCACCCCCGCCGCCAGCATGTTGTTGTCGCTCCAGATGTGCCACAGGCCGGCGTAGAGCAGATGGCGCGGCGCGATCTGGCCGGTGTAGTTGAGCTGCAACCCATACATCCGCTGCAAGCGGTCCTGCCAGAATCCCTGCTGGTCGGAGCTGAGATCGAGGCGCAGCCAGTTCTCCATCCGGTACGCGCGCAGAGTGTAGAACGCCTTCGGGCTCAGGGTGTGGCTCCAGCTTACCGCGTCGAGGTTATAGCCCTGGCGACCGAAATCTTGCTCCTCGGCGACCGGCTGGAAGAGCCCGGTGATGGGATCGAAGCTTTGCGTATGAGAAAACGGGAACAGGTAGCGCGCATAGCCGTGGTTGGCCAGGAGCGTGAGATTGTCGTTGGCGCCCACAGTGTAGATGGCCTTCAGGATGGCGTCGGATGAATCCTCGCATGACTTGGTGAAGTTGTTGTCGAGGAAATCGCTGCGCCAGATATTGCTCTGCCAGTACCAGTTCCAGCGCCCGTCTACATTCCCGCTCTCCACAATCCAGTCGCGGTAGTTCCAGGGGCTGCCAAAGCTGGTGTCCACGAAGCCGCCGCGAACCTGGTCCCCGCGCTTGATGACCTCGTTGATGACGCCGCCGACGTAGCCGGGGTAGGATGCAGGGTAGCCGCCGGTGTAAAGCTCCATGCGGTCGAGACCGACGGTGACGATGTTGGTGGCGAAGACATTGTTATTGGGCTCGACGATGGGAATGCCCTCCAGCATATAGCCGACCTGGTCATCCCGCGCTCCGCGGATGTGCGGATAGCCGGTGCTGTCCGGGATTACGCCCGGCTGACCGAAGACGATGCCCGGGAACTGGTAGAGGTCATTGGGCTGACCGCGGACGTGCTGCTCCTCCGGGGTGGCCGCGGTGTAGGTCGTGGCGGTGACCGCGGGCCGCACCTGCACCTGGGAGGCGGTGACTTTCGCCTCCGCGCCGGGCACCTCCAGCACTGTCGCCTCGAGGCCGAAGTCTAGGCTCGTCGTTTGGTCCTGGATGATGACGACGCCGGTGTTGATCGCCTCGACGTAACCGACGAGGCTGGCTTTGATGTCATAGGTTCCGGGCGGGATATTGGTGATGAGATACCCGCCTCGCGCGTCGCTGACGGTGGTCAGCCCGGTGCCCTCAATGCTGATATTGACGCCGGGCAGCGACTCGCCGGTCTTGAGGTCAAGCACCTGCCCGGAGAGGATGCCGGTGGTGATTGCGCCAGCGCTTGCTGCGACGATAGCGACCAACAGGGCCGCGAGTAATGCTGTTGGCCATGGGCTGCGGGTCATTGCTGTCTCCTGATGCGTGTAGAATCGGGCCTGGTCACGGGACGCGATCACGGCGCCACCCGGAAACGCGGCGCGGGGCGCCGCATCCTATGTTCCGTATTTGTGCGCGATTTCTGACATGATGGGATCGAGCGACCAGGGGCATTCGACCCTATTCGAGGGAGAAGGTGACGGTCGCATAAGTGTCCACTTCGCGCGGGATGCCGTCCTGCACCGCAGGCTGATAGCGCCACTGCTTGACGGCATTGACCGCGGCCGCGTCAAGGCGCGCATCACCGGAGGACCTGGCGACCCTCACGGGGCCGACCTTGCCCTCCTTGGTCACCGTCACCAGCAGCTTGACCGCACCCTGGACGCCCTCAACCTGCGCCGCCACCGGGTAAACCGGATCCACGCGCCGCACCAGCGTTGGAATCTTGCGATCGGCCAGGCGGGATACATGCCCCGTCCCCGTCCCCACGCCGCCGCTTCCCGCGCCCGGGCCGGCCCCGCCGGTTGCGCCTCCCGCGCTGCCGGTTCCCGATCCACCACCTGAGCTGCCGCCAGCGGGGGCAAGGCTCCCCGAGCCTTCTGAGCCCGCGTGGCCAGCCCCGGGTCCCGACCCGGTGCCGGAGCCGACTCCCGCCCCGGGCACAGCGCCTGGCCCGCCGCTCCCTGAGGTCGGAAGATCTCCCTGGCGACTGCCGGCCCCCAAGCCCACGTCCCCGCCTCCAGGTCGCGGTGGCGCACTATCGCCGGCCGCTGAAAGCGGACCGCTTTCCCCGCCCCCCGGCGCAGGTGCTGAAGGCGTGGGAGGCGTGATCGGCGGTTGGCGCACCGTCGGTTGAGGCGGGGCCGGCGGGCCCGGCGTTGGCTTAGGAAAAGCGGGGCGAATCGGCTGCATGCGCTCTGGCGGGACCGAACGCGCCGACGAGGGCGCCGGCGGTCGGGCATGCCTTGGACCAGAGGGCGCTGTGGTGGGTTTCTCGATAATTCGCAGCGGGGCTGGCAAACGAGGCGCGGGCGCCTGAGTCACCTGCGGCGCTGTCGGCATTGGACTGGAGGCTGCGACTCGTGCGGCCGGAGCTTCAATCAGCTTGACCTCGATCAGCTTGGGCGGGGGCGGCAGAGGCAAGGGGCGCAAGTGCACCACCGAGAAGACTGCGAGCGCCGCGAGGTGAATCAGCACCGAGGCCCCAAGCGCCCAGCGCATGACGCGCCGGCTCAGCGCCGCCTGACGAGCCAAGCGTACTTGCTCATTCCCGAGCGTGATCGCTGCCATGTGAAGCGATCCACCTCAATCCGGCCGCGTCGCTATGGCCATGCGCGAGGCGCCTGCTCTCTTCGCGGCATCCATCGCGGCCACGACCCGGCCATGCTGGACCCGCGCATCAGCGTTAATAACCACCACCACCCGCGGGTTCTCGCGGATGCGCTGGCTTAGCGCCGGCTCCAGCGCCTCAACCGTGACTTGCTGCCGATCCAGGTAAAGCCGGCCGTCTGCGGTGAGGCTAATGGTGAGCTTGGTCAAGGACTCGCGTTCTGCCGCCTGCGCTTTGGGCAGGTTAACGCGCATGCCCGTCTGCAAGGTCATGCTGAGGCTGGCGACCATAAAGAACACCAGCAAGAAGAAGATGGTGTCAATCATGGGAATGATCTCGATGCGGGCGCGCTTATAACCTTGTCGGGGCAGGCGCATGGCGGTTCTCCTTGCCGGGCTCAGGAGACGACGGCCGCGGGCACCGTGTGCGGGGCATGGGCCGCGCGAGGGGCGTCCGTCACTCCGGAGCGTTCTTCAAGCCAGTTAGCAAGCTGCGTCGAGCGCACCTCGATTTCGCCCACCAGGTGCTTCACGTGATCCAGGAAATAGTTGTAAGCCACCAGGCTGTAGATGGCGATCACCAGGCCGGTGGCGGTCGCGATCAGCGCCTCGGCGACGCCGGCGGTGATGCCGGTGGGGTGACTCATGCCGATGCGAGAGACGATATGAAACGAACGTATCATGCCGGTAACGGTGCCGAGCAAGCCGAGCAGCGGCGCGAGAGTGACCACCGTGTCGAGCACGACCAGGCGCTGATTGAGATAGGGCAGTTGGGCCAGCGCATGCTCTTCCATCGCGCGCGTGGGATCCCGCCCTTGCCGCGAGGCGGCGAGGCCCGCCGCCAGCGTCGCGGCCGCCGGCCCCGGGGTGCGCTCGCATAGCGCGATGGCGTAAGGCAGATCGTTTCGCTCAACCGCGGTCTGCACTTCCTGCATCAGCCGCTGCGTGTTTGCTCCCATGCGCCGGAAGAACAACGCGCGCTCGACGATCACTCCCACTGAGAACAACGAGCAGGCAGCGAGCGGGTACATGACCGGCCCGCCCATGGCGAGGGTGTGCAAGAAGCTTAGCATGGCGCTCTCCTATGGGTCGTCGCCGCCGCGGGGGAAAGCCCCTCCCCTTCTCACCAGACTGCAAGAACCCGTGCGGAGAGGTTTTGGGGCGCGTGCGGTATCTCACCGGCGCCTCAAACTCTCCAAGTTTGCTACTTGATAGTGCCGCGACCGTGCTGCGATGGGCTCACCCGGCGATTACCTGCTTGGCCCCCATCCGATATGGCAAGCGCCCGGTGTGTAAGCGCAAGCTTGTCCCCACACCGGAGATGCGACCCCTTGGATCGCATTCAGTTATTCCATATCTGGGTGGAGGATGAGGGGGCGCCGGGGGTTGCGCACGACGGGGCGAAAGGGCCGGGCCCACCACCATAGGGGACGATCCTTCGACAGGCTCAGGACAGGTTCTCCTGATCGTCCCGTGGAGGGGCCGGGGCGGAGAGGCTGTTGCACAATTCAGTCGCGCAGACTCGCATACCTCCGCGCATGTCATTCAGAGCGCAGCGCGGAGCGCGAAGCGTGGAATCTCAGCCCCGCGAATCCGCCTTCAGTTACGCCTGGGCCGATTGTGCAACAGCCACCGGAGCCCGGCCCCTACGTTAGTTGTCGGTGGGCGACTCGACGAAGGAAGAGGCTGCAAGACGATGCGCCGTCCGTCCCGTGGGAGCGCTTACTTCTTACTCCGCCGTATAGCCGATGCTGCGCAGCCGCTCCAGGGAGCGCTGATCGAGGGGCGGGGCCTTCTCGCCGAACCGCGCCCACCAGGCGGTGCGCCGCTCGCTGTCACGGGCCAGCCGCAGCAAGCGCTCGCGCAGATCGGCCGCCACCTCGGGATCGGCCGCCAGGTTATGCTGCTCTTTCGGGTCAGCGCGCAAGTCGTAAACCTCCATCGCCCGCGACCGGGGGTGGAAGATCACCTTATATTCGGAGGTGCGAAGCGCCTTCAACTCCTCCCCATAGAGCGCGGCTTCGGCGAAAAGCTCCCCGCTATCGCGCCGACCCGCGCCCAGCAGCCCCATGAGCGAAACCCCAAGCGCCCCTGGTGGCGACGGAATGCGCGCTACGTCGAGTATCGTGGGCATCAGGTCGAGCAGCCGCACCTGGCCCAGGACCCGCGCGCCTGCGTGTTCGCTGTGAGGGAACTTGATGAGCAGCGGCACTCGCAGCACCTCATCGTACATGCTGTGCCCGTGCTCATAGCCGCCGTGATCCCAGAACTCTTCGCCGTGGTCCGCGCTGACGATGATCATGGTGTCCTCGTACGTCTTGAGCTCGCGCAGTTGGGCCAACAGCCAGCCGAACCACCGATCCGCATGGTGCGCCCCGTCGTCATACAGGGCCTCCAGGCGGCGCTTGCCATCATCGGAGATGCTCACCCGTCTCAGAATCAGGTCCTTGTAAAACTGTTCAATCCCCTTCAAGGGAGGATGGGGAAACACGGCCGCGACCCAAGGCGATCGCTGGGGGGAGTTGTAGGGCACGTGCGTATCCATCAGGTGCATCCACAAGAAGAAGGGCGGTTGGCGCTGATCGAGCCAGGCGGCGGCGTCGCGCGCCAGGCGCTCGGCGTCGCTTTTGGCGAGCTTCGGCCGGGCGTAATAATGCGGCTCCCGGCGCAGGGCGGCGCCGACGCGCTCGCCGACGGAGGTGCGCATGAACCACTGCTCATACCTGCCTAGCCGCGGCAAAGCAGAAGCTTTGGTGCCGAAGAAATCATCGCTGTTACAGAACCTGATAAAGCCGCGGGCGAAGCCGCGATCGCGACGAAGCTGCGGGTTAGCGAGCTCGGCCGCGGTCATGTAGCCAGCGCCGCGCAGGACCTCGGCCAGCGTCGGCTGGGGCGTAAACAGGCCGCCCTTGTAGTGTATCTCGTAGCCGCCGCGATCCTGGGGGGCCAGCCCCAACTCTGAGGGAAGCAAGGAGGTGTACATCGAGCCCACCGAGGACTCGGTCCACGGCGCCGAGGAGAAAGCGTGCTCGAAGACGACCGCATCCCGCGCGAAGCGATCCAACTCCGGGGTCAGGCCGAGCTTATTCCCATAACATCCCAGCCGGTCCGCGCGCAGAGCATCCACGGTCACGATCAGGATATTGGGGGCCCCGCGCGGAGCTGCGGGAAACGCGACGCGCACTCCCAACCATGCCGCCGCGGCCAGAAATGGAACCGGCCATAACAGGAGGACTGGCTGCCAGGCTCCGCCTCGCCTTGGCGCGGGGGGAGGGGTCGGCCTTCGACGGTGCACTAACCGCAGCGCCAGCCACGCTGCCGCCCCCACGGCAACGCAGATCACCGCTGCGCGCAGATACAGAAACACTCGAACTTCGGGCGATTCCTCCGGGCGCCCCAAGATGAGAGCGGCCGGCACTGCCATCGCGCCGATGATGTAGTAGGCGAGGCTGACATCGGGTTCTTCCCTGCGGCCAAGCATCCTGACGCCGGCGCCCGCCGCGACGCCCAAGACGCCGAAGGCTCCCCAGCCGATGGCGGCGTAGAGGCCCACTGTGATGACCCACAGCAGCACGAGGATGGACCCGCGCAGGTTGTGAGCAGCCGCCAAAGCGCCAACGGCCTCGACCACTCCGACGATGGCGCCGGCGAACATCCCGGCCACTGCGGCTGTCATCAAATGTGCACGCATCGAGAGTGGCTTGCCCCTATCCCGCGCCCCCGTCAAGCCGGGATTGCATCGTCCGGCTGAGGCCGCGGTTCCCTGACGGCGATGCGCCACGCGCAACCGGAGCGCACCACCTGCGCATATTTACCCTCACCCCGCAGGTGTGATTCCACACACCGGCCTCGCAACCTGGAATCGGGCGCGCGGTCGCCTGACCGCGCGGTCCCACGTGTGGCAGGCCGCCCGCGCCGTGTCGCGGGTCGCTCGGGAGAGGGTGTCTCACAATCCGCTATCGGCGACCCTGACGTTCTGGCGAGGGCGAGATTCCCGCCAGGGGCGGGTAAACTTCGCTTCGCGCCTCGCTGCGGCTTGGCGCTGCGCTCATCTATGAAAGCGCTCCGCTTGTCAAGGGGTTCATGTTGGCATTTCGGTTACCAGTGACATACGTGAACGCACCCGGTTCCGATCAGGTCGGATTCATCTATTCGCCATCTTGGTGG
>Ga0315289_10015687_pt1 | contig 10505 bp, 4 predicted proteins | sample YL17G11_40_MG_FD_203452 | JGI IMG/M metagenome (GOLD analysis project Ga0315289, IMG submission 203452) | Sediment microbial communities from Yellowstone Lake, YNP, Wyoming, USA - YL17G11_40 | ecosystem: Environmental > Aquatic > Freshwater > Lake > Sediment | place: USA: Wyoming | collected...
GTCTCATCAGATGGGGTAAGGTTAATCACGAGGACATCTCCTCTATTTTCCTTAAATCTTTTCGCATCTCAAACAAAATAAAGTTAACCATGTCAAAATCTTAACTTTAATTACTTGATTGTCAATATTTTTGAAAGCCACGGAAAACATCTTAGAAGACTGCTTCATTGCTGAAGCGTCTAGAGTTAGTTATGAATTCGGGCGCGGGTTAGATGCCCTAAGACATTATTTAAAATAGGTTAAAAGATTGAACGGAATGCTACTGTTGACGAGAGAGAATTTTAGCATAAGATTGGACAATGATAATAATTGTTATTATTGGTTTAATAGGGGCGGTAATAACAATCCTTTGGTTTGTGTTCGGAATTCCTCTCCCAGACTTGTGGAGAAGATTGACCAGGAAGAAACTTAAACCCGTACTCCCTAAAGAAGAGAAAGATGAATTCAAAAGGGAAATAATAACTGAAGTCAAAACGGAACTCGAGAAGAAATTTGGCGAATTAAAGTTATATCTTGATGGATTACCAAGAGCTCCTGACCCGGTAAGAATTCCTTATGAGCAAGGGCTTAAAGCAATGAATGAATATAAATGGGACGATGCGATTCGACATTTTAAGAAAGCATTAGAAAAAGCAAGCGGAACGCAACTTGTGGCTCTTTTTAATTTTATTGGTCTTTGCCATTGTAACCCTGGCAGACTTGATGAAGCATTGGATAATTTCGAGCAATCCCTTCATCTTGCTGAACAATTCAATGACAATGAAGGGAAAACAATTGCCATTGGCAACATTGGCTTAATCTATCAGACCAAAGGCGATTTGGATAAAGCCATGAAATATTTTGAAGATGCAAAGAAACTCAATGAGGAACTTGGCAGAAAAAAAGGGGTAGCCATTAACCTTGGCAACATTGGTTTAATCTATCAGACCAAAGGCGATTTGGATAAAGCCATGAAATATTTTGAAGATGTTCTTAAAATAACAAGAGAGATGGGTAACAAGGAAGTTGAAGCTAAAACTCTTGGCAACATTGGTATAATCTATCAGACCAAAGGCGATTTGGATAAAGCCTTAAAATATCATGAAGAGGCATTGAAGATTGATAGAGAAATTGGTAATAAGAAAGACGAAGCTCAAGTCCTTGGCAACATTGGTTTAATCTATTGGATTAGAGGTGATTTGGATAAAGCCATGAAATATTTTGAAGATGTTCTTAAAATAACAAGAGATATAGGCAACAGGGAGGACGAAGCCGAAACCCTTGTCAACATCGGCTTAATCTATCAGACAAAAGACGATTTGGATAAAGCCCTTAAATATCATGAAGAGGCATTGAAGATTGATAGAGAAATTGGTAATAAGAAAGATGAAGCTCAAGTCCTTGACAACATTGGTTTAATCTATGCTCAAAAAGGAGAAAAAGAGAAAGAACTAAATTATTTTAATCAAGCCCTTGCAATCTTTAAACAAATCGGGGCGAAAAGAGAAATTGAACGAACCGAAAATAATATCCGAGCCTTACAAGAAAAATAGAGGCTATCCACATCCATTAAGAAATAGCCCCTGTTAAACTCATTTAAAACATATTGACATATAACATCTTATCGGTAAAGTCATTAGATAAATGGTAGCTTTGTTTGGCTTTAAAATTCCCATCGAAATTTTCTGGGGTGTTTTAGGTGTGATTATTGCCGTCGTCGGCATATTGATTACTCTTTTCGCCTGGACTTTACCACGCCGCAGCCGCTTGATAAGGGAGGAAGCCGAACGATTGAAAGAAATCGAAAGAAAAGCCGAAGACGCCGTAAAAAAAGCAGAGTTAGCCAATAAGAATATTGAAAATATCGAGAAACATTTTGGGATTCCAATTTATTCCGGTGACTTAATTTCGGCAAACCCCACGGTCTTTGACCCATTCCTTGAAGGTACCAACCGGATGAACCAATACCAATGGGACAAGGCGATTGAAGAATTTAAGAAATCAATGAATGAGGCGAAAGGTCATGAATTAATTGCTCTTTTTAACCTGATTGGCTATTGCTATTATCGTATTGGCAAATTAAATTTAGCATTAGAAAATTATGAGATGTCGCTGCGTCTGGCTAAACAGTATAATGACAAAAAGGGCGAAGCAGCCACCACCGGCAACATTGGTTCAATTTATCAGACCAAAGGTGATTTCGATATAGCTTTGAAATATCATGGCGAAGCATTAAAAATTCACCGAGAAATCGGTAATGAAAGAAGCGAAGGTGCGGACCTTAACCGAATTGGCTTAATCTATCAGACCAAAGGCGATTTAAACGAAGCTATGAAATATCACGAAGCGGCTTTAAAAATAATGCGGGAAATTGGGAATCGAAAGGATGAAGGAACCGTCATCGGCAATATTGGCATAGTCTATTGGAAGAAATGTGAGTTTGATACTGCTTTAAACTATTTTGAGGATTCGTTAAAGATTGGACAAGAGATTGGCAACCAAGAGGAAACCGCAAGACAACTTGGTAACATTGGCGTAATCTGGAGTAATAAAGGCGACTTTGATAAAGCTTTGAAATGTCACGAAGCAGCGCTAAAGATTTGGCAAGAGACCGGCAGTAAAGAGGAGCAGGCAATCCAGCTGGGTAACATTGGCTTAAACTATCAGAACCAAGGCGATTTAGCTAACGGGCTCAAATATTATGAACAGGCATTGAGTCTTAATCAAGAACTGGGCAGGAAAGAAGGCATTGCCCGGCAACTTGGCTACATTGGTTCAATTTATCAGGCAAAAGGCGAGTTAGATAAAGCTCTGCAATATTATGAGGAGGCATTAAAAATGGACAGAGAAATCGGCAGAAAAGATGGCATTGCGGTCCAACTTGGTAACATTAGCTTGATTTATCAGAAAAAAGGCGATTTAGCTAAGGCACTCAATTATTCGGAAGATGCTTTAAAAATAAATAAAGAAATGGGCAATAAAAGAGACGAAGCTTCGGTGCTTGGTGATATCGGCTCAATCTATAAGCTGAAAGGTGATTATGATAAAGCGCTCAATTATTATAATCAAGCTCTTGAAATCTTTAAACAAATCGGAGCAAAGAGAGAAATTGAAAAAACCGAAGATAATATCCGCAGAATAAAAGAGAAACCTTGATACAGCAATAAGAAACCACGTGATTTCACAGAAAGATTAACTGAAAATAGCACTGAATTCACTGAATCTTTAATAAGCCGAAACGGTTCATTCTCCCCAAAATTTCAACAGTGACTTGGACGAGACTTATAAAAGACCACTGAAGACACTGAATGCACAGAATTTTTAAATTCGAAATTCGGAATTGGGAATTTGAAACTGTGTCCTATGTGGTTAAATCTTATCTGTGTGAATCTGGGTTAATCTGTGGTTATAATATTTCAACCGGGTCGATGTCGATATCGACTTTGGCTTTGGTATAAGCCAAATCTTTACGGTCAAATAAAGTATGAAAGTTTAAATCTTTTTGGAGTTTTAATAATAAGTGATATATATTGGTCCGCCGCTTCTTCTGCCGAAACGCCGGCACTGGTCCAAAGATTTCGACACCCTTTTTATCCTTGAATTTCTCTTTTAAGGTCTCCCCTATGGTTTGGGCTACTTTCTCATCGGATGAAAAGATTCGAATCAAGGCTAATTTCGTAAAAGGCGGATATTGTAATTGCTGGCGAATCTTTATTTCTCGTTCGTAGAACTTCAAGAAATTTTGCTGGGCGCCGTAACGAACCGCATAATGGTCAATATGATAGGTCTGGATTATTGCCTTGCCCGGCTTGTCCCCTCTGCCAGCTCTACCTATAATCTGAGTCAACAACTGAAAAGTCCGCTCCGCCGAACGAAAATCGGGCAGATTCAAAGCGGTATCAGCCGAAATGACGCCGCTTAAAGTCACTTTGGGAAAGTCGAACCCTTTGGTAACAATTTGAGTTCCGACCATAATCTTGGCTTTGCCTTCATCGAACAAATGATATAACCGCTCGAGCTCACCCCGTTTTCGGGTCGTATCATGGTCTAACCGAACCATCGGCGTTTTATGCACGATTCTTTTCAAATCGGTCTCGACCTTTTGCGTGCCGGTACCGCCAAAAAGAATATCAGTGCCCTGACAATTAGGGCAGGTATCAAAGACCGGTTCATCGTGCTTGCAGAAATGGCAGCGTAATAAGCTGGCTGGCTTGTGAAAAATCAAAGGTATTCCGCAATAACGGCATTTTGGCACATAGCCACAAGCCGAACAGAGGATATACCGGGAAAAACCTCGGCGGTTAAGAAATAAAATCATCTGCTCGTCGGTATCGAGTCGCCTAAGAATTTCGTTAAATAGCAATGGTGAAAATACTCGGGCTTTGTATTTCTTCATATCCACAATTATTGCTTTAGGTAAAGGTTTTTTATCAATCCTCGATTTTAAGTTTAAAAGTTCGTATTTTTTCTGCTCGGCATTATAGAAAGATTCGATGGAAGGAGTAGCGCTACCAAGAATAACTATTGAATTTTCTAATTTAGCCCGCATTATCGCTACATCCCGGGCATTGTAATGCGGGTTACGGTCTTTTTCTTTATAGGAAGGGTCGTGTTCCTCGTCAACTACAATCAACCCAAGGTTCTTTAACGGAGCAAAGACCGCGGAGCGAGGTCCGATAACGACCCGAAATTCTCCGTTGCGTATCCGCTGCCAGTATTCTTTACGTCGGGAAGCAAGCAAAGATGAATGAATACAAGCCAATTCTTTGGGAAAACGCTGGGCAAACCTTTCGATATAGAATGGCGTTAAGGCAATTTCTGGAACTAAGATGATTGCTGATTTATTAAGCCTTAATACTTCTTCAATTAAACGAAGATAGACTTCGGTCTTGCCGCTACCGGTTACTCCGAATAAAAGAAAGACTTTGAAATTATGTTTTTTTAGCTGAGGTGAGATTTTTCTGATGGTTTGATGCTGCTCTAAATTTAAAGTCGGCGCAAGTCCTTCAATGACCTGAGAAATTGAATCGGATTGTTTTTTCGGTTTATAACCATAGACACCCTTGGGCACGGCTAAAGTTAAAGTTTCACCCCAACTTGCCATATAATACTTACTCACCCAATTGGTAAGTCGTAAAAGATTCTGGTCACAGAAATCGGTCTCGATAACTTCTTTGATTTCTTTGGTATAAGGTACTTCGGAGGTTTCTTTAATTCGCACCACAATTCCCGGCGTTTGCTTTTTCCTAAGTTCGATTTTAACCGCTGACCCGACTTTGATTAGTGAAGCTAATTTTTCGTCATAACTATAGGTTAATTCGTCTAATTTGGTATTAGGAATTACAATATCAGCGAACATTATGCGTTTGATTACGACGATAGCTTGATGACGATGTCGACGAAAAAGCAAATCGCTGTAATCGAATCTTTTATCGTTGTAATCACTTTATAATTACTTAGTACCGAAACTTGAACTGGTATTTTAACCGGTAGCGACCCTGCTCGTCCCTTTCACCAACCAACTCATGGGATCTGGTTATGTAATATTCGACTTTAAAGATATCCTGAGTAAAACCAGAAATGTTATGGGTATAGGTAGCATAAAGGTTTTGGGCGATATATTTACCCACCGTGACTTTAGCCGTCTTGCCGCCCTCAAACAAACCGCTTTCGAATTGAAGATAATCTAACCGGATATAATTACGCAGTTTTTTTGCAATCTCCCGTTCAAAATAACCCAAGAACCGTTCGGAGATTAATTTATTAAAAACCTGTCTTTGCTCAGCCACACTTATTTCTTGCGGGATGACATTTAAAGTCAAATAGGACAAGATATCGTCCTGGCTAAGTACCGATGGTTCGGAAGAGAAGTTAAAAACCGGTTGTTTGAGGGTACCGGTCATTTGTAATTTAATCTTAACCCGTTCCGGGGTTTCAGAATTTATCTTCATCGACCGCGTGTACATTTCGGCATTTAAGTCTAAATCGGGGTTAAGTTCGTTGATATTGTCAAATTTTATTGAACCTTCGGTCATCGTAAGATTATGGTCGAGGTAATAGAAGTTGCCCTGTCGGGTGCTAAGTTCGCCGGAGTAGAAAGTCTCGGTTAAAGTTTTTCTGAGGTTCAAGTCGGTTGAAAGTTCTATATCGCAATAGGAATTGCGCAGCCATATTCCCCGCTCACCCTTCACGGTCATATTATAGATTAGGTTAGATGCCGAACCAGATTTAACTTCGCTGCCAAAACCAATGGTCAATAACGCTTCTTTTACGGTGATATTACCGATGAGCGAAGTAGGTTGATTTTGCTGCCAGGCAATTTGTAAACTACCGTTAACTACGGCGTAGACATCTTTCTGGGGATGAATCGGTAAATCTTGACCAGTTATATCATATTGGAGCGCCTTGACCGTGGTCAGTCTTTGCAGCTCGGTCCAGCCCGAACCGGTTATTAAACCTTTACCGACCTGACCAATAATTTTAGTCAGCACGATTCGGTTACGGTCAAAAAGTAATTCAGCGTTAACTTTTTCTGCCGTCGAATTGGTTGCCACGATTAGCATCTTAGCATCGTTAACCCGTGCCCTACCGCTGAAAATCGGGTTTCGTACATCCCCTTTTGCTTCAATCGTACCATAGATATTACCGGATTTAACATCTAAAATACCTTTTAAAAATGATAATATCCAAATGCCGGGGTCGGCGAGCGTTGCCTTTAACGCAAGGTTACCCATTGTAAATGCTCTGGTTTTAGGCTCCCAGGCATAATTAATCGCGCCGGAAATAGTCGAAATTTCCTTCTTGTTTGTCAAATTCAATTTATTTATTTTTATCTCGTTTTTGGTGACCGCTATCTCACCTTCTAATGATTTTAAATCAATTACGGAATTAGGGTCTTTAAAGTCGCCTACTGTAAAACTCAGTTGATAATTATTATTGGTTTTTAAATCAAGATTGATTAAGCCATTAATATCGCTTTTATAACCCAGAAATTTCCTTAATTTACTCAAATCAATATTTGTCAGTTCTAACTGGATATTAGGTTGGGTTATTTCTTTAAAGCTAAGGTCTAAATTCAGTTCGCCGCCGGCAAAATCACATTGGAAACCGGTCAAATTAAACTGTTGGTTAGTTTTTTCCACTCGAAATGGTCGCTTAGCTCTTACAACTTCTTCCGCCCGCGTCAACGAAAAATAATCAACCATACTCTGGTAACTATTCTTGTTGAATAAGATTCTACCGTTCGAGGCTAAAGCTAAATCAGTATTTTTTACCAGTAAATCAAAGGTCGTATCTTTAACTTGTAATACTAAATTACCGATTTCTCTTTTTCCGAAAATTAAAGTATCGATTGATAGGTTTAGGTTCTTAATTTGATTTGGATAAATACCGACTTGTTTCGAAAAAAACCTACGGACATTGGACGATGCAAAATTTAGCTGGAGTTTGGCAAAATTAAACAGCTCGATATTGCCTCTGGTTATGCTGAAATCGGTGGAAACTGCCAAGGAGTCATAATTTCCCGCCAGCTCACCTTTACCGGTAATATTTCCCGACGCTTTAAGGTTAACTAATTTTTCGGCAAAGGTTAAAGGAAAATTATTTAAATTATAACTCAGTTTGATATTGGTTCGGTTTAACGACCCAGCCAAGGTCAATTCTTTGCTGTCTTTGGTTAATTTAATTTGGCTCACCTTTATATTATTTTTTGCCATCGTCGCAGCCAAAAATAAGCTATCTACGGGAAATTCTCTTAAACGTGATTTTAATTGTAGTTTTATTGTATCTTTCTTTACCCCGGAAAAACTAATGACTCCGTCCATTTGTAATTGGGGAATTTTGCCCGGTGCGAAAGAAATCGGGGAAAAATTTCGAAAACGAAATTCACCCTGGTAAGATAAATTGGTCAGATTAACTTCGCCCTTGGCTTCAATCGTTTCCGCCACTGGATCAATAGTCTTTAAAGTGTAATTGACTAAATCTTCCGCGCAAGAAATATCGGCACGACAATTAGGCAAGGGTGTATTTTCAATTTTCAGGTTATTTGAGATTAAGTTAACTTTACCCTTTATCCCGGTTTTACTGATATTGACTCTTCCTTTAATATTCAATTTTCCTTGTTGCTTTATTAATTCCGCCATATCGAGCGATAAATCTCGAATCTGAATTTCGTATTCGGGCTTGGTTAAATTAACCTTTCCTTTCAGCACGGCTTGACTTTGATTGGTTCTCAAATTAAGGGTATCGACTTTCAATTCCACCCCGTCAAAGGAAATAATGCCTTTGGCATCCTTTAACTTTAAATTTTCTTTCAATAATTGAAAGGAAAGTCTCTGAAGATTGACTTTTAGGATTTTTTTATTGGCGCGCAGCGAGATTACGGTTTGAATGTTCTCCATCCGCAGCTCGGAATCGAGAAAAATCTTGCCATCGGTCAAGACCAGAGTTGGAATCGTGACCACAGGTAAACTAGGTGTGGCGATTGTTCTTGGTTTTGCGGTTAGCTTCGCCATCTTCGTTTTAGCTGAATGCCAGTAAATTTCGGGTGATTTTAATTCGATATTGCTAAACAGAAACTTACCACTCAGTAAGGATAACGGGTTATAGTAAAAACTGACTTTTTGGGCAACGATAGAATCACCGCCGGGAAAAATCAAGCGAATCTTATTGAAACTTGGATTCTGAAAGATATCGCCGGTAACAGTAGCATAATTAAGTTTGGCACCGAGGTTCTTTTGTAGTATACCTAAGCTTCTTTTTATCGCAAAATTTCCAATTCGCTGTAAATTGAAAAAAATTAACAGGAGGATAAAAACTATGGAGAATAGAATTACGATAAAGCGAATTTGTCGTTTAGAAGGCATGGAGTAGTCCTATATATAGTTTTCCTCGGTCCTTCGGCAAGGGATTTTTTAACCTTTTGCCATAATCCAACCTGATTGGTCCAGCCGGCGTATTAAATCTTAAGCCGAGACCGATACTGTATTGATAACGACTGATTTTAAATTTATCCAGGTGGTCTTCAATTTCACCACCGTCCCAAAAGAAAACTAAGCCAAAGTTTTTGTAATAGCCAGTCCGAATTTCAAAATTGGTATTGATAATAAAATCGCCGTAATGCTGATTACCGATACTATCCGGACCGATCGCATTTTCATCATAACCTCGAAGGGTATTTCTCCCCCCCACAACATATTTCTCGTAATAAGGAATTATTAAAGTTCGTCCGTAAGGCAAAACCGTCCCCCAAAAACCGCGTAATGCGAATACGAATACTCCTAATACCGCTTGAAAAGCACGCAACTCGAGGCTGAGTCGATGAAAGTCATTATTGCCTAATAAAAGACCACCCGCTGCTTCAATAATCGGTGATAGGTACAACCCTTGATTCGGATTAAAGAAATTATTGCGCGAATCATAAGTAATATTAAAAATCAGCGAGTTGGTTATTCCCCGGCGAATTGTTGTATCTAAAGTTAATGTTAGCTTACGAAATCGGTTCGACAGATTCAATCCCCAGTTTGCCCCGAGATACCGGTTGACTCCGGTTTCGACACCAAATTCCGTGGTCCGATTACCCTGTAGGCTCGTTAAATTGAGAAATGGTCTTGTGGCAAAATTAAGCGGCACCCTAATCAAATAAGGAACTTTATAAATCGCCTCGAGATTAAGCTCATAATCACCCTTAAAATTGGGGGTAAATTCTGAATTTAACGAAAGATTTTGTCCGCGGTTAAGAATATTCAGATGTTCCCATCCCAAACCAAAGAGAAAACGGCTGGGCGGTAACTGATAACCTAAACCAAAGTTAAAACCCCTCGCCGGTAATTCACCAACATCAAAACGGACGGTTAAACTTTCCTTCTTTTCTTCAACCCCGATTAAATAGAATGTAACCCGTTCAAAAAGTCGGGTTGCATACAACCGCCGTTGTGCTTGATACAGTTTTTCCTGGGAAAATTTTTCGCCGGGCTTAATCTCGGTCGCCCGGATAATTGTCCAGGTTTTAACTGTCCAATTTCCTCTTATCTTAACTTCTTTAAGAAAACTTAATGGTCCCTCTTGAATCGTGAAATAAACGTCAGCTTGATTATCATTTACTTTAGTTTCCCGTTCCACTGAAATATAAAAGTAACCGGAGTTTTTATAAAAATCGATAACCCGTTTGCTTGCATCTTCTAAGTTACTAGTTATTAAGTTATCATAAATCTTTAGATTTAATAGCTTCTTAACTTTTTCTTCTGAAAAAGTGGAATAACCGGCTATACTTATCGCACTGATTCTGACTCTTTGTCCTTCCCTAATTAAAAAATAAACGATTTTTCCCCGCTTACCATTTTCTATCTTATTCTCAACTTCTATCGATAAGAACCCTTCATTTTGATAGTAAGTTTTTATTGTCTGTAAATCTTGAATTAAATCCGCTTCGTCTAACGGTTGTTTAATTTTGGTACTAATTAATTTTATCAATTTTTTCGCCCCGAACGTCTGATTACCTTGAAAAATAATTTTCTCGACATTCTCTT
>Ga0315289_10015688_pt1 | contig 10504 bp, 10 predicted proteins | sample YL17G11_40_MG_FD_203452 | JGI IMG/M metagenome (GOLD analysis project Ga0315289, IMG submission 203452) | Sediment microbial communities from Yellowstone Lake, YNP, Wyoming, USA - YL17G11_40 | ecosystem: Environmental > Aquatic > Freshwater > Lake > Sediment | place: USA: Wyoming | collected...
TTTCACCACGCGCCAGCCAAACAACATCGCTTTGAGTTCCTCTTCCGTCGGCTTTCGTCGGGTGACGATTTTCAGGTCTGCGGCGTTTGTCACCTTCAAATCCCAATCCTGTAGGAGGTAGGAGTCCGCGCCGACGCCGCGGACTTCCAAGGCCGTGGCTGAACCCGGCGACTTTAGGATCCTGATCAGCCGAAGATTTTTCTTCTTTTGCAGCAGACCCAAAGCCTCCCCGCTGAATTCTGGCGCCACGATGACTTCACTGAAAATCTCCGCAATGGCTTCGGCGCAGGGCAAATCGAGCGCCCGGGTTACGGCGATGATGCCGCCAAAAGGCGCCTGCCTGTCGGTCGCAAATGCCCTGTCCCACGCCTCGCGCAGGTCTGCGCCCTGGCCCACCCCACAAGGGTTGGTGTGCTTGAGGATGGCGACCGTAGGCGGGTCGTCTGCGAACTCGCTGATCAAACCAGCGGCCGCGGTCAGGTCCAGAATGTTGTTATACGAGAGTTCCTTCCCGTGCAGTTGGTGGAAGTAGTCGTGGAACCGTCCATACAGCGCTGCGGGCTGGTGCGGGTTTTCGCCGTAGCGAAGCGCCTGCGCGCGGGGCGCGTGAATAAACAGAGCCGCAGGCAACGTCCCAGCCGCCGCAGGCGCAAACGCCCGTGCGAGGTAAGCCGCGATGGCTGCATCGTACGCTGCCGTCCGCGCGAAAACTTTTGCCGCCAGCCGTCGGCGCAATTCCAGCGTTGTCTCGCCAGCCGCCTGGACCTGCGCCGCGACCTCCGCGTAGTCCGCCGGGTCAACCACCACCGTCACGCTTTCGTGGTTCTTGGCCGCGCTGCGCAGCATGGACGGCCCGCCGATGTCAATGTTCTCGATGGCCTCGCGCAACGTGACTTCGGGTTTGGCCACCGTCTCTTCGAACGGGTAAAGATTCACCACCACCAGATCAATCGGTTCGATGCCGTGCTGGCGGACGGCGGCTTCATGACTCGCGCTGCCCCGGATGAAAAGCAAACCGCCGTGAACCTTCGGATGAAGCGTCTTCACGCGGCCGTCGAGCATCTCGGGAAAGCCCGTGTAAGTGCTTAAGTCCGTGGCCTTGAGCCCTGCCGCGCGCAACACCTTGGCGGTTCCGCCCGTGGAAATGAGTTCCACTCCGGCGGCGGCAAGCGCTTGAGCCAGCGGGACAAGCCCGGTTTTGTCTGAGACCGAGAGGAGCGCGCGTTGAATTCTTGCCATAGGCAGCGCCCAAAATCCTTCAGCCGTCCCCTCCGCGTCAATCGGCAAAATGCACCACCCATTTCCAGGCTTGCCAGCGCAGAGGAAGTTTTGCCAGTCTTTGGTTCCGCTTCGGTCGCGCGGTTAGCTCAGTTGGCAGAGCACTACCTCGACACGGTAGGGGTCACAAGTTCAAGTCTTGTACCGCGCACCATTCCCTTGTCTCTCAAGGGTTCTATGAGTTTTTTACCCTCCTGAAAATGCCGAGTCATAACGGTCGGTCATAACAAATCGCCTGGAAACGCCCATGACGCGGAGTAGAAAACTAAAGCGGCGAGGCGGCGATGACGACGTTGCCAACTGGGCGGGATCGGAAAAATTGAGAACTCACAAGGAATCTTTTTTCGCGCCTGACCGTCACCTCGCCACCCACCCCCAGCCCCGATTTCACGCCCGCCGTTCGCATTGTGACTCCCGCCTTTGAACAAAGAGCGTTTCTTGACATTATGACGCCGGGTTTTATAGTTGTCGCAGATGATACTGGTGTGATACTGACATGCCGCGCAAGGTTCGCCAACTGATTGCCGACTTGGAGCGTGCGGGGTTTGTGAACCGGGGCGGCAAGGGCAGCCGTCGGAATTTCATACGTGCGAAAGGGCTGGGGGTGTTGTTGAGCGGCAACCCCGGCGACGATGCCAAGCGCTACCAAGAACGGGACGTGCGGCGAGCCTTGGAAACAGTGAAAGAGAGTGAAAGTTTATGACACGCAAACAGATCAAAGAACAGGCGGCGCGTTATGCGAAGTTCGTGGAATGGAGCGATGAAGATCAATGTTTCATAGGCCGCTGCCCCGGACTTTTTAGCGGCGGCGTGCATGGCAAGGATGAAGCGAAGGTGTACGCCGAACTGTGCGAAACGGTTGAGGAATGGATTGAACTGCTGGACAAGGACGGGCACGCATTGCCGGAGCCGTTGGGGAAAAAGAAATTCAGCGGCAAGTTTGTGCTCCGGGTGGAACCGGCGTTGCATCGGCGACTGGCGGCCAAAGCCCTAGCCGCCGGGGAAAGCCTCAACAGTTTTTGCGTGAAAACGCTGGTGAAGGCGTGAACGGAATAACCAACGACGAACTATGAAAACGACTGCCGTGATTATTTTTTTCAGAGGGTTGGATCGAAAACGGAGCAGGCCCCACTCCTGCTGGCTGTGGAAATTCGGCACCTTGTGCGGCGAGCTGGAGGAGAGCACCGGCTCCTTGCGGCCGCGGGTATAATCGTAACGGCTGAACGAGAATCGCCATTGACACCCCTTAACCCGGAAATTTCACACGCCGATTGGATCGCTGACAGACTGTAGGCGCCGACGTAAGGAGGCGTACCGTTGTGGGTCAATTGCACCTCCGCCTCCTTACGTCGGCGGCTACGAAGTTTGTGAAATATGCGGGTTAGGGTGTCCGATGCGCGCAAACACGCTAAAGCGTGGACACCAAACGATTTTGGCCAGGATTTCCTGATGGTACTTCCAAGATGTGCCCATTCGCACACAGATTTGCAATTCGCCTTTGACTGACCGGGCGCGTCGGCTATCCTGCCGGCTCGATTTGGTTTTTTATGGCCAAGCTCACGGTCAGAGACTTGAACGTCCGAGGCAAACGCGTTTTCGTGCGCGTGGATTACAACGTTCCGATGGAAGAAAAGGACGGCCAGATGGTCATCACCGATGCCACGCGCATCAAGGAAACGCTGCCGACACTCGATTGGCTCGTCAGCCAAGGCGCGAAGATCATTCTCGCTGCCCACCTCGGCCGCCCCAAGGGCAAACGCGAGCCGACGATGTCGCTCAAGCCCGTCGCCGCCAAGCTGGCCGACATGCTTGGCCGCCCGGTCGCGTTCGTGGACGACTGCATCGGCGAGAAGGTGGAGAAGGCGGTGGGCCAGTTGAAGGAAGGCGACGTGCTGCTGCTGGAAAACGTCCGCTTCCACGCCGAGGAAGAGGCCAACGACCCGGCGTTCGCCGGGAAGCTGGCCAAGGTTGCCGACGTTTACGTGAACGACGCGTTCGGCTCGGCCCATCGCGCCCATGCCTCGACCGAAGGCGTGGCCCGGGTCGTCGCAGCACGCGGCAGCTTCTGCGCGGCGGGCTTGCTCATGGAGCGCGAATTGAAGTTTTTGGGGGACGAACTCGAAGAACCGGCCCGACCGTTCGTCGTGATTTTGGGCGGCGCGAAAGTGTCGGACAAAATCAAGGTCATTGACCGCTTGTTAGACAAGGCGGACGCAATTTTGATCGGCGGCGCGATGGCCTACACGTTCCGGCTCGCCCAGGGTTACAAGACCGGCAAATCGCTCGTCGAGCCTGACAAAGTGGACGTGGCCAAGGCCGCGCTCGCCAAAGCCAAGCTGCGGGGCGTGAAGTTCCTGCTGCCGATGGACGACGTGGTGGCTGTGCCGGTCAAGACCGACAAGCTCGACAAGAAAGGCAAGCCGATCATGGATTACCAAAACATCCGCACCAGCACGGACATGAACTGTCCGGACGACGCCGCGGGTCTCGACATCGGCCCGGCCACCGTCAAGGCTTATTCCGATGAAGTGCTCAAGGCGAAGACGATTTTGTGGAACGGGCCGATGGGGCTGTTCGAAGACAAGCGGTTCGCGGAAGGCACGTTTGCCGTGGCGCGCGCGGTCGCCGAGGCGACGCAGAAACGCGGCGCCAAGAGCATTATCGGCGGCGGCGACAGCGTGAAAGCGATCAACAAGGCCAAGCTCGGCGACAAAGTCACGTTCATGAGCACGGGCGGCGGCGCGAGCCTGGAATTTCTCGAAGGGATCGAGTTGCCCGGGGTGGCGGCACTGACGGACAAATGAATTTAACGCAAAGGCGCAAAGCCCCAAAGACGCAAAGCCTGAAGACATTTGTTTCACAGTCGCGTCTCTGCGCCTCCGCGTCTTTCCGTTAGAGTTTATGAACGAGAACGAAATCAGCAAAGTGATTGTAGATAGCGCGATTGAAGTTCACCGCGAGCTGGGTGGGCCGGGTCTGCTCGAAGGTGTTTACGAAGAAGCCTTGGTCGAAGAGTTGGAACGACGCGGCCTGAAAGTCGAGCGACAGCTTCAAGTCCCCATCGTCTATAAAGGCAAGCGGCTTGGCGTTCCCCTGCGACTGGACCTGAAAGTTAACGGCCTCGTGTTGGTGGACAACAAGGCCGTGACCGAGTGGAATCCGATTTTTGAGGCGCAAATGCTGACTTATTTGCGGTTGACGGAATTGAAGCTGGGTTTGGTCATCAACTTCGGCGAACGGTACGTGAAAGACGGCATCCATCGCGTCGTAAATGGCCTGTAAAACAAAACTTTGCGCCTTTGCTTCTTGGCGTCTTTGCGTTAAAACTTCTTAGTCCATGGACAAAGCACGCAAGCTCATCATCGCCGGCAACTGGAAGATGAACAAAACCGTGGCCGAGGCGCTGGCGCTGGTCAACGACCTCAAGCTCGAACTGGCCAACGTGAAGGAAGTGGACATCGTGGTCTGCCCGCCGTTCACCGCGTTGGAGTCCGTCTCCAAGGCCATCCTCGATTCCAACCTCCGCCTCGGCGCACAGAACATGAGCGAAAACAATTTCGGCGCGTTCACCGGCGAGATTTGCGCGGGCATGCTCAAGGAGTTTTCCGCGCGTTACGTCATCCTCGGCCACTCGGAGCGGCGGCAATACCAGAAGGAAAGCGACGCGCTGACTTCGAAGAAAGCGCTGGCCGCGCACGCCTCGGCGCTCAAGCCGATCGTGTGCGTGGGAGAAACGCTCGCGGAACGCGAGGCTGGCCGGACCGAAAAGGTATTGGAGACGCAGGTGCATGGCAGCCTGGCCGGGCTGAGCAAGGAGCAGATGGAGGAAACGATAATCGCTTACGAACCGGTCTGGGCCATTGGCACCGGCAAGACCGCGGCCACGCAGCAGGCGCAGGAAACGCAGGCGTTCATCCGCAAGCTGCTGGCGGCGATGTTCGACGAAACAGTTGCGCGGCGCGTCCGCATCCAATATGGTGGCAGCGTGAAGCCCGCCAACGCCCGCGAGTTGATGAGCCAGCCGGACGTGGACGGCGCGCTCGTCGGCGGCGCGTCGCTGGAGGCGCGGAACTTTGCAGACATCATCAAAAACTCAATTTAGCGAACGACTATGGGTTTCATCATCGGTTTGTTGACGACGATTCTGGTACTGGACTGTATTGCCCTGATTCTTTTGGTTTTGATTCAGTTGCCGAAAAAAGAAGCCGGCTTGGGGCTGGCCTTTGGCGGGGGCGCGGCGGACGCCTTGTTCGGCGCGGGTTCGGGCACCGTGCTGACCAAGGCGACGAAATATGCGGCCGCCATTTTCTTTGGGTTGGCGGTTGTTTTGGGAGTGATGCAAAGCAACTACCACCGGAAATCCAAAACCGAATTCCAGCAGGAAATCGAAAAACAGACTCAGGCGGGCGGTATCCCCATGCCGCGGGCGGCTACTCCGCCGACGGCTCCGGCGACGACCAAGCCAACTCCCTCGGCACCCGCCGCGCAGCCACCCGCAGCAACGGCGCCGCCGACACAGCCTGCGCCTGTGACACCGCCGCCGAACCAACCGGCTCCGGCAAATCCCGCGCCCGTTTCGCCGGCCCCGCCAAAATAACGCTTGGGATGTGGTTCTTGACGAACGCCCTTCGCTCCTGGCACAGGGCGTTTCGTTTTTCAGGCCGGAAGGCGGAAGGTCGGAGGCAGAGACAGCGCGCGCAATTAAACCCAAAAACCGAAGTTGAAATGGGAGCGCACACGCCCCGGGTGCGGTTTTCCGCGCCCCCGCGGAAAACACTAGAAGTGGTTTCACAAGGTGGGGCGAGGCTCCTGACGAGCCGCAGGAAGCCCAAATCTCAAGACATTTCACGGCTCTCCCGACTTGTCGGGATCGCCCCACCGGCCGGATACTGATGAAACCAGTGCGACCGCGTTTCCATTTTTTGGCTTTCTTCATTCTACCTTCTGCCTTCTTCCTTCTACTTTCCGGCTGCAAGCCCGAGCCGCCCGCCGACTTGGTCGTCATCAACGGCACCGAGCCGGAGACGCTCGACCCGGCCATCATGACGGGGTTCTCGGAGATGCGCATCGCCCAGGGCTTGTTCGAAGGATTGACGCGCACTGACCCGCGCACGGCGGCGGCTGTTCCCGGGCTGGCGGAGCGCTGGGACATCTCGCCGGACGGAACGGTTTACACGTTTCATTTGCGCAGCAATGCGGTTTGGTCCACCGGCGAGCCGATTACGGCTGGCGACGTCGTCTATTCCTGGCTGCGGGCGCTGAATCCAACCACGGGCGCAGATTACGCCGGGCAATTCTTTTACCTCAAAGGCGGCGAGGATTTTTACAGCCGCAAGATCAAAGACCCGTCGCGAGTCGGCGTGCGGGCCGTGGACGCGCAGACGCTGCGCGCGGAATTGAATCATCCCACGCCGTTTTTTCTCGACCTGTGCGCGCTGCCGGCGTTCGCCGTTGTCCCGCGGCAGGTCATCGAGAAACACGGCGACCGTTGGCTCAAGGCGCGGCCTTTGCCCGTGAGCGGCCCGTACGAACTGGCCTGCTGGCGGCTCAACGACAAAGTCCGCCTGCGCAAAAACCCCCGCTACTGGGACGCCGCGAACACGCAGACCGAAGTCATTGACATCTTGCCCGTCGGCTCGCCGGGCACGGCGCTCAATCTCTACGACACCGGCGCCGCCGACATCATCTGGGACAAAGACATGGTGCCGGTGGAACTGCTCGACCTGCTTGCCCGGCGGCCGGATTTTCATTCGTTCAACTACCTCGGCACTTACTTCATCCGGTTCAATGTGACCAAGCCGCCCTTCGACGACGTCCGCGTCCGCAAGGCACTCGCGCTGGCCGTTGACAAGCGCCGGATCGTCACGAAGCTCACCAAAGCCGGCGAAAAAACCGCTTCGCATTTCACGCCGGACGGCGTCGCGAATTACGATGCGCCGGCGGGACTGGGTTACGACTTGGCGGCGGCGCGCCGGCTCCTCGCTGAAGCCGGTTATCCTGGTGGCAAAGGGTTTCCGCGCTTTCAATACACCTTCGACGCCTCAGCGGTCGGCGCGGCAAAGCTGAACGCGAAGATCGCAGTCGAGTTGCAGCAAATGTGGCGGGACGCGCTGGGCATCGAAATGGAACTACGCCAGATGGAGCGGAAGATTTTCTTCAACGCGCAGTCGCGGCTGGACTACCAAGTATCGCGCTCGAGCTGGGTCGCCGACTACAACGACGCGAACACGTTCCTCGACATTTTCCTCAGTGACAGCGGCAACAATCGCACCGGCTGGAAAAACCCGCGTTACGACGCACTCATCCACGAGGCGAACAGCCAGACCGACCCACAAAAGCGTGCCGCGCTCTTCCGCGAGGCGGAGACCATCCTTGTCCGCGACGAAGTTCCCATTGTGCCGCTCTACTTCTACGCCGGCGTCAATTTCTACGATCCGAGAAAGATCGGAGGCATTTACCCGAACATCCTCGACTTGCATCCGCTCAATGCCATCCGCAAAGTCAGTCGAGGGTCGAGGGTCGAGAGTCGAGAACCTGAGAACGGCGTGCAAATGACACTCGCCAGTCACGCGCACCTTTCATTAGCACCGGGCTTCAGCCCGGTGTGCCGGATCTCACAGGACAGTTCAGCCGCTTCAGCGGCTTACCCTACCTCGGAAGCCGTTGAAACGGCTACTTTGACCGCTCGCCAACCACACACCGGGCTGAAGCCCGGTGCTAATGAGAAGGAAGAGTTGAACCTGCGACTAAACCGACCATCGGCAACTCCGTCCCGCAAGCCGGGACGCGAGCACGCGATGAAAGTCGGTGTTGGCAATTGGCAATCCGCCCGCCACCCTCGACCCTCGACTCTGGACTAACAATGTATTTCCTGAAACGCGCAGCTTTCTCGATTCCGCTGCTGCTGATGATCAGCCTGCTGGCGTTCGTGCTGGTGCGCCTGGTGCCGGGCGGGCCGTTCGACCGCGAGCGCGCGCCCGCCTCCCCGGAAATCGAGCGCCAGATCAGGGCCAAATACCACCTCGACGAGCCGAAGTGGAAACAATACCTCCGCTTCCTCGGCGACCTCGCCCACGGCGACCTCGGGCCGTCCCTGAAATACCGCAACCACACCGTCAACGACATCATCGCCCAAGCCCTGCCGGTCTCCATGACGCTGGGCCTGCTGGCGTTCGGATTCTCAATGGGCGTCGGCCTGCCGCTGGGGTTCATCACTGCCGCGCGCCGCGGACGATGGGAAGACTACGCGGGCAGTTTCTTCGCGCTGTTGATGGTGTGCGTGCCCGGTTTCGTCGTCGCGCCGCTGCTGGTCATGTTGTTCGCGATCAAATGGCGGTTGCTGCCTGTGGCGCTCTGGGCTTCGCCGTTGCACGCCATTCTTCCCACCATCGCTCTCGGCCTCTTTTTTTCCGGCAAAATCGCCCGTCTATTGCGCGAGGGAATGTTGAACACGATGCAGGCCGAGTTCATCACGACGGCACGGGCGAAGGGACTGAGCGAAAACGCCGTGCTGCTGAAGCATGCGCTCCGGCTGGCCGTGCTGCCGGTGGTTTCCTACTCCGGGCCGCTGCTGGCCGACCTGCTCACCGGCTCGTTCGTGATCGAAAACCTCTTCCAAATCCCGGGCTTGGGCGCGTTTTTCGTGAACGGCTCGCTGAATTCCGATTACACGCTGGTGGTCGGACTGGTGCTGCTTTACGCGGCCTTGCTGATCGTGCTGAACCTCCTCGTGGACCTCGCTTATGTGCTGCTTGATCCGAGGGTCGAATATGAATAGCCGGTCAAAAGCGTTTGGTAGCCGCCGAGGTAACGAGGCGGAAGGCTCGTCTGCCCAACCAGTCCGCCTCCTCACGTCGGCGGCTACACATCGCAGTTGATGGAAAGTCTAACTCCCAACCAAAGAGCCTGGCAGCGGTTCAAACGCAACCGCCCGGCGGTGATCAGCGTGTGGTTTGTGGCCGCGTTGGTCTTCATCATCCTCGCCTGGCCGGTGTGTCTCAAGGTTGCCAGCGCGACGGGCGAGAACGGCGCGGCGTTCGCTCAACTTCACGACCCAGAACGGCTTTCCGACGCGCAATTCCAACCGCCCAACCCGCAGCACTGGTTCGGCACGGACGTTCACGGTCGCGACTTGTTTTCGCGGGTCGTGTACGGCGCGCAGGTCTCGCTGCTGGTGGGAATTGTCGGCGCGGGCGTCAGCCTCGTGATCGGCGTGCTCTGGGGGGCGATCGCCGGTTACGCAGGCGGGCGTGTGGACAGTGCCATGATGCGGACGGTGGATGTTCTCTATTCGCTGCCCTCGATTATTTTCGTCATCGTGCTCATCACCACGCTGGAAGGCACCTTGAAGAACTGGCTCGCGGCGGTGGCCTCGCCGGGTTTCGCGAAGCTTGCGCGGCTGCTGTTTTTGTTCGTCGGGCTGGGCGCGGTGTCGTGGCTGACGATGGCGCGCATCGTGCGCGGGCAGGTGCTGTCGCTTCGACATCAGCCGTTTGTCGAAGCCAGCCGCGCGCTGGGCGCCGGGCCGATGCGGATTCTGGCGCGGCACATCATCCCGAACGTCTTTGGTGTCGTGATCGTCTATCTGACGCTCACCGTGCCGGCCATCATTCTTTACGAAAGCTTTCTGAGCTATCTCGGTCTGGGCATCCAACCGCCGATGGCCAGTTGGGGCGCGCTCATCGCCGAGGGTGCCGAGCAGATGAACCCGATCCGGATTTACTGGTGGTTGATCGTGTTTCCCGGCGGCGTGCTGGTTTCGACGCTGCTGGCGCTCAACTTCCTCGGCGACGGCCTCCGCGATGCGTGGGATGTGCGCAGCAACTGAATCAAATCCGGCACAGGCGAATCGCCTCATCCGTCTGCGTCTCAGAAAGCAAAATCGGAATTGGAGGAGTAACGAAAAAGGTGAGCGATTCCGATAAATCGCGAGCAAGCTGCCGCCGCTGAAAGGCGAGGTGGAGCGCACTTGCCAGGCGTCATACTGGTGGGTTGTATGAGACAGATACATCATCGTCTGGCTGACAGCCGCTAAGAAACGTCTCAATCGCCTCCTCAACCTGAGTCTGAAATTGACGCATTGGAAGGGGACGCGCAAATGACACCTAGTCAGTATGGCTTTGCATGAAAGGCAAACAGGTGTCTGCTCCCCGGAGTAAGCGTGGGTTGCGAACCGCCGGGCGGGTCGCCGCAGCCCAAGTTGTGGGACTCGCGCGCCTGACAACCA
>Ga0315289_10015691_pt1 | contig 10503 bp, 4 predicted proteins | sample YL17G11_40_MG_FD_203452 | JGI IMG/M metagenome (GOLD analysis project Ga0315289, IMG submission 203452) | Sediment microbial communities from Yellowstone Lake, YNP, Wyoming, USA - YL17G11_40 | ecosystem: Environmental > Aquatic > Freshwater > Lake > Sediment | place: USA: Wyoming | collected...
AGCGTGATGTTCGGCGGGAAAAGGTACTGCACTCCGCCATCCAGACGCGCCGTCATCCCCGGGTTCCTCCCGAGCGAGATCGGCTGCGACGTGGGGTTGTGGATCTCGACGTACTCGGAGTTCTTGTCGTTGCCAAGGGGGTGATACATGATCTCGGAGATCGCCAGGTGCTCGTGCGGAGCGGTGTTGGAGGCGTTCCGCGTCGGCGACATCTTATACCAGTACGAGTTGTCGTTGGGATAGCGTCCCAGGGTTTCCGTGGTCGCATTCTCCTGCCCCTTGAAGGTGACGCAATCCACGATCCGATCCTGAGAATTGCCCGGAAGATAAGAGAGGACCACTTGCTCACCCATCTTGTCCAGTCCGAATCCGTCCATACTTGCGGGTTTGTGGAAGTCGTTGATCTCGTCGAAGGTGGTGAACGCCCCCGGCGCGAGCGAGCCGGCGGGAAGCGCCCATTTCTTGAGATCGGTCACGTCGTCGCTCAGGTACCAGTTGGGCCCCAGAGACACGGCCGGCGCAGAGGGAGGATTGTGCAGCTCGATCCAGTCGTTGGAGTCGTTGGGGTAGGGGAGCTGGTAGTCGGTGTGGGCGGCGAACTCGTTGATCAGGACCGTCACCGGCGGTTCCGGATCGGGGGCGCCGGGCGAGCCCTTGATGTAGGTGCCGGCCCGCCAGTTCCCGCCGTAGTTCAGGGACCCGCTGGACTCGGCGGCGATCGCCGACAGAAGCGGGACCATGGAATGCCCGCCGCCTTGAGAAGCGAGCGGCCAGCCCCGGGCGTTGTTGTAGTCGAACTCCAGAATGACGCCGGCCCCGCCCGCTGTCTTCAGGGTGACGTGCTCGCCTTGATCGTCGAGCTTGCCGGTGTAGGGTCCCAGGATGGTCGCGGAAGCGTCGAGGCCGTAATAGGCGCGGAAAGCGGCGAAGTTCCCTGCCACGCCGGCGCGCACCACCACCACGTATGCGCCGGGGGCGAGCGTGGCGCCCGCGGGGAAGGTGTAGGTGATGCCGTTGGTGAAGGCCACTCCGCTCAGGTCGAGCGGGGTGTTGGAACTGGTGTTGCGGAGTTCGACGAACTCATAGTCGGCGCCGGCGGGCGGGTCGAACATGAGTTCCGTGACGCGCAGGTTGTCGCGCAGGGAAACGGCGTTGCTGGGGGCGCCGGCCACGAACGGCACGGGGGCCGACCAATGGCTGTAGCGCCCCGTGTTATCATTCATGCGGACGCGGGCGCGGTAGGTGTGGCCGGCCTTGCAGGCCGTGGCCGGAACCGTGACCTGGTTCTGAAAGGCGGGGAGTTCCCCGCTTTCCCAAACCGCCTCGACTTCGTACTTTTGGGGCGTGGTCCAGGTGAATCCCGGAGCGGTGGTATCCGTGATCTCGCCCACGCGCCATTGCATGCCGTCGAAGACCGCGCCGGGCGTGGCGGAGCTGAAGGCCGAGGACTGAAACCGCAGATCGTTGGCCGGATAGCCCGCCGTGCCCGAGTAGGTGATCGTGGGTGTGCCGGGGATGCTTGAATCGTTGGCGTCCTGGGCGAGCAGCAGACCGCCGTATACGTATGGGGGGGAATTATAGGAGGTGGTTGGCCAGACGCCCGAAGGCCAACCCTGGGTGGTGATATAGCGTTTGAGGTATCTCACCACACCGGGGAAACTCAGGTTGTGTATGTTTGTTAGATACTCGTTGTAGGTGTAGAAGATTCCTTTTCGAGTCTTCCGAGGGTGGTAATCCCACATGGCGCGGTCGGCTTGGGCGAAGGTGCGTCCGCCGCTGGCCTTTGTGATGAACCCGGCGTACTCATCTATGAGGCGAGCGCCTTCGTCGGCGTTGAAAAGAAGGTCCAGCAGCTCACGCGCGCGATTCTGATAGGCGATCCAGGCCGCGTCGTGGAAGAACACGTAGCAGAAATGCTCCATGTTCTGGCTTTCGTAATGGCCCCAACTCGGATTCGGGCCGTAATGGGGGCCATATTCAAAGCTCGGATCCAGGTCCCATGGGATCACCCACCATTGGTTCGTCACGGGATGGCGGTAATAGAGGCAGTTCCATTCGGGCCGGCGGTCCGTGTTGTTGATGGCATTCGAGACGGCGTGGTAACTGTAGTACAGAGGCAAGTTCACGTTTGCCTCCCACCAGATGTACGGCTGATAGGAGGGGCTGGTCCTGTTGTAGCCCGTCGAGGCGCTTTTGAAGGTGTTAACATCGGAGAGGTTCGAGACCTGAGGATAGGGCCCTTGGTTGGTGGAATGTGTGCCGGAACCCGCCATTTTGTAGAGGTTGCCGTCCGGCAGATCGCGTTCATCCAGGAAGCGTCCGTCGGGTTGTTCGATCGCGATGTAGAGTCCCCAGAAATCGCTGTCGTACTGCGTGGCGCCGGTCTCGGAGGCCCGGTCTATGATGCGGTAGTGCAGGAAGGTGTGGTTGCTGGCGGCGACGCCCGCGAGCTGATAAAAGCGCATCCCTATGGCCTCGTTTATCACCATTCCATCGGTGGCTTCGTCCCAGTTCGTACTATCGCCGGGAGGCTGGGGATGGGGATACTGCCACCACGGGCTGGTGCCGGCGGCATAAACCAATTTGTCCCACTTGCTGTTGTACTTCCTGCCATAGTTGTCCCGCGCCTGGAAGGAGTGGCCGGTGTTGAAGTGGAACTTCCATTTGTTCTTGCCGACCTCGTAGGTGGAACCCGTCCCCTTGATCCGATAGCGGACGTGGTCGTAAACATCGCCGTCATAAACAACAGTCCCGTAGAAGCGGTAAACTCCGTCATTGTAAGCCGAGTTGTACTGGCAATCCAGAACGTCAACTTCCCGAGAGATCAGGTGATAAACCGGCAGGGATCGCATCACGTTGGCGTCATAAGTCACGGGTGTATCCTGCGGATAGTTGCTCCGGCCCGACTGGCCGTTGGGGTTCACGGCGCCGGTCCATGCCGGGACCCCATCGTAAACGAAGTACGCGAAATCAGGCTGGGGATCGTCCGTGTAGGGCGCGGTCAGGCTCTTTCCGAGCGTGTTTTGCGCCGTGATTCGGTAGCGGACGAGCCGCCGGTTCGTCTGAAGCGAACCAGGCAGCTGAACGCTGTAGACGCTGTCCCCCGCAACGCTGTCCCCGTTCAGGCCGTCATCAAGCATGACGGCATTGGTCCAGTTCGTCTGGTATTCGGCATCCGAAAGCCGGATATAGGCGCCTGGGTTTACCAGTTGGTACTGAAGGGTCACAGCGGACACCCCCGCGGGATCGGTGATCTTGCATGAGACAGTGACCGCCTCGCCGGAAAGGGGCTGCTTGGGTGTGTGCTCGACCTGGCGCATGCAGGTAGGGGACTGGGTGGAATACACGCTGTTGCGCGCGCCGGGCGTGGGGTACTTGGAGATAGTGGGCGGGGCCGCGATCAGGCGCGCGTCGAAGAAGGCATCGGAACCGTCGCTGAGCGAAGAGTTGAGCAGTTGGACTGTGATGATGTTGGCGCCCGCGACCAGATATCCCGTGGGATCGGGCAACGCGTACTCGCGGTATGAGAGGTCCTCTCCGGCCGAAAGAGCCGTGGCGGTACTGGGCAGTTCACTGCCGCTGACGTTCTGGCCGCACAAGTGTGTGCCGTTGATCCAGACATTGATGCCGTCATCGTAGAGTGCTTGAAGGATGAGCGAGGGGATGCTCGGGAGATCCGAGACCGTAAACGTCTTGCGGAAATAAACCGACGTGTAGTTGTAGCGCATGTCATCGAGGGGAGTTAGGACCACGGACTCGCCGTAACCGACGGGGGCCTGTCCTGTGTACCAGGTCGCGTCCTCGGCGAAGCTCAACTGGCTCCAAGCCGTCACGGGGTCCGAAGGCTCTGAGGTTCCCTTCCTGTAACGCCAATCGGACTGCTCGTATATCAGTGTCTGGGGAGACGCGCCTTGTGCGTAGCCGCCGGAGGGCCGCCAGTTGCCCCCGAGGTCATTGTCAAAGGAGGGGTTGATGAGTTCCATCGAGGCCCCCCCGCCGCGGGAAGCCGTCGGCCACGGAAACCCGCACTGGTAGCTCACCTCGTCCATTTTGACGCCCGACGCGTCGCGCAGGACAATGGCCTCGCCGTCGTTGCTCAGAATCCCCACAAACGGACCCACCACGCCGACGCTCAAGCCGAACTTCGTCTTCACAAAGTCCACGTTTTCGGCCACGACGATGTACCCGTCGGCCGCCAGCGTGGTTCCCGCCGGAAAGGTGTACGTGATCCCCTCCGAGAAGTACCACCCGCTGAGGTCGGCCGGGGTGGCGCCGGCGTTGTAGAGCTCGATGAATTCAACGGGTTCGGTCTTGATGTCGGGATCGTAGTGGATCTCGTTGATCACCACCTGGCCGTCCGCCATAGTTCCGCCCGTCAGTACCACAGCGAACAGCAGCCATAGAACACCCCGCCGCCCCCGTGCCTGTATGCCGCGCCGGTCGCTTTCTCTCCCGAACGCCATGGCTTGCTCTCTCCTCACGTTGGAGTCTGCCGGCGAACAACAAGATGATCAAGCCTGCGTGCAGAGGAGAGAAGTCCTGCGGCGCTTTTGACACGGCGCCATCCGAAACAAGCCCTTCCTCTTATACCCCGTGACAACCCGGGATCAACCTCTCCTTTGGAGGAACCTTACGTCCAGCACTTCCCCCGGGTAAAAACTGGAGAAATCCCTGCCCCGTACCAGAAAGGACAGACCATAGGCTGGAAGGTTTGGGTTTGGCCTCAGGCGCAAGGGGAAACGGTCAATCCTCGTTCCCACCTTGACCACCTTCGCGCGCACCACTTCGCGAGGAAACCGCCGTGTCACAAGCTCCACGTCCATGTTTTCGCGCACTCCATAGGCGATGCTCTCGTCAATCCACCCCACTACCTCGGTGGCGGCAGGGTCCGTGATGGTAAGCAATTGCTGTCCCCTCAGAACGGCCTGGCCGGGTTTGAGATCGAGGCCGGAGACGCAGCCGGACATGGGGGCGCGCAGAACCAGGTTTCGGGCCTGTTGGTTCAGCTCCGCGATCCGGGCCTCCTGGACCTTTATCGCCTCGTGGATGGGAAGCAGGACGTCGGAGCGTTGCTCACCGCCGGCCTCCTTGACCCGCTCCTCCTTGCGCCGCTGGGCTTCGGCCAGGCTTTTCCTTGCGCTGACAATTGCCTTGTCGTTCTCCTCAATCTTCTTCGTGAGCGCCGCATGCTCCAACCGGATATTGTCATACTCCTGTGGAATGCCCGCATTCTGCTTCAGGAGGCGTTCCTGCCGCTGCATAAGGATCGCCAGGCGCGTCAGGGTCACGCGGTCCGACTCCTGGGTCACCACGCGGTCCATCAGATCCAGCCGGGCGGTTTCCTCGTTGACTTCGAAGCGGCGCAGGTCGTCCTGGTTGGTTCTCTGTTCCTGGGCGATGGTGGCCTGCAACTGCGCCCGCAGCTGCACCAACTGCGCCTGGGCCACACGTGCTTGTGCCTGGACCTGGCTGTCGTCCAGCATCACCACCACGTCATTCTCATGCACAGAGTCAAAGGGCTTGACCGCCTCCCGCACCACGCCGTCCAGCTGGGGCAGAATCGTAACCTGCTGTTCCTCCACGACCCCCACGGCGTCAATGGTATGAATCTGACCACGGGCCAGCGCCAGGAGAACGACGACAGCGATCCCCCACATTGCCGGCGGCAAGAGCCTCGTGGCGAAGATCCTCATGCGTCTGCGGAAAGGAGTGGGAACCACTTTGTTGTTCCGACGGGGACTAGCGGGATCTTCACGGGTCATACCTCGGTCTGCTCCTCGTGCAACACAAAAGTCAGGTTCGAGATTCCAGCCAATTGCTGCAGATCCTGCACCAGTTCATCTCCCCGCGTGGGATCGCGCATGATGATCCGGTATCCGATCTGCCCGGCGCCGGACTCCTGAAAACGCTGGGAGATGAGGCTCGTGGACCTGCAATAGGTGTGCAGCAGTTCCTGAACCTCCCTGAGCTGCGTTCTGCCCGCCTGGATGTTGAAACGCAGGAATCCGTCGCTTGTCCGGCGGCCTCCGAACGAAGTCCAGTGCAAGTAAAGAAGCAGGAAGTTGAACACCGCCGTGCCAAGGACGGCCACGTGGAACACCCTGGTGCCGCAGGCCATCCCCACGATCAAGGAGAAGAACAGGAACGCCGTGTCGCGGGTGTCCTTGAGGATATTGCGGAAACGGATGACCGAAAGAGCGCCGATCAGGCCGAAGGCGATCACGATGTTGCTGCCGATCACCATCATGGCCAGCGTGACCACGATGGTGAGCAGGACGATGGATTGCACGAAGGCCCTCGAGAACGAAAGCCCCTGGTGTGTATACACATACACCCAGGCGGATACCTGACTCAGGACAAACGCGAGCAGAAGGCTGATCAGAGCGAGCTTCAGGTTGAACCCGGTAGGGGACCAATACCCCATGGTCGCCAGTTCTCTCATGACACTCATATAGTCACGCTCCAAAGAGGGTCTTCGTGGGGGACTTCGTTCCACGGGAAAAGGGCCCCGTCCCGCTTCAAGCCATCCAGACAGCAGAGATACTTGGCAAAGGGTGACTGAAGGAGATGAAAACGGTCAATCATCCGCTGTACCCAGGAAGGGAAGAAATCCGTGAACTTGAGTTCGAGGATCACCGGGAGGGTGTCCACACTGAGCCAGTGAGGGCCGTAGGTCCACACGTCGGGGGTGTAGTAGGGGCAGCATAGCGTGGAAAGGTCGCGGTCAAAGGTGATGCGGACGGGCTCCTCGAGGTTGCTCATGTATGCCTCTCGGCTGTAGCGCACCATGCATACCGGGCCCGCATTCAGGGCTTCCATATAGTCGCGGAATTGCCAGAGGTTCTCCATTTCCTGGATGTCCGACATCAGGAAACACTCCGGCGGGACGTCTCCGCCCAGAAGGACGCGCTCCACCACGTCACGCTTGGTCATCGCGCGTTGTTTGAGAATCACCTGGTCCATCCGCCGCTTGATCTCGAAGAAAACGGGATCTTCCGGACGGTCCGAGTAGGCGCGGATGCGCAGCTTGATTCGGTTCTTCTCCCCGGTCTTTGAACTCCAGTAAAGGCTCAGCCTGCTGTTGTCGAGATAGAGGCTGGTGAGCACGTAGGGAACGCCCCACTGCGTATGGCTGTCGGCGGCGAGGTAGGGCTCGATGTAGTTCAGGATTTCCTGGGCGAGGAGCTCGTTGATGATGTACTTCGCTTCGAAGCGCTGGGAGGTGGTTTGATCTTCGGGCTTGATGAAAACAGGGGTTGAACGCATTTTCCCAAATACCTGTATCCCTCCGCGATAGGTGGCGGAATCCCCTTACCAGGACACTCCAGAGTAATCTTAACATTTTCCCAATAATAGGCAAAGGGAAAAATCGTTACGGATATCAACCGGGCGCATGTTGACTCCGCTACCAAACCGTGGGGGCGGACAAAGTAGGGCGGGCGTCTCGCCTGCCAGGTTTATATGCCATGTTTACAAGGTGCGCCTCCCTTCGGCCACGTTTCCAGACCGGACGCATGTTCGCAGGCGGGACGCCCGCGCTACTTCATCTGACCCCTGGATTTGGTAGCTTCATCAAGATGCACCCATGGATATCAACGAGGGTCTTGCGAAATGAGGTAGGCGAGACAGAAGCGGGGGAGGAGAGATTGCCTGGAGGCGGTTTTGGGGATATCAACCCGTCTTCTTTTCCCGGACCTGTCAGAAAGAGAATCTCGCGCGGAGACGCAGAGGCGCAGAGTGAATCGAAAATGGAGTTCTCCGCGTCTCTGCGCGATAGGAATGACATCTGGAGAAGACTGCATGAGTTTTTTGCTCAAAAAAACAGGAAGACGCGGGATAGCGGCGCGGAGAGAAATCACTCCTTCTTCTCCGTACTACTATCCGCCATTTCCTTGTTTCTTGAACAAGAAATTCGCGCATCCTTCGTCGCACGTCTTTCAATGGCAGCGTTGTGCACAAGCCTGACCGCCGCGCGGAAAACACGCGCTGTGTCATTGCGAGGAGCGAAGCGACGAAGCAATCTTCTTGCTCCCTTGTGTCATTGCGAGCGGAGCGAAGCAATCTCGGATCGCGGGGTAAGGGGGATTGCTTCGCTCCGCTCGCAATGACATAAGGGGGGCACAATGACGTGGGGGGGCATGATGAAAGGGGGGGCAAAATGACAAGGTGGAGATAATCTCGCCGGGGAATCGCGTTGGCGGCAGGGGCGGACAGATTCGTGTTTGGTTGCGGCTCCGCTGGTCCAGGGTCCCAGTGTTTTCCATTGCTCCTGTTTCCCCCGCGGGTTTTGCGCTCGGCGTTTCGGGATACTCGAGCCGGACGCCGGGAACGTCTTTTTCGGAGGGCGGCTGAACGGTTCGTATGATGAGCTGATCTCCGTTCACCTCCAGAACATAGGGTCTTCGGGACCACGGGTCGCGGGGCCACAGCGGCAGGATTTCGGGGATAAGTTCCCTCGGATCGCTCGGATAGCGTCCGTGGCGCGCCTGATAAGCCCGGCAGGCGACGCCGAGGTAGAGGGTGTCGAACTGCATGGTTTTCAGGCAGATTGTGTTTTTCGCCTTCAGCATCCCTGGCACAGCAATGCCCGCCACTATGCTGACCCGTGCGGGCCATTTTAGCCCGGGTTCATCTTCCAGGAAATCCGTTTCCAGTCGCCACGTATCCTTTCTTACATACGGCAGAAGGTTATGCAGGGCTGCAAAGAGGGAATCCATGTCTGCTTCACTATCGCGGAGAAGGCCACCCACAGACTCCGAAAGGAGCTTTGCCGCTTCGCTCCCTTTGTCCCATTGGTAGACGGCCTGGAACGTGTTGAACCCGATCGCCTTGACTGCGACACCAATCATCCTCTGCACAAGCGTTCCGTCTGTCTGCAACATTGCGCCAAAGCGCACGAGCTGGGCGGCTGTCTCGATTGCCTCCTTGATTCTTCCTTCGCCTATTAGGATTTCAGCGCGGGTGGCAATGGCGTCGGCTGCTCTCCTAATATTGACGAAGTTCGGGACTCTTGCCTTGATAAAATGGATGTTGCGCGGGCGGTGCTGGTAAACCCCCGCTTCTGCAGCGCGTCTGAAGTCATCGAAGTACGGCTGATTGGCGTTCCAGTAAGCGTTGAACTTCTCCTTTTCCTCCGGCGTGAGGAGATATCCCCACTTGCCGCCTTTGAGGGCGCTGTGCCCCAACACGGCGGGTTCGGGAAGTTCCGGCGAAGTCTTCTTCATGAAACGCTCTTGCATGATTGTGAAGGCGTTTGCCTGACCCTTCGGCAGCAGAGGGGCCGGCGGCAGGGAGAAACACAGGAGTTGGTAGACTCCGGCATAGTTGATCGCGCCGACTGCAATCAAAGACAGGTAGATCGTGACGGCGAACCCAAGAATTGCTCCACGAAGAACTCGACGTCCAAGGGGGATGTTCCGCTCTATTCTGAGAAAATCCCACCTGGAATGAATCTCCCGCAGGTTGATGGAGAATCTTTTTGCGCCAAGCTGCAGGATGTCAAAACCCACCAGAAGCGGCACAACGGTTTTCCAACTGGTTCTGATGCAGGAATGCAGAGTATCAGCGAAGGGGGATATGTTTGGGGACATCATTTGGAGCGACAGACCGCCGAGAATAGTCAGAGGAAAGAGCAGAAGGGCCACTGCGGCTGTGAAGAAAAGAGGCGGGAGGCGTCTTGTCAGCAGCAAGACGATCAGGGCCATGCTTCCAAATCCGGCGGACCAGGAGACCCCCCTGATTCCCAACATTCCGAGGACGTATATGCCGGTGAAATATGCGTCCGGATCCCTTAGTTCATTCGCGTATGGAGAGTATCCCAAGACAAAGGGCCATCCCCCTCCGGAAAAACAATCGCCCCAGGGGAAACCATTGATGCTGACAAATGTTCTCTCGAGATAGTAAAGATACGGCACAGATGCGCAGAAGAAAATCACCGCTATGAGTTTTCTTATGGCCTGCCCTGCGTACTGAAGGCCAGGGGATAGTGGAAGGTACAGGAGGAGCGCGTGCCAGAGAATAACAGTGACGAAACATAGATTCAGGGTAATATCTCTGCCTGTCGGTTTGAAAACGGTGAAAATGCCCGCCTGGACCGCCAGCTTTGCCAGCAAGGCAAGAGGGATGACCCGCCACACGTACATTTCGGGCATGACGAGCACTTCGCCCGTGCAGTGCTTCTTTCGGAAGGAGAGCCAGATGAGGAGGGACGTGATCCCGATGGGCGGGGCGAAAACGATCAGCGCGATCATCAGGGGCGCGAATCCCTTGTCGGACTCGGCGAGCCGGCGGGCCTCCTCCCACCACCCCAGGCACAGGAACGCGACGTAGACCCCGGCGAGCGGCGCCATCCACTGCCATTTCAACGAGCCGCCGAAGACGGCGCTGACGCTCCAGAACAGGAGGAAAAGGGACCATCGGCGCAGGGCGATCTTGCGGCTATCCATGGAAGCGTCCTCGAGGAGGTCTTGGTTGTTCAGGCTCTCTTCTACACCGCCGGGGCGG
>Ga0315289_10015692_pt1 | contig 10503 bp, 10 predicted proteins | sample YL17G11_40_MG_FD_203452 | JGI IMG/M metagenome (GOLD analysis project Ga0315289, IMG submission 203452) | Sediment microbial communities from Yellowstone Lake, YNP, Wyoming, USA - YL17G11_40 | ecosystem: Environmental > Aquatic > Freshwater > Lake > Sediment | place: USA: Wyoming | collected...
CTCGGCCATGTCCTCCGGGAGGCCCATCTGCGTCAGATGGTAGTGGATGTACGTATCCCCATATCCTCTGCTGGCCATGAGCTGGGCGCGGCGGAGGGCATACCCCGTATCGTCTAGATACCCGAGCTCGCCGACCCTGGCAAGGGCCGCATCAATGACGGAATCGGCTGCGCCTTGCCGTGCGAGTTTTTTTTTAGCTCGAAGGAGGATACGGGTCGCCTGGCTATCACAGCGAGACAGTAGCTCACCGCCTCATTCAGAGTCTTTGAACCTTTTACCATTCTTGGACATCTCCGACCGTACGAGTTCCGTCTCCGTCGCTGGCTCCGGCTCCTTGCCCTCGAACATATCCCACTTCCCGTCGCTGGTGCCCATGATACCCTTCATCCGCAGGGCGAAGTCGCTCGGGTTGGTGGAATGCCGCAAGGCCTCGTGGTATTGGACGAGGTCGCTCTTCACCAGGGACATGAGCGACTGGTCAAAGGTCTGCATGCCGTAGTTCACCATACCCTGCGCGATGGCATCGGGGACCTCGTCTGTCCGGTGTTCATCGATGATGCACTCCCGTATGCGCGCCGTGGACACCAGGATCTCGCTGGCCGGGACCATGCCCTTGCCGTCCTTTTTCGGCAGGAGCCTCTGGGAGATGACCGCCTTGAGGACGCCGGCGAGCTGGAGCCGTACCTGGAGGTGCTGATGCGGCGGATATACAGTCACGATGCGCATGATGGTCTCGACTGCGTCGAGGGTATGCAGGGTGGAAAGCACGAGATGCCCTGTTTCCGCTGCGGTCAAGGCGATTTCGATGGTCTCTTTGTCCCGCATCTCGCCGACCAGGATGACATCGGGGTCCTGGCGCAACGCTGCCCGCAGGGCAAGGGCGAACGAGTTGGTGTCCGATCCCACCTCCCGCTGGTTGATGATGGATTTCCTGTCCCTGTGGAGGAACTCGATGGGGTCCTCGATGGTGAGGATATGGCAGTTCCGGTTCGTGTTGATATGGTTGCACATTCCCGCCAGCGTCGTGGATTTTCCGCTTCCGGTCGTTCCTGTAACGAGGACGAGCCCCTTCTGCTCAAGGCTGATATGCTTGACTATCTCGGGGAGATTCAGCTCATCCAGTTTCGGGGGATCGGTGGGCACGATCCGGAACACCATGCCATAGCTCCCCCGTTGCCGGAAACAGTTCACCCTGAATCTTCCAATCTGGGACAGGCTATAGGCGAAGTCGATCTCGTTGGTGGTCTCAAACTTGGCCTTCTGATACTGGTTCATGATGGAATCCGCGAAGGCGGCGATGTGTTCATTGTTGAGTTTCGGATAATCCCGCAAGGGGATGAGCGCCCCGTATCGGCGCACGATGGGCGGCAGCCCCACCTTGATGTGGATGTCCGAAGCCACAAGCTCGACAGCCTTCTTGAGTATTGAATCAATGTCCATGGTTTTTGTGGTCGCTTCCATATCATTCCTCTCCATAAACGGATGGACCCGGGGCAGCGCTCAAGAGCTTCTGCCGCAGGGCCTCATAGATCTCCCGGTGCAGCGTAGGGTTACCCTTGAGGTAGGCCTTGGCCATTTCCCGTCCCTGGCCGAGCCTCTGTTTGTTGTAGCTGTACCATGCCCCGCTCTTTTCAATGATCCCCATCTCAGGGTTCGATCCTACATCGAGGACTTCGCCATAGGAGGAGATCCCCTCGCCGAACATGATGTCGAATTCCACTTCCTTGAACGGCGGCGCCATCTTGTTCTTCACCACCTTCACGCGCGTTCGATTGCCGATGATCTGGTTGCCTTCTTTGATGGGTCCGGCATTCTTGATCTGGAGCCGCACCGAGGCGTAGAACTTCAGGGCGTTCCCGCCCGTCGTTGTCTCGGGGTTGCCGTAGAGGACGCCGATCTTCTGCCGGGTCTGGTTGATGAAGACCGCGCACGTATTGGTCTTCGAGATGGCTCCCGAGAGCTTGCGCAGTGCTTGGGACATGAGGCGCGCCTGGAGCCCCATGTGGGAGTCTCCCATGTCGCCCTCGATCTCCGCCCGCGGCACGAGTGCGGCCACGGAATCGATCACGACGATATCGATCGCATTGGAGCGCACCAGGGTCTCGATGATGTCGAGGGCCTGCTCCCCTGAGTCCGGCTGGGAGACGAGGAGGTCATCGATATTCACCCCGAGGTTCTTGGCATAGGCGATGTCGAGGGCGTGCTCGGCATCGATGAATGCCGCCGTCCCGCCGGAGTTCTGGGTGGAGGCTATGCAGTGCAGGGCCAGGGTGGTTTTCCCGGATGATTCGCCCCCGTAGATCTCCGTGACCCTACCCCGCGGCAACCCGCCGATGACCAGAGCCCGGTGGTCGAGCAACAGGGACCCGGTCGATATGACGGGGACATTCCTGCTGATGGACTCCGAGCCCATGCGCATGATCGTCCCTTTCCCGAAGGACCGTTCAATCCTCGTGATGGCATCTTCCAATGCCCTCTTTCTTCCCTCTTCCATACATCCTCCTTTACGGGCCGAGTCGGCTCACATGGAGTACGGTATACCGGGCGCCTTCCCGCAGCAGCTCGCTCCGGTAGAAATGGCCTTCCGTTACCGCAAAGCCAGCCTTCGCCATTTCCATATCAAGCTCTACCACAGATGGAAGCTTTAGTCTACCCAACGTGATATGCGCACTAAAGGGCCTGGTCTCCAAAGGGATGCCAAACCTGGAACACAGCCGGTCGACACGTAAGGCCACCTCTTTGAGCCTATCCGTATCCCCGCTGAGACCGGCCCAGATCACCCGTGCCTTCTTCTGCGAGGGAAAGGCACCCAACGTATCGAGCGCGAAATGCAGTAAAGGGAAACGGCCGAAGATCTCATCGAGTCCGTCAGCTATCGGTTTGACGAGGCGCTCCTCGATATTGCCGAGGAACTTCAAGGTGATGTGCATGCCCTCCGGCCTGATCCATTTCGCATCCGTGCGCTTTTGCAGGTACGCGATGGCATCCTGCATGCTGTGCTTGATGTCATCAGGCAAAGGCAGAGCGATGAAGGTCCTGATCATAGATCAACAACCTCAGCATATAGAGGGCGGCCTTGGCGCTGATGAGCTTGTTTCCCGCCCTGGTGAATGCAAATTGATGTTTCACAGCCAGGTGTTTCTCCCTTGACCCAACCGCGATCCAAACCATGCCGACGGGTTTTTCCGCCGTCCCCCCCGTAGGCCCGGCAATACCCGTGGTGGCGACCCCTACATCGGCGCCAGTGAGGTCGAGCGCGCCTCGGAGCATAGCCTGCGCGACCTCCTCGCTCACCGCGCCATGGGCCTTGATCAGGGCTTCCGGCACCCCGAGCACCTTGGTCTTGACATCATCACTGTATGCCACAATCGAACCCCGAAAGTAGTCCGAGCTCCCGGGGACTTGGGTGACGAGGTGCCCGATGAGCCCGCCCGTGCAGGACTCCGCACTGGCAAAGGCCAATCCCCTCTGCTTTAGGAGAGCCCCGAACGTGGTGCTGAGATCGAGTTCCTCCAGGCAATGCCGCCCAAGGATCTCCCGGATCTTTGGCTCGCTATTCACGGGGGCCACCAAGGTGATCTCCATATCCTTGGGCAGAAAGCCGCACTGCTCGGCAAGCGACCCGAGCCTCTGGGCGATCTCCACTTCCCGCAGGCCGAAGACGGGGATGTCCACCATTGCCTTCCCCTTGTCCGGAAACTCAGCGAGGAGATTGCTGAACATGGCCTGCGCCTCGGCAGGTACTCCCGGCAGAAATACAATCCGCTTGCCCCCGACCGTCAGATCGATCCCCGGCGCGGAGCCCACGGGATTGTCGATTGGAATTACCCTGCTTCCTCCTTGTAAGGAAGTGACGGCCATATGGGTCGTGTCATCCGGCGTCATTCCGAGCCCTCCCGTGATCACGATGATGTCCGCATCAAGGGCCGTGATGGCTTTTACGAGTCCTGAGGGCTCATCGGCTATCATGCGCACCTCTCGCACTGCTATGCCCTTGGCCCGGAGCATGGTCGCAAAAGGCTGCACGAGAGCGTCCTGGCGGAACCCTGAGAGCATCTCCGAGCCGGTGATCACGAGCGCGGCAATCATCGCACCATCCCCAGGACCTTCATGATCTTCAGTATGAGGGCGCTGAGCAGGCCTGCTGCCATGTCATCGGCCATAATCCCGATCCCGCCATGGAGACCCTTGTCTAGGGTCCCCACCGGCGGCGGTTTCACAATATCAAAGACCCGGAAAAGCACAAAGGCATACAAGATATCTTTCAGCCCTTTCGGTCTCCCGGCAAGCGCCAGAAGCATCCCTACCACCTCGTCGATGACCACCCTGGAAGGGTCCCGGCCCCACTCTTTCTCCATGGCCTCCGCCGCCTGCACGCCAAGCACGGCAAAAACACCCACAACGATGAGATACCAAGTCAAGGAGAGCCCCCTTATGATGAGAAAAAGGGGGATAGTCGCCATGCTCCCGACCGTCCCGGGGGCGACGGGGAAATTGCCAGCACCCAAAAAGGTCGCGATAGAGCGGTAGATCCCTGTCATGGCTTCCCAGTCTCAAGCCATATTTTGAAGCTACTATGCATGCGGTCAAGGATACCATGCGGATAGACAAGTTTCAAATAGTAATGCTTTTGTCACGCTTTGCAAAAAAATTGGGTCCCCCCGTCCCCCCTGAAAATTCAGGGAGGCTGATGATTTTGAGATTTAAACAGCCCCGTATAGCTGAAGGATTCGTATTGATCATATGCCGCTTATGCGCTAAGAAAACTCGGAACAGGGAGATTGGGCCATGACAGAATGTACGATAAAGGATTTCCCAGGACATATCGGGGAGAAGGTCACCATCAAGGGCTGGGTCCCAAACCGGCGCTCGAGCGGTAAAGTCTCGTTCCTCATCCTGCGCGACGGCACCGGGATCTGCCAGGTCATCGCCGATCGAGAGACCTTCGGCGACTTCTATGAGGAGATCAAGAAGCTCCCGCTCGAGTCTTCCGTCATCGTCACCGGCAAGGTGGTCAAGGAGGACAGAGCGCCAGGCGGCTTCGAGCTCCATTCCAGCAGCCTCTCCATCGTCCAGGAATCCGAGGAATTCCCCATCGGCAAGAAGGAGCACGGTCCGGATTTCCTCCTGAGTCATCGGCACCTCTGGCTCCGCTCTCCCCGGCAGATCGCCATACTCCGGGTGCGCGACGCCCTCGTCCGTCACGTCCGTGAATACTTCTATAGGAACGGCTTCACCCTCGTGGACACGCCCATCTTCACCACCACGGTTGGCGAAGACTCCACCAACCTCTTCTCCGTGGACTACTTCGACCTCGGTAAGGCCTACCTGGCCCAGACTGGGCAGCTCTACCTCGAGGCTGCCATCGCCGGCCTCGGCAAGGTGTACTGCTTTGGCCCCACCTTCCGGGCCGAACGCTCCAAGACGAGACGCCATCTCACCGAGTTCTGGATGGTAGAAGGCGAGATGGCCTTTGCCGACCACAAGATGAACCTGGAAGTGCAGGAGGACTTCGTCTCCTCTATTGTCCAGCGCACCATCGTCGAGAGATCACAAGAGCTTGCTTTCCTGGAACGAGATATTGAACCCCTGAAAAAAGCAAGAACCCCCTTCTACCGCCTCAGCTACGACGAAGCCATCGAGATCCTCAACAAGGAGGGCTCAGACATCCAATGGGGCATGGACCTTGGCGGCGACGACGAGACGATCATCACCAAGCTCTTCGACAAGCCGGTCTTCATCGAATGCTACCCGAAGAAGGCCAAGGCCTTCTACATGAAACAGCACCCCGAACGGCCGGAGCTCGTCATGTGCGCCGACCTGCTCGCCCCGGAGGGCTACGGCGAGATCATCGGCGGCTCCCAAAGGGAGGAGGACATCGGCATCCTCCTCAAGTCCATCAAGGACCACGGCCTCGACCCCGAACGCTATGGCTGGTACCTCGACATCCGCAAGTACGGCAGTGTCCCGCACTCGGGCTTTGGCCTGGGTATAGAGAGGACGCTGGCCTGGATCTGCGGCCTCAAACACGTGCGCGAAACCATCCCCTTCCCGCGCATGCTGTATCGCGCCTATCCATAAAAAGTTCCTGGGGAAGCCCATTTTTGGAAAAAGGGGGTTTCCCAAGACTCCTTCCCCAAAAACTTTCAGACGCCCGAGGAAAGGGCCGCCATCTCGATGACCTTGATGAGGTCGGCCATCCTGGCATACTGCACCATATGGCCGGTATTCTCCAGAAGGATCAGTTTCGAGCTGGGGAGGATGGCATGGAGTTTCTTCGATTCCTCCACCGAAACCATCTGATCCTGCTCGCCATGGACGATGTAGAGCGTGTGCACGATGTCTTTATACCCTGGGCCGATCTCCTTGAGATCGGAGTTCACATGGATGTCTTCACGAGCCATGGTCACGAGATTCTTAGGCTGTGACCAGATTTTGCAGCGCATATCGAGAAAATCGGCGGGGATGCTTGTATCATTGGGCGTAAAGGCCTTGACGATGCCATCGCGCATCATATTGCAGCCGGCAGAGTGGGGAATGAGTGCGATAATTCCCCGGCCCAGAACGGGTATCCTCAAGAGATAAAACAGAGGATCCACTTTTTCCGTAGGGTAGGCGACCCCGCCCACGATCACAAACGCCTTGACGCGGCTCGGCTTTCTTACCGCCATAGCCAGGGCAGTACACCCGCCATAGGAATGACCGACCACGATGGGATTGCTCAATTGAAGCTGGTCGATGAGGGCCAGCGCGATATCTGCATTTTGCTTCAGGGAATACTCCAGATGCTCTGCGCTGCTGAATCCGTTGCCGGGCCGGTCATAGAACGTCAGCCGGTACTTGCCAGCGAGCTCGCCGATCACCGGCTGCCAATCCTCGATCGACCCCGGCAGTCCATGGATGAAGAGGATGTCAGGCCCGCTTCCGACTTGGTGATAGCGTATCTGTATGCCCTGAACATCAATGTACTTCCCGACAAAACCGGCCGGGATTTCTATCGAGTCACCTGCCAATAATCCTCCGGGCAAGATCAGAACCAAGAGCATCAAAAGGCAGAGACGAAAGACTTTCACGATAGATTTCATATTCCCTCCTTGCAATTTCATTTCCCAAACGGTTGTCTGTATTATTGCATTCTAGCGTAATGGCAGCAATGCGAAATATGGCTTCTTTGCAAAGTACTATTTCCCGCCATCACTTGCAATCTAAGGCTGTTGCAACAGATAATTCTCCACTTCACCATAGAGAAATACTCCCTGTAGCAAGGTAAGAAAATATTTCTTTATACGCAACAGCCTATTGATTGCAGGGAGGGCGGTGGCGAAGCCATTTAATTTGGCCGTCCCCAACCGTTCCAATTGGTAAACCCTTTCATAATAAAAAGGCCATACTATCTATGTAAGGTTGGGGCGACCAAATCAAATGGCATACAATCCCAGTCAGCGAAGCTCACAGATCGCCCGCTTCCAGGATATTAGCAACGATTGGCCGCAACCTTCTAGCCCCCTTGAGACCAAGGGGGGTCGGGGGGTCTAAACTTTTCAGCTTGAGTCTTTGCGGGCTGTTGCTCAAACACCTTTCTCCAAAGATTTGATGCAAGAGACCCTTCGCTGCGCTCAGGGCGACATCTTAAGGCATTGTTTTTGGTTGTCATTCTGAACGAAGTGAAGAATCTTGATTTTGCATTTTAAGAGTTAACGGCTTTAGGCAACAGCCCGTTTGGGCTTGACTTCGAACAAAGACAGGGGACAAGCATAGAGCAGGATGCTCGGAGCGATAGCGGGGGATATCATCGGTTCGGTGTACGAGTCCAGGAATATCAAGACCATGGACTTTCCGCTGTTCCACCCCCGTTGTCGGTTTACCGACGACACGGTGCTGACCGCGGCGGTGGCGGATGCGATCCTCTCCGGCCGGGAGTACGGGGAGGTGTTCCGGGAATACTACCGCCGATTTCCGCGGGCGGGGTATGGGTACCTTTTTCACCAGTGGGCATTATCTCCGGATCCGAGGCCGTACAACAGCTGGGGCAATGGTTCCGCCATGCGCGTGAGCCCGGTCGGGTATGCCTGCATGACATTGGAGGAGGTCTTGCGTGAGGCAGAAAGGAGTGCCACGGTCACACACAATCATCCCGAGGGGATCAAGGGCGCTCAGGCGACCGCTGCCGCTGTCTTTCTGGCGAGGACAGGGGCGGCGAAGCTTAAGATCAGGGAATACGTCGAGCGGCATTTCGGCTATGACCTGTCGCAGAGCATCGACGAAATCCGGCCTCATTACACCTTCGATGTCTCCTGTCAGGGGAGTGTGCCGGTAGCGATGAGGGCTTTCCTGGAATCCGGAGACTTCGAGGATGCCGTCCGCCGGGTGATCTCGGTCGGCGGCGACAGCGACACGCTGGCCTGCATCGCAGGCGGCATTGCCGAGGCGTTCTACGGCGAGATCCCCGAGCTGATCAGTGAAAAGGCATTTTCCCTGCTTGATGATAAGTTACGCCACGTTGTAGAAGCATTTCGGGAGCGATACGGCAAATCGATGCACAGATAAAAATTGGAGCGGGAAACGGGATTTGAACCCGCGACTTTAACCTTGGCAAGGTTACACTCTACCACTGAGTTATTCCCGCACCATGCACTTCTATATGCAACCGGATTTTTTTTGTCAAGGCCTGTATGAAGCCAGCATATGAGCCCAGTCCTTCCCCTGGAACATATCCGCTCGGCAAAAAATTCCTAGGTCCATTGCCTGTCCTGCACTATGAGATGCCTGCCGCGTCTGGCCCGTTCCATGCATAAAGTTCGGGGAGGAATCCCCAACATTGGAGAATCGCGTATGAAGAAGAGACTGGTCATCGGCGTGGGGGCAATCGTGTTCATGCTCCTGGCGGGAAGCGTTTATGGTAACACATCGCTCTCGGTGAACCTGAAGAGCTGTCTCATTGTCCTCGGCGGCACCTTGATCAGCGCCCTGCTCGGCTTTCCCCTGGAGACATTTGGCGATCTCCTCCATAGCCTCAGGAACATCTATCGCCGGGAGGACGATGCATTTGAGGGCACGCTCCAGGATATTACCAAGTTGGCCCGCATACGCCGGTCTTCAGGACCACGTGAGTTGAACGAGGAAGGCAACAAGACCAGGAATACCTTCCTACGCAAGGGCATCGAACTTATTGCTGATGGTTATGCAAGGCATGAGATCCATTTCATCCTGGAGAAAGAATATGAGTTTTACCTCGCCCGCAAGGAATCACAGATCAACATCCTCAACACCATGGCTAAGTTCTCTCCTGCATTCGGATTCCTGGGTACTATTATAGGACTGATCAATATCCTCCACAACATCAACGACTCCTCGCAGATCGCCAAAGGCATGTCGCTCGCTCTGCTGACCACCCTTTATGGCCTGTTGTTCACGAACTTCATCTTTTTGCCCATGGCCAAGAAGCTTTCGGAGCATGTGAAGTCCGAAGCTATGCTGCTCACGATCATTCTCGAAGGGGTGCTGGACATCTCTGAAGGCAAGAATCCAATGGCCATTTCCTACCGGCTCCAGTCATACCTGGAAGCCAATTCGCCAGGGCGTCGATCTCTTCAGGAGCCATCTACAGAAGAGGATGTCCCAGCGGCAAGGCATTTGCTCGGGAAATTTGCCATGAGGAAAGAGGATGTCGCCTACAAGGAAGGATGAGTCATCAAAACAGAAAGAGCCTTCGGGAAAAAGGCGGTTTCATCTCCGCCGCGCCTTCATGCTCGAGGCATCTGACGAAGATCCTTTTGTCTGGAGCATTGCCGATATCATCACCCAGCTGCTCATCTTTTTCATCTTGTTGTATGCAAATGCCAGCAAGCTCATCCCACAGGTGCACACTCCGCCTCGATTAGAGGTCAAAACAGTTGAACAAAAGGACAATTCCGTCGATCAGCTCAGGCAGGACGTGGCGCGTTTCATGGAGGAGAACCAGGATCAGAGTTTTTCGCTGCGCTGGGACAAGGAGCGCCCCGTCTTTATCCTTGGCGAACGCATCACCTTTGAAGAGGGCAAGGCCGAGCTCCTGGAGGGTTTTCTGCCAACTCTCAAGCGGATAGTGGATTTCATTGCCGCCCAGCAAGGCTATCAGGTCCTGGTATCCGGTCATACGGACAATATGCCCATCAATACCGTCCAGTTTCCCACAAACTGGGAGTTATCCTCAGCGCGGGCCGCAAGCGTAGCCCGCTTCTTATGCAACAACGGGATGGACCCCCAAAGGGTCTCCATCCACGGGTATGCAGAATATCATCCGCTTGTTGAGAATTCTTCGCCTGAAAACAGGCAGGCAAACCGCCGCGTCGAGATCACCTTGACAAGGGAATACTAAGGAAAGACTGGTCCCCCTTTAGGATAATCCCCAGCATCCGACCTGCTGCATGTGACTGACTCAGACCATCCCTCCTGTATCTTCTGGGGAGCCAAACATCCGTCGTAGTCGCTGCACGCCGGACAACGAACCAGGCGAGCAGCGAC
>Ga0315289_10015693_pt1 | contig 10503 bp, 7 predicted proteins | sample YL17G11_40_MG_FD_203452 | JGI IMG/M metagenome (GOLD analysis project Ga0315289, IMG submission 203452) | Sediment microbial communities from Yellowstone Lake, YNP, Wyoming, USA - YL17G11_40 | ecosystem: Environmental > Aquatic > Freshwater > Lake > Sediment | place: USA: Wyoming | collected...
ACGATCACGTCCACTCCATGAGCGATGAGAGCGTCGATTCGCTCGTAGTCATGGACCCCGACCGCCGCCCCGACGCGAAGCCGCCCGCGCGAGTCCTTGCAGCTGCGCGGGAACTGGCGCATCTTGTCGATGTCCCGCATGGTGATCATGCCGGCCAGCTTCCCGGCGGCGTCCACCAGCAGCAGCTTCTCGACCTTGGCGCGGTTGAGGATCTGCTCGGCCTGGTCGAGGCTGGTGTCAGGCGCGGCGGTGATGAGGTTCTTGGAGGTCATGACCTCGTCGATGCGGCAGTCGCGGGCCAGGAACTTCATGTCGCGGCGGGTCAGGATGCCCGCCAACTTGCCGCCTTCCCCGATGATGGGGAACCCGCTGACCTTGTGCTGGACCATGAGTTGCCGCGCCGTTTCGGCGGAGTCGGCGGGGCCAAGGGTGATGGGATCGACGATGATGCCGTTCTCGCTGCGCTTGACCCGCTCCACCTCCAGCGCCTGGGCCTGGGTGGAGAGGTTGCGGTGGATGATGCCCAGCCCGCCCTCCTGGGCCATCGCGATGGCCAGCGCCGCCTCCGTCACCGTGTCCATCGGGGCCGAGACCAGGGGGATGTTCAGGCGGATGTTCCGCGTCAGTTGGGTGGAGAGGTCCAGTTGCTGCGCCACCACGGCCGAGCGGGCCGGAACCAACAGCACGTCGTCGAATGTGATGCCTTCGCCGATCAGCCTGTCGTTCATGCCGCCTCCCGCAAATCCTGGGCTAGGTATAATTCGCCAAGCATATTGACTGGCCGGCGAGTTTTCAAGAAGAATGGCCGCATGAACGTGTGGAACGAACTGAGAGCCGATTTGGACAGCCTGGAGGCGGCGCAATTGCTTCGCCGGCCAGTGGTTGTCGAAAGCGGTTGCGGGCCGCGAGTCCGCGTCGGGCGGCGCGAGCTGGTCTGCCTGTGCAGCAACGACTACCTGGGCCTGGCCGGCGAGGAGGCGCTGAAGCATGCGGCCATCGAAGCCATCCGACAGTGGGGGGTCGGGGCGGGGGCCTCGCGACTGATCAGCGGCACCACCACGCTGCATGCTGCCCTGGAGCAGGCGCTGGCGCGTTTCAAGCGAGTTGTCGCCGTGGCGGTAACCTCCGCCGGGTGGTTGGCCAACGCCGTGGCCGTGCGAGTACTGGTGGGTCCCGGCGACCTGGTCCTGGCCGACAAGCTCAGCCACGCCAGCCTCCTGGACGCCGCCGCAGCCAGCGGGGCGGCCCTGCGGACCTGGCCTCACGCGGACCTGGACCGCCTGGAGAAGCTGCTGGACCGCCTGCGAGGACGCCACCGCCGCTGCCTGATCGCCACCGATTCGCTGTTCTCGATGGATGGAGATCTTGCCCCGCTGCCGGAGCTGGCGCGGCTCAAGGGCCGCTACGACGCGCTGCTGATGATCGACGAGGCCCACGCCACCGGCGTTCTGGGCGCTGGCGGGCGCGGGGCAGCCGAATTGCTGAACTGCGAGCAGGCAGTGGACGTGACGGTGGGGACGCTGTCGAAGGCGCTGGGGGCGCTCGGCGGCTTCGTGGCCGGGCCCGAGGAGCTGATCCAGACCATCCGCAACCGGGGCCGGGAGTTCATCTATACCACGGCCTTGCCGCCGGCTATCTGCGCGGCGGCGCTGGCGGCGCTGGAGATCGTCCAGGCTCAGCCGCGGCGGCGCCAGGCTGTGTTGGCGCTGGCCCGGCGGCTGCGGGAGGAGCTGATCGACAGCGGCATCAGCCCCGGCGCGTCGGTCTCGCAGATCGTCCCGATCATGGTCGGGCCGGCCGGGGCGGCGGCGGAATTGTCGGGCCGGCTGATGGAAGCAGGCTTCCTGGCGCCGGCCATCCGGCCGCCGACGGTTCCGCGCGGCGCCAGCCGGCTGCGAGTGAGCCTCTGTGCGACCCACCAGGAGCAGGACATCCTGCGGCTGGTCCAGGTCTTGCGAGCCCAGCGCGATCTGCTGCCGGATGCAGCCGCCGCGGGGGCCGCCGTGAAGGCCGCGGTCCCGCCGGCAGGTGAACCATCTGGAACCCATCATGAGCCCATCTGATCGCACCCTGCCCGTCATAGGCCTGGTCGGAGGGATCGGGGCCGGCAAGAGCGCTGCGGCCGCGTGCTTCGCCCAACTGGGCGCAGCCGTGATTGACGCCGACGCGCTGGGCCACCAGGTGCTCCACGAGCCGGCCGTGCGGGCGGAGCTGGTAGCTCGGTGGGGCCCGGAGGCGCTGGGTCCGGATGGCCGGGTGGATCGCCAGGCAGTGGGGGCGATCGTGTTTCCCGATCCGTCGCAGTTGGCGTTTCTGGAATCGCTGACGCACCCGCGCATTTCGGACCTGATTCGCCGGGGCATCGAGGCCGCGCGCGCGAAGGGGGCGCCGGCGGCGGTGCTCGACGCCGCGGTGCTGGTGGAGGCCGGCTGGGACCGCTACTGCACGCACCTGGTGTACGTGCACGCCCCGGCGGCGCAGCGGGCGCGGCGGGTGCGCCAGAGGGGGTGGGACGAGGCCGCTTGGCGGGGCCGCGAGAATTCGCAGATTTCGCTGGACAAGAAAGCCGCCCGGTGTAACTATAGATTAAAGAACAGTTCCAGCCTGTCCCGCCTGCGCGAACAGGTCCGCCGCGTTTTCCACCAGATAATTCGCTCGCCGGAGCCTATTTAGAGTGACAGCGGAGGTTTGCCCAGGTCGGCGTTGACTGGGGCCAAGGATGCCCCCGGGGCCACAGCGCCGCGGATGACCGATTCGCGGCGAATCCCCCGCTGATCCGCTTGCGGTTTTCCGCCTTAGGCCCAAGACCGCGGCGCGACGGCATGATGTTTAGTTAGCCCGCCCCGCGGCGCATCCCGCAAGAATCGGCAAAGCTGGCTAGTTGCCCCAAGAAGCCGTCGGAAGCGAAAGGATCATGGCCAGAATAGCGAAGAAAACCGTCAAGAAGACCGCTCGCCGCGGGAAGACCGTCCCACGGAAGGCGCCGCGGGATCCGGCGCCACAGACGATCGCGGAACCGCCCGCGGCGCCGGCGGATGTGGAGCTGCCTGCGCCAAATACGCCGGAAGAGGCCGCGTCGGCCGAGCGGAACCAGACGCCTGAAGATCAGGAGAACCTCGCCCCATCCGCCAACGACCCGGCCGCGCAGGAGCAAGAGCCGGCGTCACAGCCGGGCGTCCGCGAACTTGCACGGAACGAAGCGCCTGCCCAAGAGGAGGTCGGCTTTGACGAGGAGATGCACGCCAAGTACGAGCGCGTCAAGCGCGGCGAGTTGCACATCACCGACCTCCAGAGGATGTCGGTAGCCGAGCTGCACGAAATTGCCAAGCGCGAAGGGCTGGAGGAATATTCCGGCCTGGGCCGCCAGGACTTGGTGTTTAATATCCTCAAGCAGCGCATCCAGCGCGAGGGCTTGATGTACGGCGAGGGCGTGCTGGAGATCCTGCCGGACGGTTTTGGATTCCTCCGCAGCCCGGACTACGCCTACCTGCCCAGCCCCGACGACATCTACGTCTCGCCCAGCCAGATCCGCCGCTTCGGCCTCCAAGAGGGCAACATCGTCTCGGGGCAGATCCGCCCGCCCAAGGAGTCGGAGAAATACTTCGCCCTGCTGCGGGTGGAGGCGATCAACTACGAGGAGCCCGAGAAGCTTTCGGGGAAGATGAGTTTCGAGGACCTGACCCCCACGCACCCCGACCGCCGCATCTTCCTGGAAACGACCGCCCAGGAGATCAACATGCGGGTGGTGGACCTGATCACGCCGATCGGGTTCGGCCAGCGCATGCTGATCGTGGCCCCCCCGCGGACCGGCAAGACGGTGCTGCTCCAGAAGATCGCCAACGCCATCGCCAAGAACCACCCGGCGGCCTACGTGATTATCCTGCTGATCGACGAGCGGCCCGAGGAAGTCACCGACATGCGCCGCCGCACCACGGCGGAGGTGATCTCCTCGACGTTTGACGAGCCGGCCAGCCGGCATCTGCAAATCGCCGAGATGGTCAGCGCCAAGGCCAAGCGGATGGTCGAGTACGGCAGGGACGTGGTGATCCTGCTGGACTCGATCACGCGCCTGGCGCGGGCCTACAACAGGATGGCCCCGCACTCGGGCAAGATTCTCACCGGCGGCGTGGACGCCTCGGCGCTGGCGGCGCCCAAGCGATTCTTCGGGGCCGCCCGCGCGGTGGAGGAGGGCGGGTCGCTCACCGTCGTCGGCACCGCCCTGATCGAGACCGGCAGCCGCATGGACGAGGTGATCTTCGAGGAGTTCAAGGGCACCGGCAACAGCGAGCTGTACCTCGACCGGCGCCTGGTGGACCGGCGCATGTGGCCGACCATCGACGTCAGCCGTTCCGGCTCGCGCAAGGAAGAGCTGCTGCTGGACCCCCAGGAGCTCAAGCTCGTGCAGCGCCTGCGCAAGGTCCTGGCGAACATTCAGCCGGTGGACGCGATGGAACTGCTGATCGAGCGGCTCAAGAAGACCAAGTGCAACGCCGAGTTCCTCCTGACGCTCAAGCTGGATTAACGACAGGCTACAGGCCGGAGGCGGCAGGCTGTGGGGCGGGCAAGTTGTTGCTTGCCCGAGATGCGGGGCGGGCAGGCTTGCCCCCGAATGATTCACGTTCACTGGCTGCACGCGTTGGCGCCGCCGGGGGCTAGAGGATGTTCGCACGCTGATGACGTTCGACGCGGTGATCTTCGACCTGGACGGCACGCTGCTGGACACCATCGACGACCTGGCCGATTGCATGAACCGGGCGCTGGCGCAACATGGCTACGCGCCGCGCAGCCGGGAGGAATGCAAGCACTTCGTGGGCGACGGGGTGGTCACGTTCGCCCGCCGCGCGCTGGGCGAGCACGGGCGTGACGAGCAGACGGTGGCGCGGGTGGCGGCGTCACTGCGGCGCCGCTATGCCCAACACTGGGCCGACAAGACCCGCCCGTATCCCGGCATCGCGGAACTGCTGGAGGGCCTGCGGCAGCGCGGCCTCAAGACGGCCGTGTTCTCCAACAAGCCCGACGACACCACGCAACTGACGGTCCGGACGCTGCTGAAGGACTTCCGCTTCGACATCGTCCGCGGCGCCCTGCCGGGCATGGCGCTCAAGCCCGACCCAGCCGGGGCGGTCGCGCTGGCCAGGGACCTGGGCGTGAAGCCGGATCGTGTGCTATACCTGGGCGACACCGACACCGACATGCGGACGGCCGTGGCGGCGGGGTTCTTCCCCGTGGGCGCCTTGTGGGGCTTCCGCACGGCCGAGGAATTGCTGGCCAACGGGGCCAAGGTGCTGGTTGAAAAACCACAAGACGTGCTGGGGCTGCTGGGCGAGTAGCTTGCGCGGGAGCACCGGAGCTGCCCACGCTACATGGTCGCATCATCAGATGCCCATCACTCTTTGGCCCGTCCTGGCAGGGCGATGACCGCCGCGAAGCGCCCGGCTGACTCGCCCTCGACGCGGAAGCTGGGGTACTGGTCGTGATGGCAGATGGTGCACACGCCGGCCACGTGGACGTCGGCGGGGTTAAGCCCCTCGCGGATCAGTTGCTCGCGGTTGGCGGCCCATAGGTCCAAGTACATTCGCCCCTGGCGGTTGACGAAGCACTTTTCGACGGCCCGGCCCAGGCCCACCGTCGCCTTCTGGTACACGTCCAGGCCCACCTCGTAGCAGCAGGGCCCGGCCGAGGGGCCGATGCAGGCCGCCAGGTTGCTGGGCTTCGCGCCGAACCGGCTGGCCAGCAGGTGCACCAGGTGGCCGGCCACGCGCTTCACCGTGGCGCGCCACGAGGCATGGGCGATCCCCACCGCGCCGCCCAGCCGGTCGGCCAGCAGAACCAGCGGGCAGTCGGCCGACAGCGCCATCAGTCCCAATTCCGGACGGTCGGTCGCCAGGCCGTCGGCCTCGCCGGCCAGTCCCGGCCCGCCCACCGCCAGCACCCGCGACTCGTGCATCTGCCGGGCGTAGGTGACGCCCTCCAGCCCCATCGCCCGCGCCAGCTCAACTGCGGCGGCCGCGGGGTCCGATCCCACCAGGGCCGCGTCCAACGCCGCCCGCGTGGTCACCAGATGCGGGATACCTAGCTCGGATAGCGCCGAAAACTTTCCCACCGTCCAGCCGTTAGGCAGCTGCGTCAGCTCATACGATGGAACCACTGACTGGGTCACGCCATCAGTGTAGCTGCCCTGGTCGTGGGTCACAACGGAGGCCGGCTTGATGCGTCGCGGACTTTCCGGGCGGGCGCGGCCGCGAAAACGGCCGGCTACCCGAACGCCGCAAGATGCTTAGCCCCAAAGATTGCCCAAGTGAGCCTGCTGCTCTATCATCTTGTCCAGTCTGGGCCTGCGCCATGGGAGATCCAGGCATGACAGGGTTCTGGGATGACATACATCTAGGACTGCGGCTGTTGGTGAAACGCCCGGGTTTCTCGGCGATCATCGTGGCGTGCCTGGCGCTGGGGATCGGGGCCAATGTGGCTATGTTCAGCATCCTCAACGCCGTCCTATTGCGCCCGTTGCCCATCAAAGACATCGACCGGGTCGTCTGGATGGGCTCCTACTCCGGACCCAACCTGCTGGACCTTCAGTCAAGGATGAGGTCCGTCTCGCGGATGGCCGGCTACAAGACCTTCGCGGGGAACCTCAGCGGCGCCGGCCGGCCGATGCGGGTGATGGTGAACCACGTCTTCCCGTCTTACCTGGATGTCCTGGGAATGCAGCCCATTCTGGGGCGGAACTTTCTGCCTGAGGAGATGAAGGTGGGGCAGGAGAACGTCGTCATCCTGAGCTACAAGCTTTGGCAGGACCGCTTTGGGGGCGACCGGGAGGTCATCGGGAAGACCCTCAAGGTTGATCGGGCCGTCTGTGCCATTGTGGGCGTGCTGCCTCCGCGGGGGAACCTGGATGGTGAGGATGTCTGCATTCCCTACACGGACCGGCGGCTCCAGGTGCCGCGAGACCGCACTGTGATCAGCACGATCGCCCGGTTGGCCCCCGGAGCGACGATCGAGCAGCTTAGGTCGGAGCAGAAGCTCCAGCATGAGCGCCTGGCCAAGGAGTATCCCAAGGATAACGAGGAGCTGATCGGAGCCGCACTCTGCACACCCATACAGGACCTGCTGCTGGGCGATACCAGTTTGCTCATGCGGATGCTCCAGGGCGGGGTGGGCCTGTTGCTACTGATCGCCTGCGCCAATGTGGGTAGCATGCTGTTGGCGCGGGCGCAGCTTCGGGGCCGGGAGATTGCGATGCGCTCGGCGGTCGGAGGCAGCCGGCTGCAAATCATCCGCCAGTTGCTGACGGAGGGGCTGGTGCTATCGCTGGCAGGCGGGGCGGTGGGGGTCTTCCTGGCCAGGTGGCTGCTGGCGGGCATCCTGGCCTTGGCCCCTGCCGGTGGTGTTGTCCTGGAGGATGTCTCCATCGACGCGGTGGTGCTGGCGTTCACGCTGGGGCTGTGCGTGGTGACGACGCTGCTGTTCGGGCTGGCACCGGCAATCCAGGCCTCCAAGGTCGACCTGGCGAACGCCCTGAAGGAGGGGGCGGGGATATCCGGCGGCCGACGGCGCCATCGGGCGCTTGGGGCGCTGGCGGTCGGCGAGGTGGCGATGGCCGTGGTGCTGCTGGTGGCGGCGGTGCTGCTGGTGCTGAATGTCTACCGCCTGTCCAACGTCAGCGTGGGCTTCAACCCCAACAACCTGCTGGCGGGGGTCACCCGGCTGACCACCGACAACACGGCCAGCCGCGATAAGAAGCTCGCCTTCCTGGCTGAGATGCACCGCCGGCTCAAGAGCATTCCCGGCGTCGTGGAGGTTGGCGGGGCTGAGTACATGCCCCTGCTGTGGAGCGACGCCCGGAAGTTTACCATTGAAGGACGGACCATGGCGCCGCAATGGGCGCGCATCGAGCGACACACCCCCGGCTTTGCCGAGGCGCTTCAGGTCCCGCTGCTACAAGGCCGGCTGATCAACGACACCGATGTGGCCGGCGCGCCGCCCGTGGTCGTCATCGATGCCGCCTTGGCGGGGGAGCTTTGGCCCGGGCAAAACCCGATCGGCCAGTACATCTTGCTCGAGGACAGGCCCCCCGCGACCATTCGCTGCCAAGTGGTCGGCATTGTCGGAAACGTCCGCTATTGGGGGCCTAGGCAGACTGACCGCGAAGGCATGGTCTGCACATCGTTTTGGCAGACCCCTATGATGCACTACGCCCTGGCGATTCGCACCGCCGGCCCGCCGGCGCCGTTGACCGGGAAGATACTCGACACGATCAACCAGATGGACCCTGAGCTACCCGTGGAACTCAAGGATATGCGCCACGCGGTCAAGGACGAGATCGGCTTGGACCGCTTCATGATGTTTCTGGCGGTGGTGCTGGCGGTGATTGGGGTCACGCTGGCGTCGGCGGGGGTGGCCGGGCTGCTGGCGTACTCGATCACGCAGGGGACGCGCGAGATCGGCATTCGCATGGCCTTGGGGGCCAGGCCCGCCAGCGTGCAGTGGCTGTTTCTGCGGCGCGGGTTGGCGCTGGTGGCGCTGGGGATCGTCATCGGCCTGGCGGCGGCGGTGGCGCTGGGCCGGCTCACGCAAGGATTCCTTTTCGGCCTCAGGCTGGTTGATCCCCCGGCCATTGCGGCGGTGTGCGTGCTGCTGACGGTCGTGGCGGCGCTGTCGATCTACGTCCCGACGCGGCGGGCGACGAAGGTCGATCCCATGGTGGTGCTGCGCTATGAATAGCCGAATTCGGCCGTGCCAGTGCCATCTTGCAGCCCTCGACTCCCTGCCATCGATGGCGGTGGATAATCGGAAGGCGGAGGTCTGCAATGGTCTTGGCCCCTGGCCATGTGGGGAATATCGGGTAAGGAAATAGCTGGTAAGGGCAATTGGGTTTTCGTTTTTCGAGGAAACAACATGTCACGGCAAAGAACACACATCGAAGTTGGTGTCATCTTGTCCTGTCTGCTTATCGCGGGATCGGCGGCTTGCCCCGGCCAGGACGTGCGTCGCGCCGACACGTGGGAATCCCCCCGCACAGCGGGGGCTTCAACAAGCGTACGCATGCGTCTTTGAAGCCCCGGATTGTGCCCGGGGATGCGGTGGTATCCGGAGCATCCATCCGCCGCGCATCGTCGGGGTTTTGAGAGGTCCCCCCCGCCCGCTACAATGGCCGGCTCAAGGGACTTGCGAGGATAGCCATGAACGTTCTTCTCACGGGCGGCGCGGGATACATCGGCTCCCACGTGGTGCGGGCCCTCCAGCGGGCCGGGCATACGTGCGTGGTCTTGGACAACCTGGCCAAGGGCCACGCCCGGGCCGTGCAGGCCAAGCTCGTCGTGGCCGACGTGGCGGACGCCCAAGCCCTGCTGGCGGCCATGCGAGAGCACCGCATCGAGGCGGTGATCCACCTGGCCGCCTTCATCGAGGCCGGCGAGTCGGTCCAGCACCCCGACAAGTATTTCCACAACAACACGATCATCGGCCTGACGCTGCTGGACGCCATGCGCCAGGCGGGGATAGGCAAGATGGTCTTTTCCTCCACGGCCGCGGTCTACGGCACGCCGCAGCGCCTGCCCATCGAGGAGGCCGACCGCCTGGAGCCGATCAATCCCTACGGCGCCAGCAAGCTGTGCGTGGAGTACATGCTGCGGGCTTATGCGGCGGCGTACGACATGGGCTTCATCTCGCTGCGATACTTCAACGTCGCGGGGGCCGACCCGGCCGGGGACATCGGCGAGGACCACTCGCCCGAGACGCACCTGATTCCGCTGGCGCTCCAGGCGCCGCTGGGGCAACGCCGGCACATCGACATCTTCGGCGACGACTACGACACGCCCGACGGGACGTGCCTCCGCGATTTCATTCACGTCGCCGACCTGTCCGACGCCCACGTGCTGGCGCTAGAGGCCGTCCAGGGGGGACAGGTGCGGGTGTTCAACCTGGGCAACGGCGAGGGATTCAGCGTCAAGCAGGTCATTGAAACCTGCCGCAGGGTGACCGGCCATCCGATCCCCGCCAAGGTGGCGCCCCGCCGGGCGGGCGACCCGCCGCGCCTGGTGGCCTCGTCGGCCAAGGCAATGGCGGAACTTGGCTGGAAGCCGCGCTTCCCGAAACTGGAGATCATCGTCGAGCACGCCTGGAGGTGGCACAAGGCGCACCCCGACGGGTACGGGGATTAGGCGGCACGTCGCCGGAAGTGCGTTGCACCGGAGGCTACAGGCTACAGGCTGGAGACTGTAGCTTGGAGGCCGGAAGGCATTAGGGGCAGCCAAGCTCGCGGACTGAGCGGATAAGCGACGAGAGCACCTTTGACGTTTCGATACAGTGGGCTTGAAGGGGATTGTACTGCGCATCGTTCAGTAGGCCCAGACGATAGGCGAGCGATGCCTGGTAGCCGACTTCCCGCAGGAACCCAGCGCCATGTCCAGGAAGCGAAGGTAATCCGTTTGCGTACTCCGGGCGCACCCTTCAACGATGTTCGAGGCCGCCGAGACCGCGGCACGTCTCATCTGACTGCTC
>Ga0315289_10015694_pt1 | contig 10502 bp, 7 predicted proteins | sample YL17G11_40_MG_FD_203452 | JGI IMG/M metagenome (GOLD analysis project Ga0315289, IMG submission 203452) | Sediment microbial communities from Yellowstone Lake, YNP, Wyoming, USA - YL17G11_40 | ecosystem: Environmental > Aquatic > Freshwater > Lake > Sediment | place: USA: Wyoming | collected...
AATGATCGTGAGAATTCCCGCCCAGTCGCTTCGCGAAGTCGCTGAGCGCCTAGACGAGGAACAGATGGCTGGCCTGATCGATCACACGGAGCTGAAGCCCCACGTTCTCAGGAAGAAGATCAGATCGTTGTGCGATGAGGCTGATGCTCACAGATTCGCGACTGTCTGCATCAACTCGTGGTGGGTACGCGAAGTATCCCAGTACCTGAAATCCAAGTCGAGCCGTGTGGGCGTCGCAAGCGTTGTAGGTTTTCCGCTTGGCCAGATGTCAACCGAGTCGAAAGCCTTTGAGACGTCAGACGCGATCGCAAACGGCGCGACCGAGGTTGACATGGTGATCAATGTAGGAGCCATTCGAGACATGACGGTATCCTCGGGAGACGAAGGCCGACAGATGCGTGCGCTCGTCAGGGACGACATCGGAGCGGTGGTGAAGAATGCGGATGGAGCGCCAGTGAAAGTCATCCTTGAGACCGGGTACCTCACAGACGAGGAAATTGTGCAAGCCTGTCGGATATCCGAGGAAGCAGGCGCAGCTTTTGTCAAGACCTCCACTGGATTTGGACCGATGGGGGCTTACCCCGCACACTTGAAGCTGATGCGTGACTCGGTCGGCGACAGGCTTGGTGTGAAGGCAGCCGGGGGCGTGACCAACTTCCTAGAAGCAATCAGAAGCATATACGCTGCGGCGAACTCGCCGAGTCTTCTCCGGCCGGACAGATTCCGGATCGGCACTAGCAGCGGAATCAACATAGTCAACTCGTTGAACTGGGCGAGGTATGACGGTTCTTGGTTTGTGGAAGAAGTTCCGTGCAAGATCTGCCCGAGCAACTATGTTTCCAAACAGCCATTGGAAGTCCAGACTGTGTACGTGAAGAAGTGCAAGACTTGCCCTGACAACGCGTACAGGAAATTCAAGGACTTCTAGAGGAAGGCGATGGAATCTTGCATGGATGGATGGGAAGAATTCTCAGAATAGACCTCAGTAAGAAGAAGATCTCATCGCAGCCTCTGACGAACGAGCAAGCGGAGCTCTTCTTAGGCGGTCGAGGCCTGGGTGCCGAGATTCTGTTTCGCGAACTCCCACGTGGAATCGACCCGCTCTCACCAGAGAACAAGCTCATCTTTGCAACTGGCCCGCTGACCGGGACAGGTGCGCCCACATCTGGCCGGTATTCGGTCACAACCAGATCCCCGCTCACTGGAACGATCTTTGACTCCAACTCAGGCGGACATTTCGGAGTTCAGCTCAAACGCAGCGGCTGGGATGCCGTGGTGCTCGACGGCAGAGCAGACAGACCGAGCTACATATGGATCCATGATGACGCGACCGAGATTCGGAATGCCGATCATGTCTGGGGGCTCGACACTCATGCAACAGAAGACACCGTCAAGTCCGAGACCCACAAAGATGCCAAGGTAGCCTGCATCGGACCGGCGGGCGAACGACAGGTTCTGATCAGTTCCATAATCAATGACAAACACAGGGCGGCCGGCAGAGGCGGCGTTGGAGCTGTCATGGGCTCAAAAAACCTCAAAGCAATCGCTGTCCTCGGAAACCGCGAACCAACAATAGCGAACAAAGAGGAATTCACTGTCGCAGCACGGATGAGTCTCGAAGCGATTTCCAAGAATCCTGTTACGAAGGATTCGCTGCCGAACTACGGTACGGCAGTCCTCGTGAACATAATGAATGAGATCGGAGCGCTCCCAACATTCAACTTTCAGAGAGGTTACTATGAAGACGCCGATGCAATTTCCGGAGAGACCATCAGAGAGCGATTACTAGAGAAGAGAGTCGCATGCGATGCTTGTACAATTGCCTGCGGAAGGGCAACGAAGATTCCCGGAAGTGATAGACAGGGTGAGGGACCGGAATACGAGACGGTGTGGGCTTTCGGCGCCGCTTGTGGCGTGCGCGATCTAGAAGGCATCGCAGAAGCAAACTACCTCTGCAACGAGTATGGGCTCGACACGATCTCAACCGGCAGCACGATTGCATGTGCGATGGAACTCTCCGCCTCAGGTCATCTTTCAGGCGGTCCCAGGTTCGGGGACGCTGAGGCTATGGTGAATTGTGTCAGACTAATTGGTGAGCGATCAGGGATTGGGAACGAGCTCGCTGAAGGTTCGCTCAGACTTGCCCGAAGACACGGACACCCAGAGTGCTCGATGAGCGTCAAAGGGCTTGAGATGCCAGGATATGATCCTCGAGGCATCCAGGGAATGGGACTAGCGTTCGCCACTTCCAACAGAGGAGCATGCCACCTTCGCGGATACATGATCTCCGCGGAAGTCCTAGGAAACCCCTGCCTTGTCGACAGATTCAAGACAGACGGAAAAGCCAGCCTCACAATACTCCTTCAAGATATCTCAGCCGCAACGGACTCGATGGTTCTCTGTCGATTCTCGCAGTTCGCTATGAATCCGGGCCACTACGCACACCTACTTCAGACTGCTACAGGCGTACCCTTCACAGCGATGGACCTGATTAGTATCGGCGAGAGAATCTACAACCTTGAACGCATCTTCAATGCGAGAGATGGCTTCAGTCGAAAGGACGATTCACTCCCAGTGAGGTTCTTGGAGACGCCTTTGCCGGAGGGGCATTCGAAGAACACAACCGTTGCGCTGGATCCTATGCTTGACGAGTACTATAGACTGAGAGGATGGACACCACAAGGTATACCAACCATAAATACTCTCTCAGAGGTCAGACTAGGATACGCATCGAAGCAGGTCGTGGAGAACTATGCGATCTAGCTTGCAGATAATGATCACGAGTTGAGCAGCCGTGAAGGAGAAGAAGATCCTTCGACGGAGACCGCGAAATCATGCCAAGAGTCTTGGCGACAGAGACCCTTAAGCGAAGATTCGAAGGACTGAAAAGTCCTGCGCAAGTTGGGAAACCGGTGAACAAGCGCCCTGACATAACACGAAATCAATTCAAGGAGAAACCAGCCACAGGGCATGGTTTGCTGAAACAAGATGATGCGCTGAAGAGACTCGTAGCTGCGTTGCAGGAATCGGAGGGTCGCTACAGGTCGCTTGTCAGGTCCTTACCAGACCTGATTGCTAGGTTCGACTTGAACCTCAAGCACACGTACGTCAGCCCATCGTTCACGAAGATGCTAGGACAACCGTCAGATGCGATCATCGGAAAAGGGATCGAGGAGATAGCCGAGGCCAAGAGCCAAGCAGGCCTCTACAATCAGAAACTACGTGAAGCCATATCGAGTGGAAAAGCCACAACGGTCGAGGCCACCTTTGGATCTTCGCAAGGACCGAGGTACTTCCACTCAGTCATGATCCCAGAGCGCGACAGACGGGGATTCGTCACAACTGTTCTGGCAGTGACCCGTGAAGTCACCGAACTCAAAAAGGCAGACGAAGCTCTCCGCGAATCTGTATCGCTTCTTAGTGCGACCCTCGAATCAACTGCTGATGGAATCTTGGTGGTTGACAGAGAAAGAAAAGTGAGTACCTTCAGCCGCAGATTTGCTGAAATGTGGCGCGTACCGGAACCTCTTCTAGAGACTAGGGATGACGCGAAGCTGCTGCAGTTTGTCTTGAACCAACTCGACGATCCCAAGCAGTTTCTTGACAAAGTGCAACAATTGTATTCTGAGCCTGAGAAGGAGTCATTTGACATTCTAAGGTTCAAAGATGGTAGAGTGTTCGAACGCTATTCACAACCTCAAGCAATAGGGGAAGAGATCGTCGGAAGAGTTTGGAGTTTCCGCGACGTCACACAGCGCAAGAGAACTGAGGAAGCTCTTCGTGAAAATGAAGAGAGATATCGCACTTTGGTCGAGGGCACTGTTACCGCCGTGGGTGTAGCGGACCCGATGGGTCGCCTCACCTATGTGAATAAGGCATTGGCGGACTTGTTGGGCTACTCCGCCAAGGAACTGTTAGGTCGACCATTCGTTGACTTTCTACGCCCAGAGGACAAAGACCGGGTGCTGAGCATGTTCCCGCAAGGCGCTTCGTCACAAGAGAAAGCGCCAGACGTGGAATTCCGAGTGCTATGCAAGGACGGCAACCTGCGACATGTCTGGACTAGGCCCACGAGACTCACTGTTCGAGGCGAGACAGCCGGCTTCGAAGCGATCGTCGTGGATATCACTGACCGTAAGCGGATGGAGGAGAAGCTGAAGGCGCTTCACAGACTCGCACTGCAGCTGAACACGGCTAGCACTATTGACGGGATAATCAACCGGACCTTGGATGCGATGGAGTTCGCCCTCGGTTTCGATCATGCCGATTTCTGCGTGGCAAGAGACGGATCGATCTACGTTCAACAGTCTAGAGGGATGCCAGGGACCGTTTCCGAGCTACCCTCGGAGGGTCCGAGTGTAATCGTGAAGGCCGCGAGAACCAAGAAGACGCTTCGGATCCGTGACACTAGGAAAGAACCCGCTTTCCTCGACGCTCCCGCAGCTGACCCAAGAGGAGAGGTACAGCACATGTTGTCGGAGCTAACGGTGCCTGTGCTCGTGGACGGCAAGACGGTTGCCATCCTGAACGTAGAGAACACTCGAGTCGACGCATTCACCGAACAGGACCAGATGCTTCTTGAAACATTGGCAGCAGATGTCGCATCCGCGCTCAACCGTCTGGAACAGAACGAGGAGCTTCGCCGATACTCTGAACACCTAGAGGAACTGGTCTCTGAGAGAACCAACAAACTAGCAGAGAGCGAGAGGAGATTCAGGGAACTAGCTGACCTGTTACCGGAGATCGCATTCGAGATTGACGCGAAGGCCAACGTTACATATTTCAATCGTGTTGGACTTGAATCCGCTGGCTACGCTGAGGATGACATCCACAGAGGATTGAACGCGCTTCAGTTATTTGTACCGGAAGATCGCGAGAGAGCCATGACTCAAGTGCAGAGGATACTGAACGGGGAAAAAGCAGGTCACAACGAGTACACGGCGCAGAGGAAGGATGGCAGTACATTCCCCATGGTCGTGCATTCCAATCTCATTTCCGTTGAAGGGAAACCTGTTGGCGTGAGAGGCGTCGCAGTGGATATGACTGAACAGAAGCAGATGCAGCAACGCCTTCTCAGGGCTGAGCGGCTTGCTGCTATCGGCGAACTGGCCGCGATGGTGGGACATGACCTGCGGAATCCGTTGACAAGTATCACAGGCGCAGCATACTATCTCAACACGAAGCTAGGTCCCAAGCTTGGGATTAGAGAGAAGGAGATGCTTGCTATCATCGAGAAGAGCATTAGATATTCAGACAAGGTAGTAAGTGATCTTCTAGAATACTCACGCGAGTTACGCCTAGAACTAGTGGAGGCCGACGCCCGGTCAATCACAAGAGACGCTTTAGCTCATATGACAGTTCCACAAAGAATACGCATAGCGGATTCAACTGGGAACGAACCGAAGATACGGGTCGACGCGGAGAAGATGCGGCGAGTATTTCTCAACCTAGTGCAGAACGCCTTCGACGCCATGCCTGAAGGAGGCACACTCACGATCGCAAGCCAGAAATCGAACGGTAACCTTCAGATTAGCTTCGTGGACTCTGGCGTGGGCATGAAAAAAGAGATTGTGGAGAATCTTTGGAACCCACTGTTCACGACCAAGGCGAAGGGGATGGGGCTTGGTCTGTCGGTTGCAAAACGGTTCGTGGAAGGACACGGGGGCTCAATCAGAGTCGAAAGTCAGCCTGGAAAAGGCTCAACCTTCACAGTAACGCTTCCAATCACGCCGAAGACTGAGGAGATGAAGAAGGGATGACAGATACAGAACAGGTGAGGATCCTCATCGTGGATGATGACGAGACGATACGCAAATCCATCACAACTGTCCTGGAAGAGAAAGGCTACCTTGCCGACACTGCTGAGAATGGACGAGCAGCAATTAGGAAATCGGACAAAGAGGTCTACAACTTGGCTCTGATTGACATACGGCTCCCGGACATGGATGGCGTGCAACTATTGACCGCGTTGAAAGAAACCACTCCCAAGATGGTCAAGATAATCATCACAGGCTATCCTTCGTTGCAGAACGCTGTGGAAGCCGTGAACAAAGGGGCAGACGGATACGTAGTCAAACCGATCAAGATGGGCGAGCTTCTAACCATGATCAAGGAACATTTGAAAAAGCAGCAGGAAGCAGGAAAGTACACTGAACAGAAAGTTGTGGAGTTCATCGAAACGCGTGCCAAAGAACTAGAGAGTCGCTGATAGTATCTTCCTAATTGTCAACGGTAAGCCTGATCTGTCTCGTTAGCAGAAAGTCTGACGAGGGTTCCGATTGGCTAGAGACGTAGTATGCAATATGGAAGTAGAGGAGAGGACGGCGAAGTGGAGGTCTGAATACGAGGCGAAAACCTACTACTTCTGTTCGCCCATATGCAAACAGAAGTTTGACAGAAGCCCTGAGAAGTTCGTCAAGCCCGCATAGGGTGTGCAGATCCGCTAGGTCCGCCTGGGCAGACGGCTCATGAAATCTGTCATGTACTGGACTCCTAGACGCGGACTCGACAAGACTGGCACATGCATCTCGCTGGGTTTCATCGTATCCAGAACTCTTGCCATCGAGGCTTGAGCCAGCACTATCACGTCAGTCTTCGCATCGAGTTCACGCAAGGACTGGCTGACTATACGATCATGAGTCGATGTGTCTCCACCAACAACAGCCTCAAACGCGCCTTCACAGAGCTTGGACGTGACCGTGTGCTTTTCCCCGGTTAGTGCTGCCTTTCGCTCGATCAGTTCGGTAGTGGGTTTGAGGGTTGTCGCAAGAGTTGCGGCGACGCCGATCCTCGCACCTGTCTGAACTGCTTTCTCAGCCATTGGTTCATCAACACGGATCACTGGGATCCCGATCATGGGACGAGCTGCCTCGACACACGGTCCCATCGAAGAACAGGTAACCAACACGGCATCGGCGCCAGCCTCTTCGGCTCCGCGCAAATAGCTCGCGAGCCGCCTGTACGTAGCGGGACTGGGCGCGCCTTCTCGAATCGTATTCTTCAGCAGGCTTTCGTCAACGATGTGGTATATCTCAACGTTCGGCATCAGTTCTGTGCACAGTTGCTGAAAGGTGGTTGTGAGTCCGGCCACCGTGTGCAGCAGTGCTAACTTCTTCTTAGTGATCGCCATGCCTCGTGCAATCCTCAGCTAGTCATTCCAAGGTATCCTCCAATAATCGTTTCCGTGACAGTCAAATGCGAGTCTGCTACAGGACGCTCCCTGCATGAAGATGCTGGGAGAGGTTCACAGTGCACTTTTACGTGACGTTGACGAATAACTGTAATATGAAGTGCAGGTACTGCTACGGGAAGGCCTGCGAAGATTTCGGCAGTGATTTCCGCGACCTCGCGATCGACTACTCGCTCCCCAACTCGGTAGCGTATGATACAGAAACACTGCGGAAATTCATGCAAAGAGACCGAGACCCTGCAATCGTATTCTATGGCGGCGAACCGCTGCTTCAGATGGATAAGCTTAGAGAAATCATGGATCAATTGCACGCCTGTAGATTCATGATTCAGACCAATGGGCTCCTGCTCGGTAAGCTGGAACCTGAGTATGTCAACAAGTTCGACGCGATTCTTGTCTCAGTTGATGGCGACGAGGCGTTAACGGATTACTACAGGGGAAAAGGAACCTACCGTAATGTTGCGAAGAACGTTCTGAGAATTCGCGAGAACGGTTTCAAGGGAGAGATTGTCGCGCGGATGACGGTCGGAGAGGAAACCGACATCGACCGCCAAGTCATTGCCTTGATTCAGAGAAGCGATCTGCCTGTGTCGTCAGTTCACTGGCAACTTGACGCACTGTTTTGGCAGAATGATTTCCCAAAACGGCGGTTCGCTGAATGGGCTACAGAGAGTTACAACCCTCGTCTGAGGAAACTCATTCGCGCCTGGATTGAGCGCATGAAGAACAATGGAGAAGTCTTGAGACTCTACCCACTTGTAGGCGTCATGCAATCTCTCCTGCAGAATGAATCGAGTCCACTCCGCTGCGGTGCTGGATGGATCATGTTCAACATCCAGACGGATGGCAACATAACCCCGTGTCCAGTAATGGCCGGCATGAAAGACTTCTACTTCGGCAATATTCGAGAAACATCTCCCCAGTGCTTAAAAGACGCCGTGTTTGTGTCCAAACCCTGCACAGAATGCGAGATCTATCAAACCTGTGGGGGACGGTGCCTCTACGCGAATGCCACCAAACTATGGGGCGATGAAGGATTCAGCCAAGTCTGCGGCACCGTCAAGAACATGGTGGACGCTTTGCGTGAGACCGTGCCGGAAATCAAGCGTCTGATAGGCGAGGGAAGGATCCGCATGGAGGACTTCCAATATCCGAAATACAACAGTTGCGAAATAATCCCGTAGCCGCTGGGATTGGCCTTCTTCGAGGCCGCAAATCCAACTCACAGGCGGACCCGAAGTGCCATCGTGCACAATCTCTTGCGAAACCCGGGCCATTCCGGGTCTCGCTTTGTCATGATCAGTGGAATGTGCACCTGGGTTTGGCGGAACATTTATTCGCTTTTACCCATCTTCCGTCAGTGGGAACGCCTGATGTCTTACTTCTATATCCCTAGACCGCCATTGGCGTGTACTTACCTATTGCCCATGCAGTATCTCGTTGCTCAACCCCCGGAGGTCTATTATCAACCGCCACCGCAGGGGTACGTCTATCAGCCCCCGCCGGTCGGTTATGTGTATCAGCCTCCGCCCCAGATGTGCCTCGTCCAACCTCCGGGCCAGGTCTACTACTATCAGCCTCCGACAGTCAGGATCCAGTGAGCAGATCCTATCCATATTTCCGAACTGCTTTCACGAAGGCTACGACATTCTCCCACTTGACTTCAGGTTCAAGATCATACGCTGGGGCTATCACGAGTCCCCCTCCGCTACCGACCGTCTCGATGCGATCCTTCACTTCACATTCGATTGCGCTTGGCGTCCCGTACACCCAGCCTGAAGCGGTTCCAACAGTTCCCCAGAATGCGAGTTTGCTTCCGTATCTCTCCTTCAGCGCTGCCGGATCCATGACATCAGGTTGAACGGGGTTTATCGCATTGACTCCTATCTCGATCAAGTCGGGAATAATGGGTTCGATGTATCCATCGCTATGGTAGAGAATCTGTACTGACGGGTTTTCGGCTCGGGATGCACTGATTATCTGAGAGAGAGGGTCTTTCAGGAACCGACGCCAGAGATCAGGCCCCATCATCATCCGACTCGGCTCGCCTATGTCATCGTCAAGACAGATCACATCAGCCCCAGCAGCGGCAAGGATTGCCGCACTCTGAGAGGCGATGTTGGCAAGCTGGTGGAACAGGTAGTCGACAAGTTGGGGGTTGCGAAAGAAATCCGACATCAGTTGCTCGAATCCTCTGAGTCGCTGGGCTGCCTCGAAGATTTCTCCTCCCATGTGTGGAGGAAGGCCCGCTACGGCCAATCCTCTCGAATGGATCTTCTGGGCCTTCTCTTTCAAATGTTGATGGCGACGTTTCTCGAGGAGATTCGGGAAAGAGAATGATTTCACATCAGCGAGTGTACGAGCACCTGCGAGAGGCTCAGATCCGACTGTTTCTGGGTGATATCCCCATTCGGAGTATGTTCTTAGCGTCCTAAGATTCCCGACGGTCATGTGAGTGGGTAGGCGTTCCAAGTATTGTAGAAACTTGCCTTGTTCGCTTGGCGGTTCAAACTGCACGAATCGAATATCCGTCCCGAGTTGTTCATCCGCATCTTTACCTCCTGTCTGAGGAAGGATGGTCGGATAGAAAGAGAGCGCCATGGGAACTCTATCGGGCTCACGAAGCGATATTGCGGTCAGTACGCGTTCTCGGGACGTGAGGCGTTCTCTTCGAGGAACACGGCCCATCTACGTCACGTTTAGCTTGTCAGTCTCCACCATAATCATGGGATTGTGAAGTACATTCGTCTGTTGCTCTTGCCCTTGTTCTCGAATTTCAGCGGTTCTATCTTGCCGACCTCGCCGAGGTTCTTCACGTGCACTCCACCGTCAGCTTGCAGATCATGTCCTTCGATCTCTACGATTCGAAGGTCCTTAACGTCAGGTGGCATCACGCTGGCGAGTTTGGTTATGCCCGGTATCTTGAGTGCTTCCTCCCTTTTCATGAAGTACGTCTTCACAGGCGGATTCTCGGCGATCGCTTCGTTTGCCTGAGTGCAATAGACGAGCATCTTCTCTCTGTCAAAATCGTCTAGGCTGAAGTCGATCCTGGATTTGTCTGGCTCTATCTGGTTTCCCGTTATGAGCGCACCGGTCTCCTTGTTGAAAATGGCGCTCAACAGGTGAGCTGAAGTGTGCATCCTCATTATTCTGTGCCTTCTGTTCCAATCGAGCACACCGTGGACCGTATTTCCAGCAGCTAGCGAGTGCGTTCCCTCCAAGACGTGTGCGATGGAATCTGCGCTTGCTTTGATCGTGTCGAGAACTCTCACCCCGTCTAACGTTCCCAGGTCGCCAACTAGACCTCCGCCTC
>Ga0315289_10015700_pt1 | contig 10500 bp, 8 predicted proteins | sample YL17G11_40_MG_FD_203452 | JGI IMG/M metagenome (GOLD analysis project Ga0315289, IMG submission 203452) | Sediment microbial communities from Yellowstone Lake, YNP, Wyoming, USA - YL17G11_40 | ecosystem: Environmental > Aquatic > Freshwater > Lake > Sediment | place: USA: Wyoming | collected...
GTCCAAAGGTAAGACTTCCTCTCCTGAAGGAGAGGTCCATCCCAACAGCACCAGGTAGTTCAGAAGGGCCTCAGGGAGAAAACCTTCTTCCCGATAGTGGGAAACGGCCGTGGCGCCGTGGCGTTTGCTCAAAGGAGACCGGTCAGGGCCGAGGATGAGTGGATGGTGAGCAAAAACTGGAGATTCCCACTCCAGCGTTTTGTAAACCAAAATCTGCCGGGGAGTGTTCGAAAGATGGTCCTCGCCCCGGATGACATGGGTGACATGCATAAAGTGATCGTCGATGACACAGGCAAAGTTATAGGCTGCCATCCCGTCGGAACGGACGATAATAAAATCTCCGATCCCCTCAGAGGCAAAGCTCATCTTTCCATGGACAAGGTCTTCAAAAGTGATGGACCCCCGGCCCACACGAAACCGCAGGACCGCCTGCAAGCCAGAAGCCTCTTGTTCAGAGATTTCTTTTGAGGAGAGCGCCTGGCACCGACCGTCGTATCGAGGCATCTTCCCTTTCGACAGTTGCTCTTTTCGAAGGGCCTCCAGTCTTTCAGGGGAGCAGAAGCATTTGTACGCCTTACCTTCGGCAAGCAAACGGTCCGCAACTTCACGGTAGAGAGAGAGGCGCTGAGATTGACGGTAAGGTCCGTCAGGACCCTGGACATCAGGACCTTCCTGCCAGTGGATCCCTAGCCATCGAAGATCCTCAACGATCTGATCCATCGCCCTGTCGGTGGATCTCTCCACGTCGGTGTCTTCAATCCGGAGGATGAACGTTCCCTGGTGGTGCCTGGCAAAGAGGTAGTTGTAGAGGGCGGTTCGAGCGTTACCGATGTGAAGAAGGCCTGTGGGAGAAGGAGCAAATCGGACGCGGACAGAAGCCATTCAGTCTTCTCCTACAAGGGCGATGGCGTAGGCTGCAATGCCTTCTCCTCTTCCTGCAAATCCAAGGCCCTCCGTGGTTGTGGCCTTCACATTCACCCTGGAGGGCTCGATCTCCAGGACCTCGGCGATTTGTTGCACCATTTTAGGGATGACTTCGGAGAGCTTGGGCTTCTGGGCCACGAGGGTGGAATCTACATTCACGATATGAAATCCTTTCTCACGGACCATCGTAGCAACCCGTTTCAATAATTCCGTGCTCCGAATACCGCGGTATTGGAGGTCAGTGTCAGGAAAGTGTCTCCCGATATCGCCGTGAGCAATCGCTCCCAGGAGGGCATCTCCAATGGCATGCAAAAGGACATCTGCATCAGAATGCCCTTGAAGGCCATAGAGATAAGGAATCTGGACGCCACCCAAAACCAAGGGGCGGCCTGAAACTAGCGGGTGAACATCGTAACCGAGTCCCACTCTCATCGATTGTCTTTTCCTAGTGGTTCGTCTTGATCTGATCCCAATCCAGAGGAAGACTTCTCCCGAAGGAAAAGCCTGGCCCAAAGGAGGTCTTCCCGGGTTGTAATCTTAATATTCGTATAGGATCCTGGCAAGATGTGGACACGGGTACCCAGACGTTCGACCAGAGATGCATCGTCCGTCCCGACAAAGCCGTCCTCGGTGGCTCTGCGATAGGCCTCTCGAATAATCTCTGTCTGGAAAGCCTGGGGCGTCTGAATCTGCCAGAGCGATTCCCTCTCCAAGGTCTTGAGCACGATTCCATCGGCGTTAGCCATCTTCACTGTTTCCTTGACGGGCATCGCGAGAACAACGGCCTGGAGGCGTTTTGCGCCGCGGATAGACTCTTCGACCATCTCTCTCGTCACGAACGGCCGGACACCGTCGTGGATCACGACGATTTCTGTGTCGCGGGCAAGAGCCTTAAGCCCGTTTCTCACGGAATCCTGTCGTTCTTTCCCACCCGGAATGATCTGGGTTATCTTCTGGACCTGATACTTTTCGACAATCTCCTTCAAACAATAGTCAAGATCCTCCTCTCCGACGACCAACACAATAGATCGGATGAGCGGAGAGGTCTCAAATCTATCAAGGGTGTGCACGAGGATGGGTTTTCCGGCCAGCGGGAGAAACTGCTTCTTGGAGGCTTCCTTGAGCCGATGACCCCGACCTGCAGAAACGATGATTGCGTCCGCCTTCGTCATGGATCTGAAGAACCAGAAAAATACAGCCGGGAAAGCAACCCATAGGAAGTGAAAGTTGGGGAGGGATGGAAGATCAGGGAGTGAATCAAGGAGTTTGATGAACCATTTATCCCGGCGGCAAAAGGAATGCGCCATCTTTTGACCGGGATATCGCCCCACAGAGACGGTCGAATGGGACCTGCCTGCCTGCGGCAGGCAGGGGCTTGCCCGTGGGGCTCCATGATTTCAGTCTTTGATTCCTCTCGACTTCCATACTTCCCCAACGGGGTCCTAACCCTCGCTGCCCAGTGAATCGTAGTCCTTTCCCTTGGCCTCCCTGCCATTGTCCTCTTTAGGCCGTGCAAAAATCATGCGACCGGCAGGGGTTTGAAGAACACTGGTAACCGTGACGTCCACTGTTCTGCCGATGTTTCTTCGGCCATTATCCACCACGATCATGGTTCCATCATCGAGATAAGCCACTCCCTGGCCCACTTCTTTCCCTTCCTTGAGGATCTTGACACTCATGTCCTCTCCAGGAAGAACCACAGGCTTGAGGGAATTCGCGAGCTCATTGATATTCAGAACATCGACCCCCTGAAGCTCAGCAACCTTATTCAAATTGGAATCATTCGTGACGATTTTTCCGTGGACTTCTTTGGCCAGTTCGATGAGCTTGGCGTCGACCTCTTTGACGGACGGGTAGTCGGTATCGACGATCCTGACGTCCACATTGACTTGTTTCTGGACGTGACGCAGGACTTCCAGTCCCCTTTTCCCCCGGGTCCGTTTGATCGAATCAGAAGAATCGGCAATATGTTGAAGCTCGCTCAGCACAAACTGAGGAATGAGGAGAGGGCCTTCCACAAAACCGGTTTCCACGATGTCAGAAATGCGACCATCGATGATCACGCTGGTGTCGAGAATCTTGGCGTTCTCACCTCCCGGAAGGTTCTTAGAGAAACCTTTCCCTCCGGAAAGATGGATTTCCTCTCCCTTTTTCAGGCCGAGTCGAAGGCCGACGTAGCCACAAATTCCATAGACCCCCACAAAGAGGGGAAGTGCGATGTTGTGATGGTTCAGGGTTGTGGGAAAGAAGACATTTGAGATGAGTTTGGCGAAGACTATTCCGAGAAATAATCCAATGAGACACCCCAATAGAGTTTTGAGTGGAATCCGTCTGAGCCTGTCCTCCGTGAGAATCGTCAGTAGGGCCAAGACGAGTCCCCCGAAGAGTCCCCAGAGGCCCGCTTGTGAAGACGGGCTCCATCCGGTGGCGAGCGTATATCCGCATAGGCCACAGAGGATGAGCAAGAGCAAACGAAGAACCCATGAACCCAATGTGATTCACCTCCTTTCGATCCATTTTGGCAGGAACCCTTCCCGAGGAGAGAGGATCACCCTCCCTCATCTCGAGAAGGCTAGGTCTGTGGTGAAAAAACGAGGAGAGTGTTTAAGGGGCTAGACCACACGTCGTCCTAAGCCTCCTTGCCAAAAATATGACGCATCTCTTTCAAGATCTCGGTTTCCTTTACGTTCTGAGCAATGGCCAGTTCTTTCACCAAGAAGGTCTTCGCCGTGTCCAGGATTTTTCGTTCCCCAAAAGAGAGTTCTTTCTCGTTTCGCAGAAGATGAAGATCCCGGATGACCTCTGCAATTTCATAGATCGATCCGGTGTTGATCTTTTCCATGTATTCCCGATATCGCCGGTTCCACGTCTGAGTGTCGACCTCGACATCCCGATTCTTTAAGATCCGAATGACCTTTGGAATCTCCAGCTTGCGAATCACGCCTCTCAGACCCACGGCCTCTGCGTTGTCCCTGGGGATCATGATCGTCATCCCGCTGTCCACGATGCGGAGCATGTAGAACATCAATTCTTTCCCTGAAATCTCTTTGTTCTCGATAGATTCAATCACACCTACGCCATGACCTGGATAAACCGCCTTATCACCAATTCGGAACATAGTACCTCCTTCCTTTGAATTGCCTCGTTAATTAGGCGTCCTGTCGCTTCCTAAAGACGGGTCACAGACCCTTGGCACCCTTGGCAGGGACGAGACGTGTCAGAAGCTGGTCTCACGTCCCTCTTCGACTACCCAGTCTCAGGACATCGTTGACTTCTGGTTTCTTGCCGTCTACGATTTTGCCCACAGAGGCATCCATTCCCAGGAAGCCTGAAATCTGGATCTGCCCCTTGGGGGAACTCCCAGTTCCAGGTTCTCCGGGACGAAACACGTCCAATCGATCTCCCAGCTTGAGACCGGTCACTTTTCCAGCATTCAAATAATATTCTTCCGCTTCCACCTTGACGACTCGGCAGGACCAATCCAAGGTGTCTAACTCCCGCGACAGAGACCGGCTGAGGTCAGAGATCGTCAGATCAATGGCCTTGAGCTTTGCTTTCTCATCTGAGAAGGAGCCTTTCTCTTTGGTCGCGAGCGTGGGATTGTGCGACGAAAACGTTTTGACCACTCTCCCCGTGAGGGTCTCTATCACCTTCACCTCGAGTCGGATGACTGCCGTGGCGGTTCCCTCCTGGTCGGTGACTGTCCGAGTGGTAAAGACATAGGGACCTGAGAGAGATCCGACAACAACGGCATGAATACCAAAGACCTCATTCAGTAGACTGAGAACCCCCGGACCTTCGAGATCGTTTTGGCTGGTTCCTCTCTTTTCAATGAACTCTCGTACCACGGAGTAGTCAGCAAAGAGGACGCCCAGGGATCTCCGCTCCAAGTCCTTGACCAATTTCTCGGCCACCCAGTCTCCCCATCGATCATCGGCATTTGCCGTTCGATCTTCAAAATAGGCCACGACGACTTTCTTCTTCAAGTATGGCAAGGGCTTTGAAACAGAAACCGAGGCCATTTCCGTTTCCGTGGTAGATACGGAAGACTTCTCCAGCAGCGAGCCCTCCTGTTGCGGCAGATCTACAGAAGCAACAGAGGGGGTGTAGATTTCTTTCTTTGAGAGATATTCATTCACAGGGATGTAGAGATATTTGGGTTCGCCTACTGCTTCACGAGCCTTCGGATTCGTGACCTTTACGTACTCCTGCCGGTCGATGATCACTACCTCTTTATCCAGCAACTCTTTGATCTTTGCCTGATGAGGGGGCCCCTTCTTAATCGGGAACCAGGACGGTGTAGAGCAGGCAAATGAGAGAAGCGCAAAGAGGAGGATGAAAATGGAAATACGAGAAGACCGATTTTGAAAGCCCATTTTTCCTCGAAGACGAACAACATAATTATACGGCAAAAAGGGCGAAAAATCAAACCAATTTGAGGGGCGTGAAAGCCAAAAAATGGGTCAAGAGGATTGGGCCAGAAAATTCAATATCTTGGGGAGATCCTGAGGCGTATCCACATGGAATGGTTTGTAGTCCACGACGGAAACCCTGATTCGGTACCCATTCTCAAGTACCCTAAGTTGCTCAAGTTTCTCTATTTCTTCGAGGGGGGTAGGCTTGATTTTGGCGTAGCGTAGAAGGAAATCCCTACGGTAAACGTAAAGTCCAATGTGCCGAAGCGCCTTCTGGGGTGGGGCCTTTATCCTCTCAGGGGATGTGCGAAAAGCTGCCTCAAGGTTAAATCCCTGTGGGAAGGGGATAGGAGAGCGGGAAAAGTAGAGGGCAAACCCGTCTTGATCGACGGTGAGCTTAACAACGTTCGGGTTCAACCACTCTTCCATGTCTTCAAGCGGAGTCGCCAGAGTAGACATAGGCAACGTTTTGTCTCGGACCATGGGCCGTATGGCCTTGTCGACGATCTTGCCTTGAATGAGGGGTTCGTCTCCTTGAACGTTTACAATGATTTCGGCTTTCTTCTTTCTGGCCACTTCAGCAATACGATCAGTGCCGGTGCGATGGGAAGAAGAGGTCATCACGGCTTGACCTCCAAAACGATGGACCTCTTTGAAGATCCGTTGATCATCGGTGGCGACGAGTACTTCCTCAATCAGTCTGGATTGGGACACCCCTTCGTAAACCCGTTGAATCATCGACTTGCCAAGGATATTGACGAGGGGTTTTCCTTCAAAGCGGGTCGATCCATAACGAGCGGGAATGATGGCGATGATTTTCATGGGTCCCCCAGAACGTGACCGGCAAGTGCCCCGTCCCGCCTTAGCGGGAAGGGCGGGGTCCCTGCCTGCCGGCAGGCAGGAAGGGGCACAATACAGAAGAAAGGTACCTTACCGGGAAGCCACGCCCTTTAGGGCGTGAAGCTTCATTTCCCCGGCAATAGAAGGCCACGATGTCTAACCCTCGAGGAGGAGTTTTCTTTTATGACTGTTTCAGACCATACTTCAGGGCGATCTCTCTGAATCCCGGCAGCGCACCTTCTATCACCTTTTTCTCAACACAGTAGGCAATTCGGAAGTAGCCAGGTTTTCCGAAACCTCTTCCGGGAACGGTGAGAATCTGCCTGGACTGGAGCTCCTTAACGAAAGTGAGGTCGTCTTCGATCGGAGCCTTCGGGAAGATGTAAAAGGCCCCCTGGGGCTTAACGACTTCGTAGCCAAAAGAAACGAGGGAGTCATAGAACAGGTCACGTTTGTCCTCATACTCCCGGATGTTCACGGAGTTTCTTTGGAGAGAAGCGACTAACCGCTGCATGAGGGCCGGCGCATTGACGAAGCCGAGAGTCCGGTTGGCAAAGACAAGGGCAGACATCAGCTCGTCCAGATCCTCGCACTGTGGGCTGACCGCAACGTAACCGATTCTCTCTCCGGGGAGAGCGAGGTCTTTGGAATGGGAAGTCACCCGGAGCGTGTGGGGATAATAGTGGAAGGCGATCGGCAGTTTGATCTGGTCGTAAATGATCCGCCGGTACGCTTCATCCGTTATCAGATGAATGGTTTTCCCAAGCTCCTGGCTCTTCTTCTTGAGCAATGTTCCGAGGCGCTCGAATGAATCGCCGCCGTAAACCACTCCGGTTGGGTTGTTAGGCGTATTGATCAGAACAACTTTTGTTTTCTTGCCGATGGCTTTCTCAAGGGCCTTCAGATTCAGAGAAAAATCGTCGTGGGTCTCAACCAATCGCATTCGCCCCCCTGCATTATCAATATAGAATTTGAATTCTGCGAAATACGGGGACGGGACGATCACTTCCTCTCCTTCATCGAGGAGGGCTTTTAGTGCTACGTTCAGTCCGCCTGCAGCCCCCACCGTCATCACGAGATGCTTCTCTTCAAAGGGAAGTCCTGTCTCTTCTTTCAAAAATGTGGCAATGGCATTCCTCGTTTGGCTATACCCGCTATTCGGCATGTATCGGTGCATGCCGGTAATGGGATGATCGGCAAGGGCCTTCAATTCCCTTTTCAAGGAGGAAGGGGGTTCCATTTCAGGGTTCCCAAGAGAAAAGTCAAAGACGTTTTCCTCACCGTGCTGACGTTTCAGTTCTTCCCCCTCCTCGAACATTCTCCTCACCCAGGAGGAGTCTTCCATTGCCGTTCTCACCTTTTTTGAGATGGTCATCTTTTTCCCCTTTTCGCGATCTTTTGTCTTGTATCGTCAGAAAAACGAAAGGCCATAGAGTCGCCCCTATGGCCCGAAATAAAAATGCCATGGGGCCTCAGGTCACCCATGGCTCAACGTCCCTAGTGGGGACACCAGTCAGGGATGACCGCTGCCAAAGTAAAAATAAAAGCAAAAGAAGAAATTACTCAAATTCTTCATAGGCTTACCCTGTCGCGCCAAGTAGAACATATCCTCTGAGCCTTGTCAAGGGCAATTTGACTTTTAGTCAAATTCCCTTTAAATATTCCGTAAATATGCGCTGGAGGACCGACAGCATTGGACTTCTCCGGGGCATCCCAGGGTTCAGAGAATGGCTGGCGAAAAGAGACTGATCCGAACAAGAAATATTGGGTTCATGGCTCACATCGATGCCGGGAAGACGACGGTCACCGAGAGGGTCCTCTTTTACACAAAGAAGATCCACCGCATGGGTGAGGTTCACGATGGGACGGCAGTGATGGACTGGATGCCTCAGGAGCAGGAACGGGGAATCACCATCACCTCAGCCGTGACGACCGTGGAATGGAAGGGGAACACGATTCATATCATCGATACGCCAGGTCATGTCGACTTCACCATGGAGGTCGAGCGCTCATTACGCGTGCTCGACGGCGTCATCGCCATTTTCTGTGCGGTGGGTGGAGTAGAACCTCAATCGGAGACGGTCTGGCACCAAGCCGACAAGTATAGTGTTCCCAAGCTGGCCTTCGTCAACAAGATGGACCGAGTCGGGGCCAACTATCATGGAACTGTGAAGATGATGGTCGATCGACTGGGTGCCCATCCTCTTCTTCTCCAGATCCCGATAGGAGCAGAGGATCGCTTTATCGGAGTCATCGATCTCATCCGGTTGAGGGCCACCGCTTGGGACGAGCACAGCTTGGGAGTCGACTTCAAAGAGATCTCCATCCCGAAGGACTATCAAGAAGAGGCCTTGCTTTACCGGTCGAAGTTGATCGAAGCGTTGGCAGAGCTGGACGCTCGGATCATGGAGAAGTATGTGAACGAGGAAGCCATCTCAGAGACGGAGATGAGAGAGGCCATCCGGGACGCAACGATTTCTATGAAGGCGGTCCCTGTTTTCTGCGGAGCGGCTCTGAGAAATCAAGGCATACAGCTTCTCATCGACGCCATCGTGGACTACCTTCCTTCTCCCCTCGATGTTCCCCCCGTGGAAGGAACCCATCCTGTGACCGGGGAGACGGAGACGCGAAAGGTAGGCGATGACCAGCCCCTCACCGCCCTGGCTTTCAAGGTGATGATGGACCAAGGAAGGAAGTTGGTCTACATCCGAATCTACTCGGGCGTGCTGAAGGTAGGCATGGATGTCTACAATCCACGCCTGAAACGATCGGAAAAGATTTCCCGCATTTTTCAGATGCATGCTAACCAACGAACCCGGATAGAAGAGGTGAAGGCAGGAGAAATTGTGGCCATCATGGGGTTGAAGGAAACGACGACAGGCGATACACTTTGTGATCGCTCTCATCCCATCCTCTTGGAGCCCATTGGGTTCTACAAACCCGTGATGTCGGTCGCTGTAGAGCCTCTCACGAATCGCGATCAGGAGAAGCTGATCGATTCCCTGGAGAAACTGACCGAGGAAGACCCGACGTTTCTCGTCAAGTCAGATGAGGAGACCGGGCAGACCATCATTTCTGGCATGGGCGAATTGCATCTCAACGTTTTAGTCAACCGACTCCTCTCGGAATACCATCTTCAAGTGAATGTGGGAAGGCCCCAAGTGGTCTATCGCGAGACTGTGGAAAAGGAAGCGGAGGCCTCGGGCAAGTTTGATCGGGAGATTGAGGAGGTGAGGCACTTCGGCGAGGTGTATCTCCGTATCGGTCCCAACCCCCGAGGAAAGGGGATTGCGTTTCGCTCAGAGATCCCAGACGGAACTTTGACAAAGGAGGAGATCGCTTCCGTTGAAGAGGGGATACGAGACGCCTCCACCGTTGGGGTGATCATGGGTTATCCGTTGACAGACCTTCAGATCATCTTGTTGAAGGCTCTAAAGGATCTCAATCATCCTTCTCCCCTCGCGTTGAAAGTCGCTGCGGTGAGTGCTCTGAAGGAGGGATGCCGGAAGGCAAACCCCATCCTCTTGGAGCCGATGATGGAGGTCAATATTATCGTTCCCGAGGAGTTCATGGGTGAAGTGGTGGGGGATCTGAAAGCGAGAAAGAGCTCGGTCGAGGCGATTACACCCAAAGGAAAGGCAGCCTTCATCCAGGCCGTTTCTCCCCTGACGCGGATGTTTGGTTATTCTACGGAGTTGAGATCATTGACTCAGGGCCGGGGGACCTTTTCCATGCAGTTCTCTCATTACGACAAAGTCACCTCCTGAAAGGCTGATGAAAAACCCCGATCTGCTTCGTTCCCCTCGTTCCTCGTCATTGCAGCGTACATTCATGTACGCCTCATTCCTCGAAACTTCGGGCGCCTTGCATCTCGGCCTTTTTGATCAGCCTTTAAGAAATCTTCTCGTATACATCACTAACGAACCGCATAGAGCAGAGCGCGTAGCGCATAGAGAAAAGACCTGTGAAAAGCCTATCTCCAACTCCAAACTACGAATAGCCTAACAGCCATGGATGAACAGATCCTAAAGCTTCTGAGGGAGCATGCTCCGGAGTTCCTTTCCGGGGAGGAGATGAGCCGTCATCTGGGCGTGACGCGAACGGCCATCTGGAAAAGGATAGGTACTCTAAGAAATTCAGGATACAACATCGAGGCTTCGCAACGGTTAGGATATCGCCTCCTCCAGTCCCCCGATCTTCTTTCGCCCGCGGAGGTCAAGCCTTTCCTAACAACAAGGTGGATAGGAAAGACGATTCACTATTTTCGAACCGTCGATTCAACAAATGCTCAAGCCTATCAACTCGCCCTTCAAGGCGCCGG
>Ga0315289_10015701_pt1 | contig 10500 bp, 11 predicted proteins | sample YL17G11_40_MG_FD_203452 | JGI IMG/M metagenome (GOLD analysis project Ga0315289, IMG submission 203452) | Sediment microbial communities from Yellowstone Lake, YNP, Wyoming, USA - YL17G11_40 | ecosystem: Environmental > Aquatic > Freshwater > Lake > Sediment | place: USA: Wyoming | collected...
TAATGGACAAGGATGGACTGAATTTGGGAGAAGAAAGTACGGAGTTCGCCTCTGTCTAGGACGATTCAAAAACTGAGTAATTTGTATCATAATTACAGCTCGAGACTTGACTGCGTGAAGTTGAACAAAAAATTGCTCGCCTACGGCGAAGCATCGATGGTTGCACTCTACGGAATTGTAAATATCGCATATCCGGACAACGGAGTGCCTCCAATCCTCTGGGCGGCCGGTCCTGTGCTTTTGGCGGTTTGGCTAGGAGCGGACATCTACAAAGCGCACCGCGAATCTATTAAATACAGACAGGAGATTGCGCGCGAAGTCGGGCAGGATAGGCTCGAAGAGAAACTCGGAAAAATACGTGAACTTCACGATAACGCATCCGTCCATTTCTTTGGTCTGGAGTAAGCGCTTAATCCGCAGTGTGTCTAGTACCTGCTGCCGTAGCTGCGCCTCTGCGGCCGCCTCGCGTTCCTGTGCCCGCCGCCGGCCGGCCCGCCGCTCTGCGTGCCGCGCCTTCCGCTGCCGCGCCATCCTGCGGTCGCCGGTGCGCGTCCTCGTCCCTCGCCGCGTCCGAACCTACCGCCGTACCGCGGCGAACCGCGCGCGTACTGCTCGATGCCGACGTACGGGTTGACCCTGGCCTCGAACGTTCCGTGCCTGTCGAACGGCAGCGGCTGGAAGTCCGGAAGCTCGAGCCTCTTCACGTCGTACGAAAAAACGGACAGCACTCGGCTGAAAGCCTCGCGGTCTGCCTCGCTTATCAGCGCTATCGTCTTCCCGTTCTCGCCGGCGCGCGCAGTGCGACCGATGCGGTTTGTGTACTCCTCGGCGTCGTCTGGTACGTCGTAGTTGAAAACGTGCGTGACGTTCTTGATGTCTAGGCCGCGCGCCGCGATGTCCGTCGCGACAAGCACGCGCGCCTCGCCAGCGTGGAACATTCCGATGGCGCGCTCGCGCCTCGCTTGCGAAAGGTCTCCGTGCAGCGCCACCGCGTCGATGCCGTATCTTTGCAGGTTGCGCGCGACCGCGTCGGTCTCGCGCTTCGAGTTGCAGAAAACGATCGCAAGCTCCGGCTTCTCGGCCTTCAGCAGATGCACGAGCATCGAGAACTTCTGCTTGCGGTCCACGTTGTAATAAAACTGCCTGAGCAGATCCTCGCGCACTTTCGTTTCCGTTTTTATCTTCACAGGGTCGCGCGTGAACTCGTCGCGTATGCTCAGCAGCGTCTCGGGCATGGTCGCGCTGAACAGGAGCGTCTGCCGTTTCTCGGGCAGGTTGTAAACGATGTCCGCGATGTCATCAATGAAACCCATGTCTATCATCTTGTCCGCCTCGTCGAGCACGATTATCTTTATGCCGTCGTAGTCGAGCGTGCCGCGCTCCATATGATCGATGATGCGGCCGGGCGTGCCCACGACAATCTCAGCGTCCTTCAGCCCGCGTATCTGCGGCTCGATTCCAACCCCGCCGTACACCGCCTGCACGTGCAGGCCTTTGTGCTTCGAGAATTTCTTCAGCTCGCCCGTTGTCTGCAGTGCGAGCTCGCGCGTGGGCGAGAGTATCATAGCCTGCACCCCGTCGCCCCTCACGACCTTCTCGACAATCGGAACGCCGAACGCAGCAGTCTTACCGCTGCCCGTCTCCGCCTGGCCGATAACGTCACGGCCGGCGCGGATAACCGGAATCGTTTCAGCCTGTATGCGCGTCATCTCGTCGAAGCCCATCTCCTTCAGCGCTTCGAGCACGCTTTTCTCCAAACCCAGTTCCTCGAATTTCATTTTCCATCACGCGATTGAGTACGACAGAATGAGCACGCCAAGTTGCACGTCTGCCAGTTTCTTTTTCTACTTTCTTAATTGTAATGAGACGGGCGTATTTAAAGGTTGCTCACGTCCTTTTTATCCCGAACCTTTTTTCGAGGAGGAACATCAGCTCCGGATGGAACTTCTCCCCAGCCCCGACCATTTCCTGGATTTTTTCCATGCCGAAGAATTCAACGCGCTCCACTTCGTGGTTGAAATTGAAAGGCCCGGGATGCACAGCCTTGAACGTGGCAAGGAATTTCTTCAACCCGCGGTTTTTATCGACGTACAAATCCTTCCCGAGCTCTTCGAGCGTGGCCGTGACGCCCAGCTCCTCCTGCATCTCGCGCAGTGCGGCCTGCTCGTACGTCTCGCCGGACCGCACATGCCCGCCAGCGGAGGTGCTCCAATGCAGAGGACAGAAGCCCTTGGTCGCGCTCCTCATCTGGAGCGCCATCTCGCCCTTTTCGTTGAAGACCATTACGTGCGCAATCCTGTGCGGCAGATGCTTCTCGTATATCTCCTTCTGCGAGGCGCTGCCTACGACGTTGTCGTCCTCGTCGACGACGTCGATGAACTCCATGAGAATGAATAAGATTCAATCGTTTATTAAGTACATAGGGTTTATAATTTGACGGCCGAATAGAGAATTTGACGGCCTCTCCTCTCTGCACGAACTTGGCCCGCTTCCCTTAATTTTAGAAGAGGCCTTGAAATCCTATGATACGGAGCCTTTATGCAAGACATTAATTCAAAAAACGTTGAGGGTCGGAAACGAAGTACCTTCATCACGTCCTCTTCGTTCGGTACTGTGTCAGTCCTATAAGATTTAATAACTACTAAAAGTTTTCCTTTCTTGCACGTATCGACAAACCCAATTTTGGATTTGAATTTTTCTAAATCCTTAACGTAAAAATAAATGTCAATCTTTTCAGCATCGTGTTTTGTTTTTGGCGATGTACAAATGATATTCAAATCCTTTGAAAGTATTTTGTGTACGATTCTTACTATACGTTCGCCATGTTTGTCGTAAACCTGCTTGAATTCTATTCTACTTTTCATGTCGACAGAACCTTCCGCATCGAATAGCCCTCCAACGAATCCTTTCTTTCCAATCATTTTGGAATGTTCTATACCCTCGAAAACATGTTTAATTAAATTCGCCTTTTCTTTTGACGACACACGTACTCTTACTTTTTCGTAATTTTCTTTCCATGGACTAGTATTTTTACGTAAGGATATGTTTAATGCCGGTACCTGTAAAATTTTCGCCCATTTGTTTCTGTTGCCATTTTCAGAAAATATGTCTATTTTGATTTTATGCGTTTCTACGCCCATTCGTTTCATACTCTTGACGCATTTTGTTAGAATGGACGGAGATGAGTTGTAGACTTCTAAATGACGGTCATCGATGTACCCATCTCCGTACACGAGTCCGGTTAACCAACTCAAATCTCTTACAAGGGACATAACTCAATAACCGATGCGCTTGGATATACAATTTTCTAGACCACAGTTCCGATGATAATAAAATGCAACTGACAGTAGTGGTAGTAATCTCAGGCCTTCCGATTAAAGTGCCTAGAGGTAGAAGCCCCGCACACAAATATTTTGGAGGTGATCCAGCCGCACGTTCCCGTACGGCTACCTAAGCCAAGAAGCCAACGCCTTTCGGCACTGAGCCTCTTTGTGGCGACTATAGGCTCCCGTAAGCCTTTCGACTTGACGGGATTAGCCCCCCTCGCGGAACCGAAACTTGAACTGCTGTAGGCCTTGCGGCCTGAAACGGTCCTCGTTTAAGCTCCACTCGGTTGGCTTGACGGGCGGTGTGTGCAAGGAGCAGGGACGTATTCAGCAAACGATTTCACGCGAACGGAACGATTCCTCAATTTGTTTCATCAACGGCCGCGCTTGGCTGATTGGGCCAGGCTTTGGTGCGGCCTCCGAGTGGTGCATGAAAGTCATACACCGCTCCGCACGCTTGATGACGTTTGCTTACTAGGGATTCCAGCTTCACGTGGGCGAGTTACAGCCCACGATCTGAACTAGGCGCGCTTTTAGGGGATTGGCTCCGCCTTTCGGCGTTGCATCTCATTGTGGCGCGCATTGTGTACCGCGTGTAGCCCAGGAAATTCGGGGCATACAGACCTACCGTTGCCCGTTCCTTCCTCTAGTTTATCACTAGCGGTCTCTCATGAGTGCCTTCCGTCCGAAGACGCAAGTCGCAACATGAGATACGGGTCTCGCTCGTTAACCGACTTGACGGCACGCCTCACGGTACGAGCTGGCGATGGCCATGCACCACCTCTCGGCTTGTCAGGTAAGCCCATCAGACTGACCGTCAAACTACCGTCTTCCCTGGTGAGATTTCCGGCGTTGAATCCAATTGAACCGCAGTACCCACCCCTTGTGTGCTCCCCCGCCAATTCCCTTAAGTTTCATCCTTGCGGACGTACTCCCCAGGTGGCCCGTTTAACACCTACGCTCCGGCACCGCGGACTCCCAAGAAGTCTGCGACACCAAACGGGCATCGTTTACAGCGTGGACTACCGGGGTATTTAGCGGGGCTGCCCGATTCCATTCGATTTCGGCTCTCGTTGTCTACAATATTGTAGACAATATGATACACATCATCGCTTACGATGTGATGTACCACATGATACACCGAATAGTACACCATTCTGCCTATCGGCAGAGAAAGTTTCAAGCAACCCCGTATCTAATCCCGATCGCTCCCCACGCTTTCGTCCCTCACCGTCAGACCTGTTCCAGGTGGACGCCTTCGCCACAGGTTGTCCCTATGGGATTACAGGATTTAACCCCTCCCCCATAAGTACCTCCACCCTCTCCCAGTCTCAAGTCCGGCAGTATCCCCAGCACGCCCTCCAGTTTGCTGGAGGATTTCACCAAGGACTCGCCGAACCGGCTACGGGCGCTTTAGACCCAATAATAGTGGTCATCACTCGGGCCTCGAGTATTACCGCGGCGGCTGGCACTCGTATTTCCCAGCCCTTATTCTCCGACCTATTTGCAGTCGGCAAAAGCTGCAGCAAAGCTGCAGCACTCCAGGTCCCCCTATCGCACGTCAATGCATTGTAAAGGTTTCGCGCTTGCTGCACACCGTAGTGCCTGGATTCATGTCTCAGAATCCATCTCCGGGCTCCTACTTCCATAGCCCGTACCCGTTATCAGTTTGTTGGTTCATTACACCAGCAACAGCTTGATGGGGCGCAGACCCATCCTATGGCACCGGAGCTTTGAGCATCGGGGCATCCCAGCGCCCAATGCCTATGGGGTATTAGTCCCAATTTCTCGGGGTTATCCCCCTCCATAGGGTAGGTTATCTGCGTATTACGGAGCAGTTCGCCGAGGGCTTACCCCTCGCGGCTCGCATAGCTTAATCGGATCTGGATAGCAATGACCTCTGGCAGGATCAACCAGAATTGGCGGGATTCTACCTCTAGGTTTCACCATCGGAAGGCCGAAGCTTCGAAAAGCATCCAACCAGCAAACCGCCTGTTTGCGTGGTAAGCGCTCTCCTGCACAATCCAGCCCTTGTGCGAACCCTACCCCGAACGCGACTCGGGGATAGCGCTCTGTGACGCGAACTAAAAGAAGTTTTTCATCCTTCGCCAGCCACCGTCATCATCCGGCAACCGGCAGGCTCTGCGCCTTTGAGCGCGTGCGAGCCTGGTCGAACTTCAACGCCGTTCGCGTGCAAACAATATTATAAAGCCGCGCGTATTTAAAGGTTCTACAGATTTTGGCCTTGTTGGAATGGTCTGGATTTCCGCCTGCTTGTCCAGCATTTCCCGGGCTTTTCCAACAGAACTTTACGCGAGGCCGCGGATGCGCACGCAGAAGACGATTGCCACACCTAGCATTAAAGCATAAAAGAGATAAACTCGAGAATTATATTAGAACGAGATACATTTAATGGCCTCGGTGGCGTAGTCAGTTGCCCTCCATGGCGACCTACAGTGGTTAGCGTAGGGGCCTGTGGAGCCCCAGAGGTTGCGGCGCAAAACGCCGTGACCGGGGAAAGCCGGGTTCAAAAAAGCCTAAAGCTTTGAAATTCCCGGCCGAGGCCCAAATTCTTTCTAAAAATTGTTGCCACACACACTACAAACGGATTTGAACCGATACTAGTTTGAATAAAATATTTATATATTCAAATTATTGAATATGTTTATGCTTGAAAAGACGTTCAGGGCTCTGTCCAATCCAGTAAGGATAAGGATAGTCGAGATAATAGGAAAGGGCGAACTGTGCGCATGCGAGATTCCCCGCAAGGTCGGAAGGGCTCAGCCGACGGTCTCCCAGCACTTGAAGCTCCTCGAGGCCGCTGGAATCCTTGCATCGAGACGGGATGGGAAGAAGGTGTTGTACTCCGTGCGCAGCGGCGCGGTGTTCGATCTGATTAAAGCCGCTGGACGGATTGGGTGAATGGGGCGATCTTATGGTAAGTCTTATCGACGTTATTAAGAAGAACTGGGTGCTTTTACTGCTGGCCGCACTTTACCTCATCATATACCTCTGGCAGGACGGCATCGGCGGATTCCTCGGCAGGACAGAGGTGCAGACGCTTGTGGGGGAAAGCGTCTATCACGGATGGCTGGGTCTGGTCGACTATCTTTCAACCCATGTGCTACTGTGTCTAGTCCCAGCTTTCTTTATCGCGGGGGCCATCAACAGCCTGATAGGCACCGGAACCGTGCTCAAATACCTGAGCGGGAAGACCAGGAAGTGGTTGGCTTACATAATTGCCGCTGTCGGAGGTTTCTTCCTAGAGGTCTGCTCGTGCACGATACTGCCGCTCTTCGGCGGAATATGGAAGAAGGGCGCAGGACTTGGAATTGCGGTCACACTTTTGTACGCCGGGCCTGCTAACAACGTGGTAACGCTGATGATGACCGGTCAAAGGATAGGGTGGGATTTCGCAGCCGCTCGGCTGGCATTCTCTATCTCTTTTGCCATAATAATCGGGCTCTTCATGGAGTTCCTTTTCAGGAAGGAAAAGCACGAGAAATCAGAACTTGTCATCGAGGAATCCAAGCTATCACTGAAAGGCACCAAGTCTAAGATCTTCTGGGCGACGCTGTTTAGCATACTCATAGTCGGCACGGCGCCCATACCAGGCGACCTCAAGCTGGCGGGCGTCATCTCATTGTCGCTGCTGCAGCTGGCCATGTCAATCCGCTGGCTGACGAAGGAGGAGAGGGGCGCATGGTGGGACGAGACCATCAGGTTCACTTCCGACATAATACCGCTGCTCATGATAGGCGTCTTCCTGGCAGGCACGTTCACGCACATGATCCCAGAGGAGCAGTTCCGGGAGCTAACAGGGAAGAACACGCTGCTTACGAACTTCATAGCCGTCGGTTTCGGCGCGATTGCCTACTTCCCTGCCCTTGTCGAGGTGCCGATTGCCGAAGGGTTCATGAAGCTTGGTATGAGCAAAGGACCACTCATGGCATATATGCTGGCGGACCCGGTCCTGTCGCTCCAGGGGCTGTTGATAATATCGAAGATGATAGGGTGGAGGAAGACGCTTGCATACGCCGGGAGCGTTGTCATACTTACCACGTTCGCCGGGTACTTCTTCGGAATGTTTTTCGTGTGATACGAGGTGAGAGAGATGAGGGTGTATAAGCTAGATGAAAAGGTCATCTTTTCTGAGGGAAAACCAGTAAAACGACATTTTTTGAACGCCAAGGGATTCCACGCTGCGCTAATATGCATAAAAAAGGGCGTTGAGCTCCCACCCCATCCGGAGGATTATGGGGTGCTTTTGACTGTACTCAAAGGTAAGGGGACATTTACAGACGCGAATGGTAGCGTTCTCTTGGAGGAAACCCAGGGGATTTACATTAAAAAAGACGAGATAAGGGGAATTAAAGCAGAGGGGGATTTGGTCGTCTTGGGAATCCAAGACAGGCCGAAAGGATGCTTGAAAGCCACTGAAGACATGGAAAGTCGCTAATCAGGAGAGGCATTTTAGGATAAAATTAGAGAGGTGACAAGGACGAAGATCGAAATACTAGAGACCGGATGCCCGAAATGCATGAATGGAGGATGCAAAGATGGAACAAAAAAATAATATAGATGAATGGCACGGCATACCAAGAGAAGAAATAAATTGGCATCCAACCATCGACGAAAATAAGTGCGTTGGTTGTGGCTTATGCGTTACAACTTGTGGCAGAGGTGTCTACAAATTTAATTATGAAGAAAATAAGCCAAAAATAGTCAGTCCAAATAATTGTTTGGTCGGATGTCAAACTTGCTCAAATCTTTGTCCAGCAAAAGCGATAAAATTCGCTGAAAATGATAAAACAAGAGAAAAAGCACAAGAAATAGTAAAAGTGCACCAGGTTCTTCCAAAGGTTAAGAAGGAATTGGAAAATAGAAAATCTGATTTGGAAATAAATCTTTTTGTGAAGGGAAAATGATGAAAATAGAAATCCTCGGGACAGGCTGCCCGAAATGCTGTATCGACGGAGGTGAAAGGTGATGCTCTGCTTAGTGTGCCTTTTCTGGACAATACCTTTCGGTATTTTGGCTCTTTTATTTCCGAAATACCGGAATGATTTCAAGGATTCGGTAAAGTGCTTCTGGAACAAGATAACGCTGTCGCCCTGCGACGTGAAGTTCGACGAGAAGATGCGTGCCAAGATTGTCGCATGGATTGGAAAATACAACCAGCCAACTGCCAGGTTCGTGTATAAGCATTACAACGGCATATTCACTTTCCTGATGCTTCTGACGATTGCGTATTCGATATGGCTTGTATACGTATGGATGTTCCCAGCATGTACGACCGAGGTTTGTTCGATATGATTTTGATTGTCAATTAACAAAGCTGAAGCAGGAGGTAAGGATATGAAAATCGAAATACTTGGGCCAGGATGCCCGAAATGCAAGGCATTGGAAGAGAACGTGAGGACGGCCGTGGCAGAGTTAAAGATGAAGGTCGATATCTTGAAAATCGGCGACATAGGGAAGATTATCGACTACGGTGTGATATCCACGCCGGCGTTGGTCGTCGATGGAAAGGTGAGGAGTTCGGGCAGGATACCCGATGTGGAAGAGATAAAGAAAATGCTGAAGTGAGAGGGGACGATTATGAAGAAGTCATCCTTGGCGGTCGTTTCAATAGTCGCGATCGTAATCCTGTCGCTTCTGGGTATGAGAATGACGGGCCGTTTTTTTAACCACCAAGCCGATGCGAACCTGCCAGGAGGAACTTCAACGACATTGGTACTCGGCGGAGATGTGGAAAGAGTCGAAGTCTTCCACTTCCACGGCATGCACCAATGCGATTCCTGCACGAAGGTCGGCCAGTACGCGGAGGATACGGTGAACACCTATTTTTCGAACGAGCTGGCGAGCGGAATGCTGATATTCGCCCACGTGAACGGGGACCTACCTGAGAACAAAGAGCTCGTGTCCAAGTACGGCGCTACCGGTTCCTCGCTCTGGATCGGAGTGTACGACAGCACCGGCTTCCGTGCCGAACAGAACATGAACGTGTGGTACAAGATAAACGACAAGGAAGGCTACATGGCCTACCTGAAAGGGATAATATCAGAGAAGCTTTCGGGTGTCTCATGAATGGACGTATTCTCTTTCATGGAGGCGATGGGCGCAAGCAACGTGCCGATCATAGCTGCTTTTTTCATCGGGATGATGACGGCAATCAGCCCGTGCCCTCTCGCCACGAACCTGACCGCCATAGCCTACGCGTCGAAAAGGCTAGGCGACGGCAGGCACACGCTGGCGATCGGCATGCTCTATACGCTGGGCAGGATGTTCACATACACCTCGCTGGCCTCGCTTATCGTGTTTTTCGGGATGAACACACAACCTGTTTCGCTCTTCCTGAGGACCTACGGGGAGATGCTGCTGGGGCCGTTGCTGATAATCTCAGGAGTCGTCATGCTTGACGTGGTGAAAATCAGGATATTCGAGAATTTCGGCAGCTCGTTTTTTAACCTGTCTGGAATAAAGGAGAGGCTCGCAAAAAAAGGCCTTCTCGGAAGCTTCCTGTTAGGGGCACTTTTTGCACTGGCTTTCTGCCCTTTCAGCGGCGTCCTTTTCTTCGGAATGCTAATACCGCTCGCCCTCCGCACAGGGGATGGCATCCTCGTGCCTGCTGTGTTCGCCTTCGCAACAGGGTTGCCGGTGATACTGATGTCATTGCTGCTGGCGTACAGCATCTCAAAGGTTGCTAGGGTCATGGGACGGATTCAGACATTCGAAAAATGGACAAGGACGGCGGTGTCTTTGGTCTTCATTTGCGTGGGGCTATACTATTCCGCGATATTTTTCATAGCTTAAAACTATCTTAAATAAAGTCAATCCATAGGAACCCAATCCACTAACAGATGTCCAAAATTTATATATCTCAAAATATACTAACTATCTATCCGCGTGGTCGAGGACCTGAACTTTCCGTCCGGCTTCCGGCCGAGGCCCGCCAAGCTGTCCTGCGGAAACTTTTAAATTCAAATTTTATAATCAAAGAAATCGAAATCTATTATGGTGCGTATGGCGAGCGCCGAGGTCGAGATGCGCAGGAAGCGCATGCGTAAGCTCGTGTGGGGGCTGGGCACGAAAGTGGACTGGAAGGAGGTCGTAGTCGGATGTATGCTCATGTGCATTGGCATGTCTGCGATGGTGATATTATTGATTCAGG
>Ga0315289_10015702_pt1 | contig 10499 bp, 11 predicted proteins | sample YL17G11_40_MG_FD_203452 | JGI IMG/M metagenome (GOLD analysis project Ga0315289, IMG submission 203452) | Sediment microbial communities from Yellowstone Lake, YNP, Wyoming, USA - YL17G11_40 | ecosystem: Environmental > Aquatic > Freshwater > Lake > Sediment | place: USA: Wyoming | collected...
AGGGCTTCCTCCCAGACCGGCCAGGAAAACTGATCGCTGGTCTCCTGGGCTCCTGCGCCGCGGCGGTACGCTTCCAGGATAGCTTGGCCGAATTCTCGGCCGGCCCGGGATATGATTGCCTCCAAAATACTAGTTTTAGTGTTGGCAATGGACAGCTTTAGTCCGGGAAGCCGGCCGATCCCGGTCATGATCACTCCTCGCCGGCGTTCCAATTCTTTCTCGTCAGGCATCAGAGCCGATTCCCAGGTACTAAACGGTTTCGGCACAAAAATATTGATGCTGACGTTAAGGTTCATGCGGCTCGCCCGGCGCAGTTCGCGCAGCAGCGCTCCGATCGCCAACAAATCGTCGTCAGACTCCTGGGGGAAACCGAACATAAAATAGATCTTGAGATGATTGATCTGGAGAGATCTTAACACTTGCGCGGCTTCGAAAAGTTTTTTCAGGTCAATCCCTTTATTCAGCCGGCCGCGCAAGCCCTCCCCGGCTGACTCCACCGCCACGGTCAAAGAAGTCTTTTTTAACGGTATTATTTTTTTATAAAGCGGGCCCAATACGTCATCCAACCGCAACGACGGCAAAGATATGCCGACTTTGCGCGGCCCAAAATATTCCAGGGCCTGATCGATCAATGTCCCGATCTGCGGATAGTCGGATGCGGAAAGGCTTAAAAAAGCGATGTCCTCATAGCCGCTGGATCTATAAAGCTGGCGGCTGATCTCCAGTACCCTTTCCGGCGAACGCTGACGATAAGGATAATACAGCTTGCGGGCCTGGCAAAAGACACAGGAATTGGGGCAACCCCGGGCGATCTCGATGCCGATACGGTCATGGACGATTCCGGCGTAAGGCGTAAGCCATGTCTGCGGCACAAAACTTTTATCCAGGTCCTTGACCCATACCCGTTGTATCGGCGAGCCGATGCTGTGGCAGCGCGGCACGTAAAAACCCGGGATCGCGGCCAGGGCCTTAAGCCGGGAATCCTTGTCAGGGACCCGGCGCAGGACATCCAAAAAAGGTTCAAGCGTTTCCTCGAACTCGCCTAAAAAAAAAACGTCCACGAAGTCGGCCATGGGTTCGGGGTTAGCCATCGCGCCGACCATGACTATTGCGTGCGGCCGTTCCTGGGGCCGCAAGCTCAATCCGCCCGCCTCAAGCATCCGCAAAACATCCGGCGCGTTAAGCTCGCAGCCAAGATTAAACCCCACTACGTCAAAATCAGCCAGAACCGTCCCGCTCTCCAGCGACCCCAGGCGTAGATTTTGGGCCGCAAGCGCGGCGATATGATCTTTACCCGGTAAAAAACAACGTTCGCAGACACAGGTGTCGTAACTGTTAAACTGCCCATAAAGTATACGTAAGCCAAGATTGCTCATCCCGACTTCGTAAAAAGACGGATAACACAGGCAGACCTTTACCCGGTGGTCGTGGCTCTTTTTAACCACATTCCACTCGTTACCGACATAGCGCTGGGGTTTTTGAATATTGGATAAATTCATCTGCTAACGGTCCGTTCCCATAATATTAAAAAACACGCCTATCAAAAAAAAGGTAGCCAGGACGTGGGTCCCGCCGTAACTGAGCAGTAATAGGGGGATGCCGACTACCGGCAGTATACTCAGGGTCATGCCGATATTGATAAACACATGCAGGAAAAACAACGTAGCTATACCCACGCAGAGCATTTTGGCATAAAGGTCTTCCAGCCTGCGCGATTGGGCCAAAACCGCATCAAGGATTATCCAGTAAAGTATCAGCAAAAACAACGAGCCCAGGAAACCCCATTCTTCGGCGATCACCGTGAAAATAAAATCGGTATGGCGTTCGGGGAGAAAATTAAACTGATTCTGGGTACCGCTCAAAAACCCTTTGCCGGCCAATTTCCCCGAACCGATGGCGATCTTTGACTGGATGATGGTATAACCGGCGCCCAATGGGTCCACGTTGGGGTTGATGAAGACTACGATGCGCTTTTTCTGATAATCTTTGAGATGCTTCCAGACAACCGGACAGGCCCCTATCCCCAAGACTAAAAACAACACAAAAAGCCAGCGCCGCACGCCCGAAGAAAATCCCATGATCCAGAACAGCATCAAGATCACCAGGCCCGTCCCCAAATCCGGTTGTTTAAAGATCAGGCCGGCGGCGAACAGCACAAGTATTAAAGGAAAAAAGAACCCGCGGGCTACGCCCCGCTCGCGGCTTTCGGCGAAAAATTTCGCCAGCAGGGCGATGATCGCGATCTTGACTAGTTCCGACGGCTGGAAATTCAAGCCGCCGATGTCCAACCAGCGTTTGGCGCCTAAAGACGTGCGGCCGGCCACCTCCACTATCACCAGAAGTATCAGACCCAGACCGTACAAGATGTAACCAAGAAAATACAGGAACCGATAATTCATCCGGCTGGTAAAAAACAGCACTACCCAGGATACGATTATCCAGGCGATCTGTTTATAGAAAAGGCTGGGCATCGCAAATTCGCCGGCTTGATGCAGACTGCTGTAAAGCGCGGCTAAAGAAAGAAGGTTCAGGCCCAGCAGGGCGGCGACAATTTTTTGTCCCGTCGAGATACGCCGTATGGTAAAGATAAGATCGTCAAACATGTTTATTGCGCGCCAGGCGCTTTGGGCGGTTCCCAGGAATAATCCGCGCCGATCACGCCCGTGGCTTTTAGCTTGCCCAAAAACGCATGCGCCACCTTCACCGCTTCATAGCCGGTACCGGCATATTCCATCAGCACGCATATGGAATAACGCGGGGCGTCGTGCGGAAAGTAACCGATAAACCAGCCGTGCGGCCGTTTACTGTTTTGAGCGGTCCCGGTTTTGCCGGCTATTTTCAGGGTAAGATCGTTTAATAAATGAGCAGTGCCGTTATCCCTTTCGACCACGGCGATCATCCCCTCCTGGACCTCTCGTAAGTATTGGGGCCGGACCTTGGTAAATGTGCGGCTGTCCGTGCCGGATTCTACGCCGTTCACGGCTTTTAATAAATGCGGCCTCACCAGATACCCACCGTTGGCAATAGCGTTGACCGCCACCAGCAACGCTATGGGCGTTATGTTCACATATCCCTGGCCGATCGACATATTGATAGTATCGCCGGCCTGCCATTGAGCGCCCAGCACATGCTGTTTCCAGGACGGGTTAGGCAGGACCGGACATTTTTCGTAAGGGATATCGATGCCGGTCAAACTATCCAGTCCGAAATTTTCCGCCCACTGGTACATCGCATCCGGTCCCGTCAGGGCGCCGACGTTATAAAAGTAATAATTGCAGGAATGGGCCAGGGCGTCATACATGTCTTGAAGACCGTGCACGCTCCAACATTTAAACGCGGCGCGACCCAGATGATAAACGCCGGTGCAGGTAAAAGTGGTAGCCGGGGTTATCGCGCCGCTATGCAACGCCGCCAGAGCCGTAAAAGGTTTAAATGTAGACCCGATGGGATAAAGTGATTGTATGGCCCGGTTGAGTAGCGGCTTAGCCGGATCGCTGAATATCGCCGCAATGTTTTTACCTTTGATGACCTCGTTGGGATCATAGGATGGCTGCGATAGCATGGCTAGTATCTCGCCGTTACTGGTGTCCATCAAGAGCAATACTCCGGAGCGGCCCTCCATGGCTTGATAGGCGGCGTTCTGGGCCCGATAATCGATCGTGATGGAAAGATCCTGGCCGGGTTTTGCCGAATTCTCACCCAGATACCCCACAGTCTTGCCCCGCGAATCCACTTCGATCAGGTATCCCCCGTCTTCTCCCGCAAGGTATGGATCATATTGCTGCTCTATCCCGGAAAAACCGGCCAAGCGTGTGCCCGCATAACCGTAGCTCTTTAGCTGCTGGGGAATACTGGATGAGTCCCGGACATAACCCAGTTCATGGGAAAGTTCTGCGCCGTACGGATAATAACGCTGGGGCCGTGCGTCCACGATCAGGAGCTGGCCGAAACGCTCTTTTAGCCGGATCGCCATGCCTTTATCAACACCGGTGATAACCGCGACCGGACTGAAAAGATTGTGTTTTCCCCGAGCGAAACGAGCCGCCAGATATCGCGGGTCCAGGCCGCAAAAAGCGGCAAGTTCCTCAAAAAGTCTCAGGCGTTTGTTTTTGATCTGGTAAGGTATGACCGCGATATTAAAAGACGGCCGGTCATAAGCCAAGACTGTGCCGCCACGGTCAAGTATCCGGCCGCGGGAAGCGGATATCGGTATCAGGCGGACATAGTTGTCGCGGGAACGTTGGAGGTAATATTCGCCCCGGATCAGCTGGAAATAACCGAGCACGCATACTAAAACAAAAAAGCCGCTTATAAAGAATTTTCTGGGAAAATTTTCAACCATTTTTTTAACAGGAAGGATACGGCAAAATAAAACAGTATTGACTGACTCAAGAAAAAAACGATCTGTCCAATAAAGACTTTACCGCAACGCAGCGACGCAAGCAACGCGTGTAATGCCAGGGCCGCCAGAATAAGTAAAAATCGTTCTTTTTGTCCGATAAACGCGAAGCGAAAAAATTGTATGGCCGCCGCGATCGCGGCAAATTCCAGGGTATACAAAGGTAGACCCGGCCCGGCAAACGCGTCTCGGCAATATCCAAATACCGCGGCCAGCCCCACTGCCGGCGATGGCCGCAGGTTCAGGGATGCAAACAACACGCCCAGAAAAACAAACTCGCTCTTCAAGGAATAATCAAAAAACCGGCTCAAGTCGAGCGCGAGAAGCAACGACACTCCCAGGTAAGCCTTTAAAAGTGACTCGCGCTCATTCATTTAATGGATCAAAAACAGTTGTTGCAGTAAGGAAAACTTGGAATACGGCTCCACCTCGATGTCCCAAAACATACTCGAGTCGCTTTTGCGGGCGCTTTTTACCTTGCCCACGGCCAGATTGAAATCCACGCCGGGTATCCTGGCCCACACCGGGTCACCCGCCTTGACGGCCTCGGTAGTCTCCACATAGAACACTTTCAGGCTGTCCAGACCGCCGGACAAAAGACCCAAGGAAGCGGCGCCCACATATACCTGCAGGTTGAAATCGGGATCTTCCAGCAGGATCAGGCGGGAATAATTCTTTTGGGTTTCGGTAATTTTACCGACCAGCGCCGCGTCTTCGTTGATCACGAACATGCCGCTCGCCGCGCCGCAAAGTGTTCCCGTATCCAGCATCACTGAACGACGCCACCCCGACGGATCAAAAGCGATTATGGAAGTGCCCACCAGCTTCAATTTTTTTTCCCGCTGAAAATCCAGCGCTTTGCGCAGTTGCCGATTTTCATCGTCCAAGTGCGCAAGCCTTAGCAGGTGTATCTTAAGATAAGCGTTTTCGTTACCGGACTGCCCGCGATGGGAAACGCCGGCCCCGGAATAACTTATCCGCTGCATTACCACGACTATTACTGTACGGGCAAATTGACGCAGAGGGAATACCAGGAAGGCGACTACCAGGATCAGCAGCCGGATATGATGCGGACGTATTCGATTGGGAAGATAGACATGCACACTTTGGTTATAATTACATGGCGCCCGATTCAATAAGTTTACGTAAAAACTTCGGATCTTCGATCATTTTCCCGGTGCCGCGGGCTACAGCCGTAAGCGGGTCGTCAGCTACAAAGCAGGCCAACCCGGTTTCCTCCGAGATGAGTTTGTCGATACCCCTTAACAATGAACCGCCGCCGCAAAGGACAATGCCTTTTTCGATAAGATCGGCCGCCAGTTCCGGCGGAGTGCGTTCAAGCGTGATCTTGGCCGCGTCCACGATCTCCCGCAAGGGCGCTTTTAACGCTTCGCGGATCTCTTCCGAATTGATCTTGATGAACTTGGGCAAACCGGTGATCAAATCGCGGCCGCGCACTTCCATGGTCAGCTCTTCGGGTAACGGCCAGGCTGAACCGATCTTGATCTTGATCGCCTCGGCGGAACGTTCGCCGATCATCAGGTTGTAAGTCTTTTTCATATGTTCGGTTATGGCTTCGTCCATCTCATCACCCGCCACGCGTATCGAACGGGAATACACGATATCGCTTAAAGATATCACGGCGATCTCGGCCGTACCGCCGCCGATATCAATGATCATGCTGCCTTCAGGCTCGGCGATGGGTAAGCCTACGCCGATAGCGCTGGCGATCGGTTCCGGCACGGGAAAGACTTCCCGGGCGCCGGCTCGTAAGGCTGATTCCTTGACCGCGCGTTTTTCTACTTCGGTTATACCGGAAGGCACTGCCACCACGATACGGGTACCGATATAAAACCGGCGCGGGTGCACCTTGGCGATAAATTCTTTAAGCATCTGTTCGGAAACGTTGAAGTCGGCGATCACGCCGTCTTTCATCGGCCGAATGGCGATTATACTGCCGGGAGTCTTGCCCAACATCTTCTTGGCTTCCTCGCCCACGGCCAGCACTTTGCCGGTATTTTTGGAAATAGCCACCACCGATGGCTCGCAAAGCACGATCCCTTCGCCTCTGACGTAGATCAGCGTATTGGCGGTACCCAGGTCAATACCGATGTCGTGGGAAAAATTACCGAAAAGTCCGATGATCTTTTTGAAGATAAAATCAATAAGATTTCTCATTGTAAAAATAATATCAGAGACCGTGCTGGTTGTCAATATATTTTAACCGAAAGAAATGCTAAGCCTTATACGGCAAGGCCATAAGAGTTATAAAACCTGCTAAGGCTTCAAATTCAGGGTCTTTATGGACCAAAGTCGCGGATCGATCCAAAGCCGCGGCGGCCACAAAAGCATCGGCCAAAGATAATTTATGGTTAGCTTTGATTCTACCGGCGCTAAGATTCAGCCTCTCGCTGGATTCCACAAATTCTACGGGTAAAGATTTCAGCAGGACTACGGCTTCACGGGCAAAATCCTCACCTTTCTCCTGCCAGACAATGTAATATATCTCGGTCAAGGTTATAAAAGATATCAGGATTTTATTCTTACCGTGCCGAGCGCCATTTAAGATATTTTCCACAATTTGCGCGCCGGCCTCATCTTCCATGTAAGCAAAAATCGCCGAGGTATCAAGCAGGTAGGCTTTATTCACGGTAGCGGTCCTCTTTGCGGTATTTTCGTAAAGCCGCGTTCAGCTTAGCCCCGCGGTAGCGTCCGCGCATACCGCGGATAGGATTAGCCGGAATCGGCACCACGGATATACTGTGCCCGTCATCGATCCATTCCAGACGGCTTCTAACTTTTATATTATACCGCTCGCGGATATGCACCGGGATCGCGGTCTGTCCTCGTATCGTAACAGCGCTGGTCATAAGCTTTCCTCCTGATTCAATTATACAAGATTTTTCCCGAAAAAACAAGATTATTTTTCTACATCACTTTATTTAAAAATCGCGGATATTTTTCACGTAGCAGAGGTAATCTGACCGCTGGCGGAATCGTTTTGATAATATTCCGGCGTGCGCGTAAAAGTTTTAAGCTCGCCTAACGGGCCGGCAAACCCCCGGGCGATCTTTTCACAGACAGGACCTTTTATGCCTTTGATATGGAATGTGACCTCACCACCCTCAGTGATATAGATCTCGATCTCCTGTTTTACCGCCATATGCCCCGCTCGTTTAAGCCGCCCATTTCCTCGCCACCAGCCTGATTTCACCGGACGTTTTTTTTTGTTCTTCTACCACCTGATACCCCTGAACCTTCAACTGTTCGACTACGCGGTTATAACCATAGCGCTGTTTTACGGCGTTGATCAACTGCTGTTGCCTTTGCAGCTGTGCGGTGCTCAAGCCACAGTTATCGGCGACCACCTGCACCTTGCCATCGTCTTGTTTGACAAAACCGATATCGCGGCCATTATCGTCCTTGACCACGACATCAACTTTATGCACCCGCCCATCCGAAAAGACGACTTCCGTATCTTGCCGTAAGGCCAGATCGTGCTTGCAGGCGTTTAGGCTCCGTAACTCGCTAATCGCCTTAACCAACGCGGGAATACTACTGATCAACAAAAAAATCTCACCACCGGCCGACATAAATCTCCTCAAAAACGCAACAACCTGTATCGCCAAAACAGATAAAGCACAAAAAACGCTATTCCGATAAGCCGCCAGGCATGCTCGCTAATCTGCTGGCGTAAATAATCCGCCCGGCTAAGCGCGTATTCTTTACGCAAGATCTGGGTCATTTCAGCCCGCTCGTTGCGCTCCTTGATCCAATTATCGATCAGCTCCTGAGAATAACCTTCCTTGCGGATGCGCGCGATCAATTCGCGCACTTGTAACGGCAAGTTCGCGTCGCGCGAGCTATAACGATAATTGTCGATCGTGACGCAGATCTCCCCCTGATCCTGGGGCGCCGGCTCTTCCGCTGGCGGCTTAAACCGCCAGCCGCAATAATAACAACTAGCCTGATTACGGTTGACCACGCGGCCGCAGCCACGACAGCGCATTTCCCATTTTTCCAGGTTGCTACCCTCTACTTGGCCGGCATCAATAAAGGCAAAATCACAATAGATACAGTATAGGCTGGTCGCTTCGCTGCGACGACCGCAGCGCGGACACTGTTTGAAATTTATTTTTTTTGTCTGGGCCGCGGCGTTGATCTTGACCTGGACTTTATGCCCAGCTACCTCCAACACCTGAAACCGGCTCGACTTCATCACCGGCTTTTTAAACCAGCCCAGCACCGGCGAACATTCCAAGCGCCTGAAACGGTCATTCTTTTCCGCCATGCAGCCTCGCCAACGAGATTAGACTTCCAGTTTACCGTGCCCCTGTTTGATGCAAGCGGCCGGATTTAAATTGCTGGCCGGCCGGGCCCGGCTGGATGCCCACTCACGCAGCGCCGTGATATTTTCTTTCATCGTCCTAGATAAAGGCACGCTAGCCTTAAGGCTGGCGGCGATATCTCCCGTAGTCAATTCTTTTTTCTGGAAAAACGCGTCGAACATACCGGCAATAACCGCTTGTTCGATCTCCGCCCCGGAAAAACCTTCGCTATAACGACACAATAAATCTAAATCGTATTTAGCCGGATCGCGGCCGCGTTTAGCAATGTGAATGTTAAATACTTGACGCCGTTCTTCAACCTCCGGAAGATCTACAAAGAATATTTCATCGAAACGGCCCTTGCGCAACAACTCCGGCGGCAGCATCGGAATATTATTCGCCGTGGCCACCACAAATACCGGCTTGGTCTTTTCCTGCAGCCAGGTCAAAAAAGTGCTGAAAACCCGGGCCGATGTCCCGGCATCGGAAAAATTAGAGCTGGCGACTCCGGACATGGCTTTCTCTATTTCATCGATCCATAAGATCGCCGGCGCGATCGACTCGGCCGCGCGAATGGCCCGGCGCATATTTTCTTCGGACGAACCTATGATGCCGCCAAACACTTTGCCCACGTCAAAACGCAACAACGGCAACTTCCACATGCCAGATATCGCCTTACAAACCAGGCTTTTGCCACAACCCTGCACGCCGATCAAAAGTATGCCGCGCGGCGCCGGCAAGCCAAAAGCCCTGGCCTGCTCGCTAAACGCCAACACGCGGCGCGAAAGCCAATCTTTAAGACTGTCCAACCCGCCGACGTCGGCTAATTTCTCGTCAACATGATAATATTCTAAAATGGCCGACTTACGTATCAGCTGTTCCTTTTCCGCTAAAACCAGGCCCACATCTTCCGGCCCTAAGGATTTATCCACTACGATCGAACGAGCAAAAGCATTCTCGGCCTCGTTAAGCGTCAACCCCAGAGCGGCATCCAGAAGCTGATCTTTGATCTGCTGGTTTAGATTCACCTGAATATCTGGAGTATTGCTTACCACTTTAATGATATCTTCGAGCAACCGCCCCAATTCTTCTTTTGAAGGCAGGTCAAACTCCACCACTGCCATATCCTTCTCCAACTCCACCGGCACATTGAGCACGGGCGACAATAATACCAGCGTCTCATAGGTGTTTTTAAGATTAGACAATAAGTCGCGCAGCTTACGCACTACGACGTGATCCGCCAAGAAAGGATGAAAATCCTTGAACACAAAGATTGCCGGATAGGTCTGCTTTTCAATATAGTTAAGCGCCGCTAAAGGATCGCGCGTAACCGCGTCAACCTTATCCGGCTCATCCTGCCGGTGTATGCCACAAGTGACTGACCACAAGACCAATTGTTTATCGCGGCTTGCGGCCTGCTCCGCTAAAGTCTTAATCACTCTTTGCTCCTCATGACTAATCACCGAGATCAGCGGATAGCGCGCCCGGATAAAAATATCGATCTCTTTATCGCAAGGTAATCGCATAAGCTCCTCTTGCTCACAAACGCTCAACCACAATACACCGAAGGATCGGCCTGGTCGTCACCCAGTAAAGCCCGATAGACCTTCAGCGTTGACGGCGTCAAAGGCATTAACTCCAGACGACCGTCCGCCTGGATCCAAATCTCCAGGTAAACGCCGTATTTATTCGCCTCATACTCATCCATGGCACTAATAACAAACAACGCTATTTTGCCGATCTGTCTTTTGTTTATTCTAGCGCGGCCGGCT
>Ga0315289_10015705_pt1 | contig 10499 bp, 10 predicted proteins | sample YL17G11_40_MG_FD_203452 | JGI IMG/M metagenome (GOLD analysis project Ga0315289, IMG submission 203452) | Sediment microbial communities from Yellowstone Lake, YNP, Wyoming, USA - YL17G11_40 | ecosystem: Environmental > Aquatic > Freshwater > Lake > Sediment | place: USA: Wyoming | collected...
CGCCTGTAGAGATTGAGTCTCTACCTCCTAACGCAAAGATGATGGAGGCAAGTTCGATCAGTGAATCAGGAAACAAGTTCTCTACGCGTAGACAAACCCCTGAGCCCGCTCGGATGGTGATGGGGGGACAACGCACAGGGAAGCCCACACGCTTCAGCGGTGGGAGGATGTCACAAAGCGGCTACACGGCGCCTCGCCTTTCTTCGGCTAACCGTCGGGGCCTGTAACTTGCCGCGAAGTCTGCGGCGAAATACTTCGAACATAACAATCGGGATGAGGGCAAAGGGCATTGTTGCTGGAATTAGCGGGCTTGTGTTGACGCTGATCTCCTCGGTCGCAACCTGCCCAAGCGCGGATGCTTCAACGCTTACAGCGACACTTGACTCGACGCCGAGTGACATGGATAGCACCGCGTAGCCGTGTTCCGTGCTGGCCTTGTCGACTGCGACGGCGCCGCGTTTGAGGCGAACCGTCGCGTTCTTGACCGTGATGTCGCCTACGCGTACCTCTACTTTCAATGTCAGTGAACCCAACATGTATGCTCTAACGACTTCAATGTTCAGGCTTAGCCCATGTGTGAAGACATTGACGGTTACGGGCACACCGTTAAAGACGAAGCGGCTCGGCACATTTTGGAGAACCGACACTGACATAGGTGCGTGCGGTGCCTGTGGCAGTCTGATGACGCCTGCGCTATCCGATGTCAGCGTGAAGTTATGGGCGCCTATCTGCAGGAGGGCTGGCCGTGCGCGAACAGGAGTAGAGTTCTCATCAACCAGCTGAACTTCAAGCGGCGAGATGGTGGCGTTGATTAGCCACGAATCGTCGCGCCAAACCTGAACGTTCCGATCTTCGAAAACATTGAATTCGTAGTACTCCACCTCCAGTGCGTGATATCCTTCCTTTACGAAGAGAAAGGCGCGGCCTGTAGCATCAGTTACGTTCGCAGGGTTCCCGTCAAGCCTGATAATCGCGCTCTCGACCGGGTGGCCTGTCAAGTCAAACACCCGCGCGTTGATAACCCTGTAATCTGGAGACGCGGATAGAGTGAGCACAACGTTCTTGCTGAGTTCCAGTTCCTTCTCCGCGACTAGCCGAGTGAGGCCTTGAACGGCGGCGAATAGGAAGATCGATACGTCCCCAGCCGGCAGCTGACTGAAATCCACTGTCGCGTCGGTGCTGCGTACGGTAACAAGCTTATCGGATACTCTCGCAACGCCAAGCAGCGTTGCGTTCGTCTGTATTCCAGTCACGGTTACTTTGACATCATAGATAGCGCATTTGATTGCTGCGTCTAACGGCCCTGAGACCAGGAGCGATCCAGAATACACCAGCACCGACAGGAATGAGACCGATAGATCGTACTTGCCTGCTTTCAGCTGAAGCTGAACTATACCAGAGACGCCCGTAATGACGGTTCCATAGTTTGAAAGTTGAAGCGCCGCACCCGAGACGGATTTCCCGTTGAAGTCTTCGATCGTCAGCTTGACAGGGAACAGCTCCTGTGCTACCCCGGCCGTCATCAGTGGAACCGGCGTGGAAAGGCCCGTGCAGACGGCTAGGAGAATAAGAAAAAATGCGAGCGGCCGCAGCACACTTTCTACCCTCGCCTACGTTCAAGGCGGATGCTTAAGAGAAGCCCAAACTCTGATTCCGTTTATGTCGACTATTACGAGCTGCGCGTCAGTCCAGCCGGTGGGAACCTGCGCCTGCAGGAGCATGGAACCATCCGAGTATCTAGCAACGATAGCACATGGCGTAGTGGAGCCGCCTATGATGGCGAATAACGCTGACGAGATCGGGTCTGGCACATTATTCAGCGTGACGAGGACTTTCAAGCTTAGCTCCTCGAACTGCGGCGATGTGCCTCCCGCTACAGTCATGGAGAGAATCTCCAGCCTGACTAATAGAGGCACACTCATGTTCCAGCGAGTCTCGTCCGCATTGAAGGTAACCCTTACCTTAGCATTGACGGTTCCGTTTCCCCTTGAAGCCGGTTCAACTATCTCAAAGTCTACGAACAGCCTGTCCTCCGCTTCCGTAATTCTGTTCAAGTAGCTTCGGACGAGCATGTTGTTGAAGGCGCCGCTAACATCATCTCTACTCGACGCGTTGGCGAACGCGCTTCTCATCGCCCTCATCACTTCAGCTTCTATGAGAAGCGAATGCGCTGCTGAACTCGGAGCACTTGGCCTGAAAGCTCTAGTCGTAGCTAGGAAGACTATGCCCATCAGGCTGAGGAGGATAAGCCCTACGCCGATGAAGAACTGCCCTCTCTTTCGCATGGTAGCTCTTTATCTCCTCCAAACAACCAGCGTGAGATGATATACGCTGCCACTAGGCGCGACGAAAACATACTCTACTTGAACTGCGCCTGCTCCCAACTGCTCCGGCCCAACGCGAGTTGGAGATTCATTACCCTGAGAGTAAAACAGTACAAAGTCGACGTCGCCTGGTAAAGATGCGCGAAAGACCCGCCGTAGGCACATAGTGTCGTTCATAACCAGAAGAGGAAGAAGGACCCCGTTCTCATCCAGCGCCCTCACAGCGGTCGCTGCAGCATCATGCAGCGTCGGGTCAGGAATTGATGGAGGCACATAGTAGTAGAGCAGGTAGATTGAGAACGGAACTACCAGCGCAATAGTGAGAACAGCCTCAATCAGCCTAGCTTGCGCGCGGCGTCTCAATGAAAAGTCCCTCCGCTTCCCCAGACCTGCAGTTTCACCTTCATAATTGACCGCTCAACTATCACGATGGTCGTAAGAGTGATCGCGGTCTTAGATGTGGGCGCGCCGTAGTCTACTGGAAAGTGTGGATACGCCAAAAGACGAATTATGTTGCCGGTGTCCATCCATGCGATGGCCGCTGGGAGAGCGTATCCGGCAACGTTGACTGCTCCAGTGCTGACGGGGCCCGTGTATCCGTCCTTGGAGAAGATGAAGTATGACTGCGGGCGGCGCTCTTGCGGTAGAAGTTGCCCGTTTCTCACGTAGACCCCGAACGAGTCGGCGGCGCCCATCACTGTACCGTTTACATATGCAAAGCCGACACTTGCACCCTGAGATGCAAACACTATGACTACTCCACCCTCGGTTGGCTGAAGAACTGCCCTTCCTTGAGCGTTGGTCTCGCCAACAAGCGTCTCCCGGACCTTGACTCCGTCGAAAACGTACGCCACCAACTGTGCAGCAACCCCGTCCCGCGAGAACGGTTGCAGAACCTCTATGCTAACCGTAGCGTTCGCCCAAACGGCGGACGCATCCAAGCCGCCTGTGATCCACAGATGAAACTCGGCATCCTCAAGTCCGAGTTCGGTGACTAACGTCCCATACGTTTTGAAGAGAGACGGTACAGCCAGCTCATATGTCGCACTCAACTCGTCAAGCTTGTCCATGTCGATGCGGTTCGGATTGTTCGAGCCGCCGAGATGCGTGAAGAGCGCTTGCTCAACCGTATACGCATTCGCGGCATCACCTTCCACTGCAAGACTCATGCCAAAATGGTTGATCTGCACCATCGCCACGGTAGAAGAAACAATGGCGATCAGCACTAGGCTCATCGCCAAGGCATGTTCGATTGCCGTCGCAACCATAGTGGCCACCTAGGCGATGCCGGATATGATGAAAGCTGCAAGCGTTATCGCGGTAGTGGCTGCACAGTGCTTGAATCCGCCTACCATTGAACCTTCCGCCACTTTGCCGGCTAGAAGGCCGAGTTCAAAGCTGTTGATGAGGACGCCCATCATTATTAGAGTGATGAGGCTTTCAACCTGTTCGGGGGATGGCGCCATCGTCGGGATCATTCCGCCTGCAATCTGGCCGAAGAGACTGCTCTGCGGTATCAGCGCGAACCGTAGAACGAGAACAACCGCCGCGATCACGATAATCGCAGTTACATAGTACATTGCGACGTGCGTTCTGAGATCGCGCCTAATCTTATCCCTCGTTTCGATGTAGTTCCTCGCAAATTTGGTGAGCCTCTCAAATATGAGTACTGTTCCGCCGCCCGTGAGGAAAGCCTCCTGAAGAAGAAAGAAAACAACCCTCCCGAACCAGCCTCGCAGCCTCGCCATGGCTAACTGAGTTGCTCTAGGCAGAGGCGCACCAGTCTCGATATTCGCTGCAAGTATCTTTACAATCTGGTTGAGTGGACGCGAGTACCTGCCGATTTGCGCGAGACGAGGGACCGCCCTCTCCAATTCCTGCGCTATCCGTTTCGCCTCAGTTATGTCGGCGAGGAACTCAGGCAAGTATTTCTCAACAGCTCGTTCTTCACGGTTTGCGGTCTCGAAGGCTATGCATCCCGGTGCCGAGAAAGCAATCAGCGCGATCGCAGAGGCTACATGGACCTTCAGTCCCAGCAGGAAATACGCTATGGCGCCTACTGCAGCACCCACAATCAGCCACGGAACTGCTCGAACGTAGAATGCTCTTGTCTCTTCAGGCGTTCTGGGAACTATCCGCTCGACCATGAGCAACATGCCTATCGTAGTCATCGGCGAGACGACGAACACGTACAGTGACAGAAGCGCGAAGTTCGGAACGTTTGACGTGAAAATGGTTACCATCACGAAGATCAGTAATGGAACAAAACTGTAAGCCATCATCACCATGTTGCCCATATCGACCGCTCTCCCTGCGAATGAAACCCATGTTTCCTCCAGCTTCTCTATCGCGCGGTCAGCGGCATCCTCCAAGTGCTTTGCTAAGGCGCCGCCTGTGCGTGTGACATAGACGAGCCCGCTTAGCCAAGCGCGGTACTGTGCACTGGGGTGTTTTGTAGATGTCTGCTCGATAGCGAGTAGGGGATCCTTCGTGAACCATGTGCTTGCCTTAACTACTTCTGCGCTTTCCATCCTGCATGCCAGCAATGGGGATGGCTTCGAAGCCAGACTTTCGAGCGCCCTGTATGTTGAAACACCCGCGCTTCCGGCCATTGCTGCGTAGGTTGCTAACGCAGGCAGCTCATTATCAATCGCTTCTACTCGCACTCTAGACTGGATCACGGGGTAGTAGAGTAGAATGAGGAACAGCACCACCGGTCCCGCAAGAAAACAGAGAGGAAGCAGGGAAGAGAAGAAGAGCCCCAGCAAGGCCGCTGCGCCTATGCAGATTGGAATGGAGAGCACAACATAGTGGATGACTACGGCAGCGTACCCGGCAGGGGCAACACCCATGTTCGCGTCTCTTAGGTAACGGGAAAGCAGAGGATCTGCTCCCAGCCTGTCCGCGAGGTTTGCGTAGCGTCTGTAACATGGCTTCACCTGCTGCCCCAAGGCGCTGATCGGCGTCAACTGTGCTGTTCCCGAGTTGGGATCGGCTCTATGACGCAACCACAATAGCTGAGGCATCTTACTTTTCACGCAGCTTTCTCATCATGACATCAAAAGCGGACCCGGCTGCGATGGGGGTTGTTGGTTCAACTTGGAGCGGCGGCAGCTTTGTTGCGTAGTACTTTGAGACCTCGCTCACAACATCTTCAAACTTCTCTAGGCCTCTATTCGCCAATGAGGAAAAGAAGTCCGCTTTCTCTTCGAGGTCTGCTACGAGAGCTTCCGCAGATACTCCCTGGCGTCGACCGTACTTGTTTAGGACTCTGCTTCTTCGAATTATCTCTACTGGGAGGCTAGGAGAAAACCATTCTCCGGAAGGATCCCAAGAAAATATGCTCTTGAATTTCCCGATGTTCTCGCGTTCGGCACCCAGCGATTCATGTATGTCCGTGACTCGACGTTCGAAGGTTCCTGCCAGTGTCTTCAGCTGCTTTATGGAGACAACGCAGTCGAGATTACTGACCAACGCGGGCGGCGTATCAATGGGGCGGGAGGTCATACGTTGGAAGGCGGAGTATACGTCAAAGGAGTGAAACGTCGTGATCGTCCCCTGCCCTGTCGCGATGGCTTGAAACAGTGTCTGCGCCTCTTCTCCGATGACTTCCCCGACGGTGATGAAGTCGGGACGAACCCGGAGCGCGATTCGCAGCAGGTCGAACTGATCGATCTCGCCCACCCGCTTTGCACCTCCCCGTCTGCTAACAGCTTCTCCTCCCTCAACGCTGTACGATGAGCGGGTAGTCAGAGGCAGCCAGTGGTCGTGTGGAAACCTGAGTTCTGGGATATCTTCGATGGTGAGTATGGACATCGACGGATGTATGAGTATGCCGAGTGCGCAGGTCAAGGAGGTCTTGCCTGAACCGGTTTCGCCGATTATCAGAATCGACCCGCGACTCTCCAAGATCGCCCAAAGATAAGCTGCCATCAGCGGGCTCAGTGCGCCCGTTCTGATCAAGTATGAGATCGTGAAGGGTTCCGCCCTGAAGAGTCTGACTTCAATCGCTGTCCCTTTCGGGGACACTTCGCGGCCATAGACCACCATGAGCCTATGTCGTCCCGGCAGCATCACCTCCGCGACTGGAAACGCTGTCGAGAGGCTCCTGCCGCCCATATGCGCCAGTCGAAGGCCCAGCGCGTCTTGGTCAGCCGGGTCCAGCGTAATGTTAGTTTCCATCCAGCGGAGCTCGGAGTGCAGTCGGTTTATCACGATGAAGGGGGTGTTGTATCCTTCGCTCTTCAAGTCTTCAAGGTTGGGTTCATGGAAGAGCGGGTCGATCGGACCATACCCAACCACATCCCTAGTAACGTAGTATAGGATCTTAGGCGTTGCCAGCCGGTACATGGCCCTCAGCCCCGCCCTGTACGTGTCCACTATCCTCGACGCTGCAGCCTGCATCTGTGCAGTAAGCTCTTCCGGCGATAAACGAGCCCCATGTATACTGATCTCGAACGGCATCTCATAGGCGAGGTGACTCATTATCTTCCTGAAAATCCGAAGTTCCGCAGCGTCAAGAGACGGCTCTTGAACGTAGAACAGCCCCCTTCCTCTTGAGGTAACTCCGACCTGCACACCTACCCCATTGTCGAGCTTGTAACTGTCAATGAGCTTCGCGTCGGGGGGAAGCGGCGTCGATGATGAGGTGAGCGTGAACAGAGCCTCCTCGGGCAGCGCAGGCTTCCAAACCCATCCGAGGAGCCCCTTCGCCACACGAAGGAGTGAACCAAGCCCTAGCATCTGAATCTGAAGGGTTACCTAGTCAAATTCTTAAAGCACGGAGGGAGACGCTTCCCGCTCCGAAAACCTCCCGTGGGGAATCTGGAGCTCCCCCTTTTTATTTCATAGCCGTTACGCTCGTTGGTGTACGAATAGATGGGACTGCTCGGACGCGGACGCGGAAAGAGAACGCGGGAAGATGAGGGCGAAGACGACGAGTTCGCTAGCTCCGCTCTCGACAAGCTGGCCGAACGTCAAGACGAAATAGAGTCTGTCTTGAAGGACTTTATCGGAGAGTCCAAGCGCAGGTTCGAGGACTTCGCCAACAACGTTACCGCCATGAAGAGCGAGGCGGAGAAGATCCGGATCGCAGCGAGCAGGCCGCAAACGATGCTGCGCCCCCCTACATCCATCGTCATGGCAGGGAACCCTCAGGAAGGCACGTCCATGCTCTCAGCGGAGGGTGCTGAAGCTGCTTCTGCAGATCTGGTGAAGATGTTGACTGCAATCAACACGAGGCTTGACCGGCTAGAAAAGATGGGGCAGGAGAAGGCGGAAGAGGAGGAGGGGGACCCGGTCGAAGTCGTCATGAGGGAAGCGTACCAGGACCTACGCAAGAAGATTGCAAAGGATGTCGCTGCAACGTTCAAGGCAAGCACATTCAAGATCGCGGACACCTACAGAGCCAAAGTCAAGAAGGCGGTTCTCAAAGAAACCGAAGAAGCGACGAGTTCAGCATGAATCGTCCACTCTTTCGGTACCGGCCTGCGCATGATTGGTCAAGAACCAACGGCTGAAGCCGTTGGCTTGTGATGGTGGTGACAATGCAAGCTTTGACTAGACGGCTCGACTCAGAGAGTCGAGTTAGCGGCGTGGAAGGCTACAAGCACGGCAGATTGCGAGACCTAGATCTGCCCTCTTCGCTAGAACCACTGAATAGCACGGCTACCAAGGAGGGTAGCCTAAGCCTTCCATGCAACGTCGAAGGTCACTCAACTCAGACTGGGGAGCCCGTAATCGGGAGAGTCCCAGTCGTCTCAGCAGACGATACACCATTGATGCCATGTAAACCATCGAAAGCACGTAAGCTCCTAGAACGCGGCCTAGCAGAGAAGCGTTGGAACAAACTCGGCCAATTCTATCTACAGCTCAAGTTTCAGCCAGAATCAGAGTTGAACGCGAACCAGCAACTTTGCCTAGCAGTTGATCCAGGAAGCAAATGGGATGGAGTAGCAGTCGTCTCCGAGAAGAGCGTTCTAACGTGTGGGATGCTTGTGCTTCCCTCGAAGGTGGCTGAAAAGCTTAAGCAGCGTAGGGAAATGCGTAGAGCAAGACGGTACAGGAAGACGCCTAGACGCGCTAAACGATTCGATAACAGACGGCAGAGGGATGGATGGATTGCTCCAAGCCAGAAAGCGAAAGTGGACTTCCGAACCAAAATCGTGGACGAGCTATGCCGCCTCTATCCCGTGACCCGATTCGCTGTCGAGGATGTGCGATTCAACCACTATCGGAAACGTTGGGGTAAGTACTTCAGCACCGTCGAGATCGGTAAGGCGGAATTCTACAGGCACCTGCGAATGCTCGGCGAATTAACCCTCTATTCAGGCGTAGAAACCGCTGCGTTGCGTGAGTGGTTCGGTCTACAAAAGAATCCTATCAAGAAGGAACTCTCATGGACGACCCACGCCGTAGACGCCATAGCCATCGGCTCCGCAGAGATCGGATGCGTCAACCCGTATCCGCCAGAATTCTGGGCTTGGAAACGCTTCGAGTATGCTAAGCGTCAGCTTCACAGGCTTGAACCCGATGCAGGCGGAGTTCGCAGGCGTTATGGTGGCTCATGGAGTATCCCACCATTCAGGAAAAGCGATGTAGTGTTATGGCATGGTAGGCTCGCAAGAGTTGGAGGCTTCATGGATGGGCATGCAATCTCACTTCACTCTTTCGGGTTGAGGAATAGACGTTTCACACAATCTGCCGATCCAAACGAATGCGCTAGACTGTTCAACCAACACGTATTCAGCAAGTGGGAGCAGCCCCAATTCCTCCCCCCCATAAATGGTGTGGGTTTCCTTGGGGATCTTGATGAAGCTGGCAGGAGGTTTCGGTGACTCGTGGCGAAGAAGAAACTTTCCAAGAAGGCCGTCGTTGAGAGTTTGAAGGAAGCCTTGGGCGATAACTCTCCCGCGGTTGAGATGATAATTGAAGAGTCAGAGAAACGGAACAAGCATGGACGCAACAAGAACCGGCACTCTCGGGTGTCCTTGAAACAAGGCGTGAAGGTCTCACAGTTGGAGCCATCGGATCGTGCAGATCATTGAGGCCGTAATTCTCTTCACCGCCCTCACTTCCATCATCATCGTCAGTTTCAGCCAAGCAGCCAGTTTCGCCATTTACCAAGCCACAGCCTTCGAGACGAAGTACGCTGTCGGCAGCATGATTCAGCTTGGCCACGGCGCCCAAAGCATCGCGGACGGAAGCGAAGGCACAGCAGATGTACAGTTCACCTACAGGTACGGCGTCTTCACCTACTTGAACGGCACCGCAGTAACGGTGGAATTGATCACTCAAAGCCAAACCACGACAGTTTACACAAACACTCAGTACGGGCGCTTCGAATACATCACTCCCTATACCATGTACGGGTCGACGCCTGTTCAAGACAAGGGAAGCGAACTCACCCCATTCGTGACGAAACCTGAAGACGCTGTCGCCGTTTACCATTATTCTGCGGATGGAAGAACTCACGCAGTAGTGCAACCTCGCCCCGTTGTCACTTGGCACATGAACAGTGACGGGACCATCGACATCCGCATCTTCATCGTAGAGCTAATACGAGAACAGCCGCTTCTCACAAGACAGGGCCCAGTCAGACTCCTGTACAGCACAACCATCTACGGGGAACCGCCCGCTCTTACAGGCCCGGTCACGATACGTGTGACATTTGCAGGAGAAAACCGTGAAACCACTGTGGGAGGCGCGGGCGCCACAGTCCGCGTGTACCTGAAGATTGTGCAGGTGACGAGTTAGATGGCATTTCAGATGATTCAGAAGCTCATTCTAACCGTCGTCTTGATCCTGATAATCATAGGGGTAGTAGGCTACCAGATTTCCCTGATGCAGAGACAGAGCTACGCCGAGGAGGTCGCCTACGTAGTTACATTACTCAAACAGGCCGGCGATTTCATCAGAACACACACCGCACACGGGGGACAGGCAAGGTTCGGCAGTCAACTCCAGTTCGGCGTCATAAAGCGGGTTCAGCAGGGCATGTGTCTGGTCCGCTTCGATGTGGGCGGAGGAAACATCATCACCCTCTATCAGAGTAGCTACAGCTACCTTCAGTATCAAACCCCACATGCACTGTACGGTGAAACATGGATCTTCGACAGAGGAGACACGATGAGAGCCCACGCTGGCACACCGGACGAGGCGGACGCCGTCTTCCAT
>Ga0315289_10015708_pt1 | contig 10498 bp, 3 predicted proteins | sample YL17G11_40_MG_FD_203452 | JGI IMG/M metagenome (GOLD analysis project Ga0315289, IMG submission 203452) | Sediment microbial communities from Yellowstone Lake, YNP, Wyoming, USA - YL17G11_40 | ecosystem: Environmental > Aquatic > Freshwater > Lake > Sediment | place: USA: Wyoming | collected...
TGCTAAGAAGGGGGCGAGGTTCAACGAGGACCTGCTCGATTACTTCATCTTCGGCGCAGAGCGGTTGAGGCTGCTGGCCACGAGGTCGAACGCCCTTCTCGACGCTGCGGAAGCCTACGAGCAGGCAGGCTACGCAGTGGCCGAGAAGAAGGATGCGGGACCGCTCCTGGAGCAGGCCTCGGCATCTCTCAAACAGGTGCGGGAAGAACATTTGAGGCTGAGGGAACGATGCCATGCGCTGTGGGTGGCAGAGGACCGGCCCTACGCCATGGACTGGAATCTAAACGCCTACACCGAATTGGCCGCCTACTACGATGGCCTCATCAACCGGCTCGGCCAGGCCGCCGCGACTCTCAAGGAACGGAAGACTCTGGTGCCGCCAAATCAGGTTGGCCTGCAGATTATCGAGAAGGCCGTGCGGCGCACCAGGCCGCAGACTGCTATGGGCGATCCGCTCGAACCCGGCGCAGAATGGGCGCTCGTGGGGTTCAGCAAGCGGCTGGGCCTCGTGCTGGAGGGCGGCGGCGGCGCTCGCCGCGATCAGCCGGTCGAACTTGATCTGCCCCTCAGATCCTCCACGGATAATCGAGCTCAGCTTATGGAACTCGACCAGGCTGGCGGCCAAAAGCCTGTGCTCAGCCAGCTTCAGTCGGTCGGACAACGCAAGCGGCTCGTGTTCCTGGCGCCCGGCGATCTGCCCGCGGACGGCAAACGATCGTTCCTTCTTTACTTCGACCCGTCGGGAACCGTGGCCGCGTTGACCAGCCCATCCGAGGCTTCCTGCAGCGAGGCGAAGGGCGGCATCAAATGGATCGAGAACGATCAAGTCCGGCTGCTCTTAGGTTCTGAAGGCGCGCACATATACCGCTGGGAGATCAAGGCCCTGAACAATCTTGACGTTACGCAGCCGGGCGAGACCCAGTGGGCGGGCTTCGCCGACGTGCTTGACTCCTCGCGTTACGCCCCGAATCGCATTGAAGTCCTGGCCGACGGCCCTGCTGTGGTCCGACTGAAGTGCACAAACGACGTCGGGCTTGAGAAGACGATCAGCCTCTGGGCCGGCGTGCCGTGGGTGGAGGTGACGTTCAACGCGCCGGTTTCGCGCTTTTGGTGCTACGACGACGCCAAGCTGATGGGTCCCGCCAGCCCCACCCCTGGTACCTACCTCTTCTCAAATGGCGATACCGGCACCATTAAAGGCGGACAGGGAACATGGGGCCAGTGGGGCGCGAAATACCTTCCCGGAGGCCCGCTAGAGGCGGTACTGACGCCTGACGAGGCGCCTTACCACATCGTAGGTCCGGGCGGCGGAGATGGCGGTGTAGGGGTCGAAGGCGGCAGCGCGGCTCACTTCGTCATCTATGGCGGGACGTGCCCCGAATCTCCGAAGGACTGCCTAGAGAGGCTTTGCGCTGCCCTGGACTACCGCGCCCAGCCAGGTATCGAGCTGTACGCGGTCCAGGAGAGGAAGTAGCCAGCGGCTGCAGGGGCCCGCCCAGCCGTCACTTTGACTGCTCGGCCCACCAGGCCTTCCAATCGGCCAGGCGCTTGGCCGATTGCTCGCCTCTCGCGAGCCACTGCCGGAGGCTCGGCGTCGCACATCAGGGACAGAGAGAACCCCGTACAGAATAGCGCAAAGTGCGGCGCGAACGGGGGCCCTACACTTGTAATGGTCTTACCCCGGTGCTATAGTCGAGTCAGCCTATCCTTCGAGGAGGACCTCCACTATCCATGCGAACACTGTCACTGCTCTTCCTTTTTGTCGTGCTGCTTCTGGCCTGTGCCCACACCTGGGCAAGGGAAACGATCAGCCTTTCGGGGACCTGGGAATTCCGAATGGACCCGAAAGAGATCGGCGAAGCCGAGAAATGGTACAAAGATGCTGCCGACTTCGATATGCAGATGAAGGTTCCGGCCGCGTGGAACGCGCAGGGAGCGGGAACCGAGACCGAGAGGCTCTTTCACGACTTCCCAGGGCCGGCGTGGTACCGCCGCACGGCAGCGGTCCCGGAGAGCTGGAAGGGCAAGATCATCTGGCTCAAGTTCGGCGGCGTGCACCGCTACGCTGACGTCTGGGTCAATGGAGAGAGTGTGGGTAGTCACATCGGCTACCTGACGCCGTTCAAGTTCGATATCTCCCGATATTGTCACACGGGCGCCAACAGCATTGTTGTCCGGGTGGACGGCAGGCAGCGCAGGGATGTTGACCCGCTCATAGGCTGCTTCGATGTGATAGATGCGGTGAACATAACCTGGGGCGGGATGTATCGAGACGTAGAGCTGGAGGCCACAGGGCAGAACTGGATCGAGGACGTCTTCGTGGTTCCACATCTGGATTCGAACGTTGCCGAAGTGAGGGTCGAAGTAGCGAGCATTTCCTCCGCGCGGGAGGCTCTGCTGGTAGAGGCGGAGGTCTACGACCAGCGGGGGCGCCGTGCAGGCCGCGGTGAGAGCGCGCTCGCCGCGGGCTCGTCCAGCCTCTCCATCCCTGTCAGCATCCCCAAGCCGAGGCTCTGGTCTCCGAAAACTCCTTACCTCTACACAGCCAAGGTCAGGCTTACCGAAGGGCCTCGGGAGATAGACCGACTCTCAACCAGGTTCGGGATGCGCGAGATCAAAGTGAGCGGCGGCAGAATCCTGCTGAACGGCAAGCCGGTCTTCCTGAGAGGCTACGGCGACGACTGCATCTTCCCAAATACGATCGCACCGCCCGCGGATAAGCAGGAGTACTATCGCCGCTTCAAGATCGCCAGGGCGTACGGCTTCAACTACGTTCGCCACCACAGTTGGTGGCCGCTGCAGGAGTATTTCGACGTTGCCGACGAGCTCGGGATCATGCTGCAGCCGGAGTTCCCCATTGCCTACCAGGGCTTCTACGACGCCGCCAGCCCCGAGAGGCGGAAACTCTATCTCGAGCAGTGGACGGGGATCATCAAGGCATCCAGAAATCACCCCTCGATAGTAACGTGGTGTATGGGGAATGAGCTTAACCCGCAGGAACTGGACCTGGCACCGGAGTTCTACCGGATCGCAAAGGAAACTGACCCAACCCGCCTCGTCATCCTGACTGACGGAATCGGCATGCCGGGCCCTGAGGACAGGTCAGGGGGGCTGCTCGACTTCGTGACAGCCCAGTTCAACGACGGAGGCTCAATCGGGTTCAACGACCGGAAGTACGACCTGGGCGACCTTGAGCCGCGAAAGCCTATCGTGGCACACGAGATGGCGAACTTCGCCACGCTGCCCGATCCCGCGCAGGCCGATCTGTTCAAGGGGGCATCCGCCCGTTTTGGCTGTACACGTACCGGGACGCCGCAGCGAAAAAGGGCATCAGCGCCCTGCTCCCGAAGTGGGTGGACAACTCGAACAAGCTGCAGGCCGTGTGCCTGAAGACCAACTTTGAGGCCGCCCGCCGCGCGCGCTGGCTGAGCGGTTACGATCAATGGCTCCTGCAGGATTACTGGACCGGCTCCAACGGAGCCCTCGATATGTTCTACCGGCCTAAAGGCCTCACAGCAGCGGAGTTTCGCAAGTTCAACTCGCCGACGGTGCTCTTGATGGACTGTCCGAGGCGCAACTTCTGGTCCGGAGAGACGGCAAAGATCTCCCTGCTGGCATCGCGCTTCGAGGACGAACCGTCGGAGGATGCTCAGATCCGCTGGGAGCTGCGAGACGGCCGGAAGGTGCTCGTATCCGGCAGCAAACGGAACCTGCAGGTCAGGTCGGACGGCCTGCAGAGGCTGGCAGACGTCTCGGTTGGCATGCCGAAGCTGACCACGGCGCGAAAGCTCACTCTTGCCGCCCAGCTCACGGACCGGAACGGCAAGACCACGAACGACTGGAACCTCTGGGTCTTTCCGGCCGACCGGCTCGGTCCAGGCGAGTCGCGGGTGGCGGTAGGCAGCCCGGTGCAACTGGCGACCCTTTATCCCTGGGCCGAGAAGGTCCCGAAGGAAGGTCAGTTGCCTCGCTGCGACCTGCTGATTTCGTCCAACCTCGTGCCTGGCAGCGTTGACTATCTGCAAAACGGCGGGCGAGTGCTTCTTCTGGCGAGCGACGAGGCCTTTCCTGTGCTGTCCACAGCCTACAAGCCTTACTGGTGGCTAGTCGGAGGCCCGTCCGACAGCACCGGAACACAGATCCTCCGGGATCATCCGGCAATGAAGGACGTGCCGAACGACGGCTGGTGCGATCTTGAGTTCTACAACCTCATCAACCGGTCGGACTCCGTGGTGCTGGACGGACTGCCAGTCAAAGCTGACCCGATTATCAGATGCCTCGACACGCACGTCGGCCTGGCGAACAGAGCATTTCTGGTGGAGTTCAGAGTGGGCCGAGGTAGGCTGCTAGTGAGCTCTCTGAACTTCGGTGCGGCGCTGGCCGAAGGAGACCCGGCCGGCGCGTTCCTGCTCGACCGGCTCATCCGGTATGCGCTTGGGCCGGAGTTCCAGCCGGCAGCGGTGCTGCCGGCAGACTACCTGGCGCTCGCCGAGGGACGAACCCCAACGCCGCCAACGGCTCCCCGCGTCAACGGATTTGAGCGAATGATCTCGTCAATGGAACCGGCCTTAGCCTACCACTCCTACAGCCGCTGCTGGCTCATCCGGCAGTCGGATGGAACCCAGCGGCTGGAATGGGAGACTGCGCCGGTCAAGCTGGGAGCCTCCGACCAGATCAGCCTGGTGTGGACCGGCGCGATGGGTTTCATCAGCCAGCCGAGGGGTTCGTTCAAGATCGAGCTCAATGGAAGACCGCTGCTGGACTTCGACGTGACCCGAAGCTCCCGCGTCTGGAGCTCCGCCGACGGCCGTGCAGAGCTGTTTTTCGACGTGAAGGAGAGCCCGGGTCAGGATGCATTTGGTGTGATGTGTCTTACCGTCCCGACGGAGATGCTGACGGACGGCAAACCTGCCACCATCTCCGTTGTCGGGGCCAAGTCCGCCTCAGCCAGGTGGTTTATGGTCGCGGACAACCCGGACACACTGGGGCACGAAGGCTCGTAGCGGCGGCGGGCCGCCCTGCACGCTTCTATACGGGAGACTGCGGATTGCTCACGCCTTTAGCCCCAGCTGCGGGGTGGGTGCTGTTGGGTCACGTGGCGACCGGACCTGAATGCGTAGTCACACTACGGTGTCTTCGCGTTGTTCCACCACTGCCGCCAGCGCGAGTAGTCGTGCCCGAAGTCCATTCCGGTGATCCGTTTGAGCGCGGCCGCGACGGCGCTTCGAACGTCCTTATCCTCATCGTTCAGGGCTGAAATCAGGCCGGTGACGGCCTCGGGCTCCCGTGTCGTCCCAGGCCGCGGTTCGACCTTGCGGCTGAGAGCCGAGATGAGCGGCTCGACGGCGCGCGGGTCGCGGATGCCGACCAGGGCATACGCAGCGGCCGCCCGGACTTCCGGAGATGGGTCGGTCTGCAGCGCACGGATGAGCGGCGGCACGACGCGTGGGTCCTTCCTGGCTCGCAGCGCCTCCACTGCGGTACTGCGCGTGGCTGCGTCAGGGTCAGCAATGGCAGCGATTAACTGATCTACAGAACGACGGTCTTCAGGCTGCTCATCAGCCCAGAACAGGTAGGCGGGCGGGGGCTCATGCCAGGGATTACGCGCCCGCCGAAGCTTCGCATCCCGGTCGGCAGGGGGAGGCGACTTCATTAGTTTGATAGCGCGCTTCGCAGCCCTACGGACCGCCCGGGATTTGTCCGACAACGCAGCCTCAAGCCACTTGAGAGCGCCGCTGTCTCGTGTGGCGCCCAAAGCCAGTGCAGCGTAGGGACGGTTGGGCGAATCGGCGCGAGTCAATTCGTCGAGGAGCGCCTCGACTGCGCCTTTGCTCCCGATCTCGCCAAGGGCCTGTGCCGCGGCTGAGCGGACGCCCGGGTTCTTGTCCCTAAGGACGCCCGCGAGAGGCTTGACCGCATCTCGGGACTTCATTTGTCCCAGTGTATCGGCCGCGAGCCATCGTGTTTCCGCACGCTCGTCCTTCAGCGCAGCGATGAAAGCCTCCGTCGTCTGCGGATCCTCGACCGACGCAAGGGCCAAGAGCGCCTGGTGTCTCACGCGTGGATCCTTGTCCTCAAGTAGTGACAGGAGCGGCGCTGTCGCTCCTCGGTCACCAATGTCGCCCAGCGCGGATACGACGTAACCCCGGACCGACCCGTCCTTGTTCCTGAGCGCGCCGACCAGCGCATCCACGGCCCGTGCGTCCTTCTTCTGGCTCAGCGCCTGGGCTGCGTCTTGCCTGGCTGTCTCGTCTTCGACTTGCAGGGCAAGTATCAGCCCCTCTACGGAGCGCGCGTCGCTCGCCCCCTTGAGCGCCCTGACGGCAAGCCTGACCGAGCGTCCCGCCTCCAAGGCGGCAAGAGCGGCTTCCACGACGCGCGGGTCGTTCGACCGGCCGAGCGCCTCCGCCATGAACACGTCGCAGCTCGACGGCCGACCTTCGAGCGCCGCAAGGAGCGGCTCCACGGCGCGAGGGTCTTTCTTGTTCTTCAGCGCATAGGCGGCGTCGGATCTGATCCACGACCGCGCGTCGTTCATCATCCCGAGCAGCGGCTCGACAGCCCGCGGGTCGTCTATCTCACCGAGCGCGTAGACCGCACCGGAGACGACGTTCTCGTCCTTGTCGCTCAGCGCTTCTGCCAACCGTGGGACCGGGCGCGGGCTCTTGAGACGGCCGAGCGCGTACGCCGCGTCTCGCCGTACGTATTGGTTCTGATCCTTCAGAGCTGCGCCAAGTGCGTCCGCCGCCTCGTCGCCGCCGATCTTGGCCAGCGCTTCCACAACAGCCGCTTTCTCGCGAAAATGCTCGTCCAGCAGTGCAGCAGCGAGGGGTTTCACGGCACGCGGGTCACCGATCTCGCCCAGCGCGGCCGCGGCACCGCGCTGCGCCTCGACCTCAGCCTGAGTGGTCCAGTCGAGCGCGTCCGCGTCGAGGACCTCGCCCAGTGCCGTCGCCGCACCCCGCCTGACGGCGGGACTGGCGTCCTTCAGGGCCTCCGTCAGCACAGGCACCGAGCGGCCTTTGAAGTCCGCCAAAGCGTATTGGACGTTCGCGCGAACTATGTCGCTCGGGTCGCCCAGAGCCTGTACGAGAGGACGGAGCGAGCGCTCGTCCATGATGCCCCGCAGGGCGGAGACAGCATTGGACCGGACACGGGGGTCAGCGTCCTTGAGTGCAGCGATCAGGGGTCCGAGGGCGGGCGCTCCGATCTGCGCAAGGGCCTTGCTGGCCTCATGGTTGACTTCTGTCGGCCCCCACGGGGGCGTGATGTCGCGGAAGCTCTCGTTCGACCGGTCCCCAAGAAGCTTGACGAGCAGCCGGATCGCCGGAGCTGCGTCGGGACCGAGCCACCCGACCCACATCGCCGCCTGGGCACGTTCCTCCGGCTCGGGGGACTGGAGCAGCCTGATGGCAAGCTCTATGTCGGTAGGGGCGTTCGCCGGCATCCTCACCGGACGAGCGGATATGACCGGGCCATTGCCCTGGCACGAACTCAGGGCGACGACGATGAATGCGAGCAACGGGACGGATCTCTTTGGCCCCAACATGTCGTGTGCCGCCTGTTCCAGCTCTTGCCGGCCCACGCAGCCACGATGTTAGACCCTCAAGTGCAGCGGAACCTTCAAAGTGGACGTGGTATTCCTTCCGGTGGGCGATCTCGCGGCAGAGCCCGCTGACTCTCGCCCGGCTACCCCCACCCGCTCGCAAGCGCGTCCAGCTTCTCGGTCACCTTCCTGATCAGCTCGTCCTGGTGCGCCAGGTGCCGCATGATTACCTCGATCTCCTCCTCTGCCTTGACGTTGGACACACTGGGCCACGAAGGCTCGTAGCGGCGGCAGGCCGACGGCGCAGCCTCGGACCGGAAGCCATCTACCGCCCCTTGAGCGGCCTGCTGGCTTAGCTGGGCTTGCTGGAGAGGATCTCGTCGCGTGTCACCCGGATAAGCTGCCGGATAGTGAAGCCCTGTGTGACCAGGAGGCTGCCATCCTTGTCCCAGGCCATGTCCCCGACGAGCTCCGCTCCCATCGGCGTGCCGTAGGGCTTCTGAGTCCACTGGGCAAGCTTCGTGCCTTCCTTGTCGAAGACGTGGATGCCGCCCGAGCCGCCAGCGTAGATTCGGCCCTCCTCGTCCGCGATGACGCAGTCTATCGCGAAGAGCCCCTGGATCTTGAGCGCCTGCTCATAATCCCATCCGTCGCCGGACTTCTTTCGAAAGACGTAGACGGTGGCCGGAGACTCCCGGTACTTCGCCGGATCAATCTGGCAATCAACTACGTAGACGGTCCCCTTCCGGTCTACGTAGACGGCCCGAGGGAAGCTGAAGGTGTCCGCGTCGCCGATCGTGGCGAGCAGCTTGCCCTCCTTCGTGATAACGTGCACCTTCTTGTCGGCCAGGTCGGTCACATAGAGATTGTCCTTCTCGTCAACAGCGATACCACGGGGCTTCGTAAGCCCGTCACTCCTGAGATCGTCCAGGCGCTCTTCCTTAGCCGGGTCAACGCGGTAGATGTAGCCGCCTGCCGCAGTTCGCTCACCGTCGCCCGGCAGCGTACCCCCAGGGTTCGGTATGTAGAGGATTCCGCGGCTGTCGGAGGCCATATGGCAGACTATCTCAGGCGCGTCCAGCCGGATCTTATCCCCCATGTTGACCCTCCCGCCCTTCGGGGTGAGACCGAAGATCGCCGCTCCGTCGGTGTTGAGAACATAAATGGAGCCGTCCGGCGTCTGGGCGACCCCGAAAACACGGCCCAGGTCGGGAAGCAGATCGTCGGCGGGGTAGACCACGATGTTGGAGTAACCGCTGGGGTTCCCCATCTGGTCAACCGCAACCACAACGAACAGCTCTCGAGGGGCCGCAACGGCCTCGACTTCCACGGAGCGCTTGTCGGACCAGACCTCTGTAACAATGGCCTCGAACGCGGGCGCATACACCGCCTCGATGGCGCCCGTACGCTTCATCACAACGAACTTGTGGAGGCTGCGCTCCTTTTCCGGGTAATCCCACGTGAGGCGGACCTTCTTGGCCGACAGGGCCTCCAGCCTCAGGTTCGTCGGCGCGGGAATGGAGCCAGGCGGGGCAATCCCCGTCCTCATCGTGTAGACGTGCCTGTCCTTCTCGCCTCGCCAGTAAGCAACGTTCATCTCAGAGATGACCAGGGTGTGGAACTCCCACTGGCCGTAAGCTTCGATTCCGATCAGCATGATGCCGTTCGTTCCCACGACGTGGATCTTATCAATGGGATGGGCGCCCAGGTCCCACTCGCCGCTGGAGTCCGTCGTCCCAACCTTTGGCGGTATCCTGCCGACCAACCGGGTCTCGATCTCCTGCTGCCACAGCTCGACGGAGGCATTCGGGATCGGATCCCCCTGGTTATCGAGTATGCGCAGCACATTCTGCTTGGGCACGTCGAACATCATGAGGCCGAATCCCCAGCGGGGCTTGCCGATCTCGCTGTTGAAAGCCGCTGCAGTGTGCTCCAGGAACAGACCGTGCTGCTGCAGCGGATTCTCGATGTTCACACCGTATACCGCCATCAGGTCGCCGAACTGGTGATAACACCCCTCCGCATTCCACAGAAAATGGCCGTTCGGGTCTGTCACCAGTACTGACGGCAGATTCAGCCCGAACTGGTAGAGGTCTATGATCCCGCACTGGTGGCAAAGCTCGTGGATCAGGCCCCGGTCAATGGACTCGGCATACTCAGGTATTTTGTCTATGGGCCAACCGATCCGCCAGTTGCAGCCATCCTTCTCCAGCGACTCCATGTCCTGGGGTTTGACCTTCGACAGATCGCGGCCGAAGCGGGTGATTGAATCCTTGATGGACTGCCGAAGCTCGGTCAGCGCCGGATCTTCAGCGGACTGGAAGATGCCGTCGAACCGGATTCCCTGCAGGATGCCCTGAGGCGTTGACGGGTAGATCGCCTCCCGGAAGCCCTTCCGCCACTCCTGAATGTGGGCCTGACACCAGTCCTCGAATGAGTAAGATCCCCACAGGTTCGGCGCGCTCCGGAAAGCCTTGTAGTTCACCTGGTCAAACGTCCGAATGGTCAGGCCGATGCCCCACGTGGGATCGCTCAGCCGGTTGTTTGTCTCGCAGATTTCCTTGATCCTGTCCTGTGGGTCTACCTCGCAAGAGATAGCGTGCTGGCCGTCCTGGTAGGTCCACTGGTACGGAATCGCCTGCTCCTCGTCCGGCTGCAGAGGTTTGATCTTACCCTTTGCCACGACCTTGTCGTCTATGTAGAGGCAGTACGTCGTCGCAGGTGACGGCTCATAGCCGTTGTTTCGCACGTGCGCGGTGAAGGTCACTTTGTCTCCTGCCGCGGGCTTGCACTTTGTCAGGCGTATGAACTCCTCCTTGGTGACCGTGCGCTTCCCGTCCGGTGCGTTCTGATCCGGGACCCAGAACGTGGGAACGTCGTTGGGATAGTCAAACCAGTAGCCGTGCCAGAGCGGCCTTTGTGAGATATAGGTGACGTCCAGATCCGGCAGTT
>Ga0315289_10015709_pt1 | contig 10497 bp, 9 predicted proteins | sample YL17G11_40_MG_FD_203452 | JGI IMG/M metagenome (GOLD analysis project Ga0315289, IMG submission 203452) | Sediment microbial communities from Yellowstone Lake, YNP, Wyoming, USA - YL17G11_40 | ecosystem: Environmental > Aquatic > Freshwater > Lake > Sediment | place: USA: Wyoming | collected...
TTCGTCGTCGATTTCGGGCACGGGCATCTGCTTGATCACCAGCGTGCCCGGCTTCTCGACCACCGCCGCCTTCATCGTCTTCGCCATGGTGGTTCCCTCTCTTCTTGGCTCTTCAGCGGAATTCGTGGGTTAATTCGGCCGTGTGAGAGCCTAAACTATGTTGTGTCAAGAAGTTCCGACAAGGACTGAGGGGTTGATTTCTGGTCCACGGAAACGGCCTACGGGTTCCTCTTCTCTGTGCCGGGTTTTTGACCTCGCCGGAAGCGAGCCTTGGGGGTGCCGTTTCGAGGAGAAATGCTCTTGCCGGGTGTCGATTTTCAAGCCGTTCGAGAGAGGGTTTCCATGAGGGACGTTCTCGAACTGGTAGGCTTCCTGCCCTGTGAAACGCGCGGCGACCAACTCCGTGGGCCGTGCCCGATCCACGGCTCATCGCTCCCCGAACAGAGAAGAGGAACCCGTAGTCAAAGAGCCCGATTTCCCAAGGAAATTCACCCACAAATTCTGCCGAGGAGCCCTCTTCTTAGTTGAACAGCACGTCGTTTCGGCCCTCGTAGGGCTTCTCGATGATGAGCGGCTTCAGGTAGGCGATCGTCTTGGTGATGCCGTCGTGCCTGCTCATCGTCACGTCTTCGTGTTCGTAGCTCATCACGTAGTCGTAGCCGATCAGCGAAAGCTCCGTAATGACCTTCTTCCAAGGCACCGAGCCCCAGCCGGGGATGCGGAAGCGGAACCCCCTGCCGAGCCGCTGCCAGTCGCCCTGCGGGATCTGGCCCGAGCGTTTCACGTTGTGCTGGACGATTTCGCCATCCTTGGCGTGCACGTGGAAGATCCGGCCCTTGAGTTGGTCGATGAAGTTCTCCACGTCGATCCCGAGGTAGATGAGGTTGGCGGGGTCGAAGTTGAAGCCCCACTGCTTCCGCCCGCCCATCAGCTCGACGCTTCTCAGCGCGGTGTCCACGTCGTAGATCAACTCGTTGGGGTGCGGCTCATGGGCGAACTTCACGCCGTACTCGGCGAACTTGTCCAGGATCTTGCCCCAGCGATCGACAAACTCTTGTTCCATGTCGGACCAGCCCTTCGCGTAGGGCCAGGGGAAGAAGCGGCCGAAGTTCTCGCAACCGACGAACCCGCAGACCACGGGCACGCCCAGCGCATTGGCCGCCTGCGCGGTCTTGATCATCCGCTCAGAGCCAAACTTGATCTTCTCTTCCTTCGTGCCCTTGCAGATGGCGTCGGTGTCCTTGCCGTAGGGGCCGAGCACGATCTGGCCCTCGGGATGGTTGCTCAGCGCGGAGACGATCAGGCCGTGGCCGTTGATCATCTTGACGAGGTTCTTCGCGCTTGTACCCTTGACGATCTCGTCCAGGTCCAGGTGGGGATTGCCCGCAAACGCCGGAAGTTCCACCGCCTCATAGCCGAGGCCCGCGGCCATCTTGCACACTTCCTCCAGCGCCATGTCGAGATAGGTGGCGGTGAACAGGCCGATCTTCATGGCTTTTCTCCCTTTCCGTAATATCGATCGCGCCTACTGGCGATCATGTGGGGCAGATTGCTAATCTGCCGTGTTTCTGGCAGGTTGGCAACCTGCCCCACGCTGCAAACTTTTCGCGACGGGCCATACTGGTCAGATCTCCATTTCGTGGAGCATGTCGCCGATCGCGGCCTGGCATTTCCGCACGTACTCGAACGCCGGTCTCAGCTTCCGGTAGACTGCGGTGTTCTGCGGGATCGGCTTCTGGATCGCTTCGATCTTGTGGATCTCGTCGATCTTGTCGAAGCTCTTCCACAGTCCCGTCCCGACAGCGGCCACCGCGGCCGCGCCCAGGGAGCCCGCGTCCTGATCGATATTCGTCTTCACGATGTCCATGGCGTACATGTCGGCGAAGATCTGGCGCCACAGTGGGCTTTTACTGCCGCCGCCCACCATGAGCATTTCACCGCCGAGCGGGACAAACCGGCGGAGTACCTCCAGAACCGCCCCAAGGTTCATGGCGATGCCCTCCATGGCGGCCCGAATGAGGTCGTTGCGCGTGTGCCGCAGATCCAGCCCCGAGAAACAGCCGCGGATGTGGGGGCTCGCCTCCTGCGACGTGCCGCCGGCGAGGCTGGGGTTGAAAATCAGCTTGTTCGCGCCGACCGGAGACCCGGCCGCCATCTCGTTGATCACTGCGTATGGGTCGCGGCCCTGCGCTTCGGCCGTCGCGCCGCAGAAGATCGTGTCGCGGATCCACTTCAACGCGCTGCCCGCGGCGAAGATGCTGACCGCCGAGGTGAACAACTCGGGCACCACGTGGGTGAAGACAAAGGGCTTGGTCTGCCGATCGAGCACGGGTTGTTTCGACGACACCGCGATCCATGCGGACGAGCCGAGCGACGTGTAAACCCGGCCGTCCTTCGTATTGCGGGCCCCCAGTGCCATGCAGGAATTGTCCACTCCGCCGCACACGACCTTCACCGCCGGCGGAAGCCCCAGTATTCGGGCGGCCTCGTGCGTCAGGGTGCCGACGATCTGCGTGGAGGGCACAATCTCGGGGAAAATACCCTCCGGCAGGCCGCTGGCGCGCAGCAAGTCCGGGCAGTAGGACCAGCGTGCCAGCTCGTACACGCCGCTTCCCGACGCGTAGGAGAAGTCGGTGAGAATTCTCCCAGTCAATTTGAGGTTGATGTAGTCCTTGGTCCCGATCACTTTGTGTATCCGCGCAAACACCGCCGGTTCATTGTCGCGATACCACATGATCTTGAAGACCGAGTAGCACTCGGCCGGGAAGCCGTTGCCGGTGGTCATGTACCAGCCGTCTTTGTCGATCTTCTCGAAGAAGGCGGTGGTTTGCCGGGCGGTGCGCGTGTCCGACCAGATGGGCGTCCGCTCGCGGAGAAGCTCTCCCCGATGGTCGACCGGAACAACACCTAGACTGTGGCCCGAGATCGCCAGGCACTGGATGTCGCCGGTCGCGACGAGCTTCTTCGCCAGCAGCCGGCGGGTGCTCTCGACGATCGCCTCCCACCAGTCCTCCGGTCGTTGTTCGTGCCAGCCGGTGTTCGGGTAGAAGGTCTCGTAGGGCACGAAGGTGCTCGCCAGGCAATCGCCGTCCACATCGTACAGTGACGCCTTGCTCCCGCCCGTGCCGAGATCGTACGCCAGGATCTTCTGCGCCATGCGATCGACCTTTCAGACCTCGACGACCCCGCCCGGCAGCGCGGCCACCGCACGGATGATTTCCAGGGAAGCCTGGAGATTGATGCCAAATCGGGAAACGCCCATCCGGTGCATCTGCAGCAGCGTATCCAGGTCGCGGATGCCGCCTGCGGCCTTGACCTGGATCGCGTCGCCAACAAACGAGGTGATCAACGAGACGGCTTCCAGGGTAGCGCCGCATGGCGCCCAGCCCGTGGAAGTCTTGATGAAGGCCGCGCCCGCCCGGATGCACAACTCGCAGGCCCTCTTGATCTCGTCGGGCGTGAGATAACAGACCTCGAGGATGACTTTGACGGGGATGCTGCCCGCCGCCTGCACGATAACGCGGATCTCGTCCTCCACGTACTGGTGCCTGCCCGACCGCAACATGCCCACGTTCAGCATCAGGTCCATCTCCTGTACACCATCTTCGATGAGCAGCTTGGCCTCGGCGAGTTTGATCTCGGTGCGGTGTGCCCCCGAGGGAAAGCCGACCGGCGCTCCGATCCGGGTGTCTGTCGATCCGGCGAGCAACTGCTTCAGTAGCGAAACCCAGCAGGGCAGCACATGCGCGGCGGCGAAAGGGAACTGCTTCGCGTGACTGACGAGTTCCCGGATCTCCGCCTCTCCGTGCACAGCGCGAACCGCGCTGACATCGATCATTCGGGCGATGTCCTCGGCCGTCAACTTCATGCGCGCAACCTTTTACCGCTGAAACGATTCCGACTCCGCACCGCCAATGCGTCACTTCGCCGGCTGCTGCCTTTTCTTGGCCGGCGGCTGAGGCTCGACCGAGGCGGGCTCGAACGCGGCCAAATGCTGGTTCTCCGCAAGCCGCGAAGGTTTAATTAACGATATTACGCAAGGGCAGGCCGAGCAGAGCGCGGCGGCAACCTTCTGCCGCCTTTCGTCGCATCTCCCGCTTGCCGTCCTCACAATACCACGCCAGGTGCGGGTTGAGAATCAGGCGGTGATGGGCGGGATGCTGCGGGTCGCGCCAGGCCACCAGCAGCGGATCGTCCGGCAGCGGCGGCTCTTGCTCCAACACGTCGATCGCCGCCCCGGCCAGTTGGCCCGAGGCCAGGGCCTCCGGCAAGACACGGCGATCGACCACGCCTCCTCGCGCTGTGTTCACCAAGTACGAGCCGCGGGGCATCCGTGCGACCGCCTTGGCGTCGATCAGATGATATGTCTCTTCGGTCAGCGGGCAGTGCAAGCTGACCACGAGCGACTGGGCCAGCAACTCGTCAAGCGTCTCGACGCGGCGGATGCCCAAGGCTTTATCGAAGCCATCCGGCTTGTAGGGGTCATAGAACACAACGTCCATGCCCAGCGCCTTGCCTCGCATCGCCGTGGCTGTGCCGATCCTTCCCAGCCCGACGATCCCCAACACCCGGCCGCGGAGCCGAACCAACGGCGCAGCGACCTCGTACGTCCAATCTGCCTCGCGGGCTCGCAGTCGCGAGTCGGCCCGATGAATGCCGCGGGTGAGCGAAAGCAGCATCCCCAGCGCCGAATCGGCCACTTCTTCCGAGCCGTAATCGGGCACGTTGCAGACAGGAATGCCGCGTTGGCGCGCGAACTGGCGGTCCACGTTGTCGTAGCCCACGCCGCCACGGACGATGATCCGGCACCGCTTAAGGCGGCGGATCGTCGCCTCGGTAAGGCTCAGTTCATGGTAGAGGATGATGGCGTCGGCGTCTTCAATCCGTCCTACCAGCTCCGCTTCGCTGCGGGCGCACAGGGCCGTTACGTCGGCCAGCTCGCCGAGCACTTCGCGCTCGGGAGCCAGATCATCATCAATCAAGTCGGTGATCACAACCTGGTAGCGGTTAGTCATGGAATGATCTCCAGCCGCGCGACCACTTCCCGCCAGTCGGTCGAGAGCTTCCCAGGCGTAAACGCTGGGGCTACCGCACACTGGCGGCAATTCGCGCGATCTCGTCAAACCGCGGGCCGCTGGTGGGAATGTCCATGTGGAACACCTCGGCAATCACGCGGGTCCAACCGTGGATGAAGTAAATCCAGCCGTCCTCGACCTGAAGGTTCTTCGCTTTCTGCTGCGCACGTGCCTGCTCAAGAAACACCAGGTCGCCCCGGTAGTTGAAATCCCAGGCGATCCCGTTCTCCGGCCACTCGGCCGCGTCGGTCAGGGGAGAGCCGGGGGCATCCTTGCCCAGACCGGTCGCGTTGACGACCAACGAGCCCGGCTTGAGTCGCCGCAGAATCTTGTCAGCCATCGCAGGGGAAGGTGTATGGGAATACTCCAACGGCACATCGGCGCCCATACGCTCGTGACATCTGCGTATCTCTCCCAGGCGTGGCAGGCTGCGATTGGTGACCACGATGCGCAAAGGCCGGTTGCCTCCGTGCTTCTTCTGGAGCAGATACCAGGTGACGGCAATGGCCGACCCGCCGGCGCCGAGCACCAGGGCCTCGGCCCCGGTCCGCTGCCAGTGATTCGCCGGAAGGAACGCTTCCAGGGCCAGGCCGCTGGTGATCGGGTCCTTGGCATGCCCGACGAGCCGACCGTCGTCCTTCGAAATGCTGCTGATCTCGCCCATCAGCTCGGCGAACTCATCCAGCCGGTCGAACTGGTTGCGGCATGCGCTGAGCAGATCGATCTTATGCGTCGTAACCAGGGCCCCCAGCGAGAGCGGATCTTGCTTGATGAAGGCCACCGCTTTGCGGTAGTTCTGCGGCTCATCGTGCCACGGGAAGTTCATGCCCCGAATCACGACGTCACCCCGCCCCAGGTACTCGGCCCAGCGGGGAAAGACCCGCATGATCGACGATTGGTGCGTCGTCACGCCGATGAAGTACAGGGTGGGCTTCTCGGCGGCCAGGTAAGGGGCGTCGGGCGTCAGAGGCGGCAGAGTGGCAGTTTCGACCATCGCGGTCCTTACGAGTTGCTCGCGCCCCATTGCTGCATGAGGCCAAGGGCTGGCGGTAATGACTACATCATCCCCGCCCGCCCAGCCCCAATAACCCAGACACCAACCAGCGAAGAATCGAGCAGGGGCTTTCATTACGCATTGTTGTGTGTCGTTGGTTGTCACATTGTAATCGTTTGGAAGGCGCACGCAATGACTGCGAAGCCTTCGCACGCTTCGCCGACCTGCAGAAGATCGACATGATTGTCACCGAACATATCGCCGCCGGTCCCGTGGAGATTCGACGGCAAGGCTACTAAAGGGCCTTGGCCGTGGATCTGCTCGGTTGAGTGTCAGGTGTTGGTAATGAAGGCCATGTTCTGCCCGCTGGCAAAAAACGGCTGCCCCTCGGTCCCACCGTATCAGACAAAGGTGATGACGCTTTCCAGCGGTTTGCGGTCAATTGCGGGAACCCGGGCATCATCGGCAGGGTAACCGGTCACCAAGACCAGCAGCGGACGCTCGTTCTCCGGTCGCCCCAGCAGCTCGTTGAGGAAGTTGTCGGGGCCGGTTCCCAACGGAGCCAGATCGGCAAGCCACTGCGTCTGGGCTCGTGATTCGTAAAAGGCTCGTTCTTCCCGCTCGGCAGCAGTGCGAATCTGTTGCTTAAGCGCCGGCGTCTCGACGATCACGAAGTGCCACGGTTGCAGGTTCCCCAAACAGCGGAAGTCGTGCATCCACGCCCACACCCCACGGCTCCGTGCCGTGCGGAAGCGCGCCAATGTCCGGCTGGGCTGTGTCCGACTCGCGGAGCGGGTCGGGCCAATCCGACGGCAACAACTCTCCGGCATTGACCGCCGGACTGTCGGCCTGCAGCCGGAGGTCCGCCGCGAGGGATTCCTCCGACGGCAGGCCGACGAAACGCGGGTCCGCCACGCGGTCGTGCGTTGTCCAGCCTGCTGCGTAGCGCTGGCGACTGTCCTGGAAGAGCGGCGAGGCGCGGAACCTCGCAAAGGGGTCGCCTTTCAACAGCGGGCCTTCTCTCACGCCCCACAACAGGTTGCCGCCTTCGCGAAGGTTCTCAGCCTGCTTTATTCCCACGAAGCCGACGCCCGGCACGCGCTCGGTCTGCACGAAGACGTTGTTGAATACGTCGCGCTCGGTGTGCCGCAGCCCTTGTGCGCCGAGGCCGAAGAGGAAGTAATCGCGGAACACGGGCGTGTGGCGGAGAAATGTGTTGTGGTACACACGCATCACGGGCCAGATGGGCCCGCCGTGGTCGCCGACGAGGTGGCCTTCCTCGTGAAGAAACGCGCCGCTGGGATCGGGCTGCGCAGGAGGCGCTTTGTAAGTGCCGCCCCGCAGATCGAACACGTTGCGGAACAGGAAGACCCCGGCCTTGGGGTCGTGCTCCAGCGGCGACTCGTCCTTGGCGATCTCGTGCTGCGTCAGGGGAATCAGACACCGCCCGATCCGGTTCTGGTAAATGAAGATCGTGTGGTCGCGCAGCTTGGGGCCGCATTCGAGGCCGTCGTCGTTGAAGTTGTCCACGAAGTTGTGGTGGAACCGCAGATTCTTTGCGAATCGCAGGAACGCGAAGTCGTGGTCGTCGGTGAACTCGCACCAGGCGAACTCGATGTCTTCATTGAGCGGCTGGTTGTTTTGCAGGATGACCTGATACGACGCGGTGCCGTGGTACTTCATGTGCGCGCGCGACGTCCACGGTGCGGCCAGTCCGCGAAAGGCCGAATGGCTCACGCGGACGTTCTTCGAAGCGTTCACCCGCAGCGCCGGAAAGCCGCCCAGCGCGGTCACGTGGTCGAGTTCCACATGCTCCGAGCCGTAGATGTCAATCATCGGGCTGCCGGTGGCGCCGCGAAACACGAGGTCGCGGATCGTCACATGCCTGATGCCGGTGACGCGCAGCACCTCGTTGCCGAATCCCAGCGCGACGACCAACGGCAGCTTGCGCGGATCGGTCTGGCCGCGGTAGGCGCGAGCGTCCAGGCCCGCCAGCCGGTGGTGCGCCAGCCGGATGTGAATACGCCCCGTGTCGCGGTTGAACCACAGCCCGGGGCCGCAGTAGATGCCCGAGTCGCGCACCTTGGTTTTGTCGCTCAGCTTGTTTTTGCCGGCGGGCCAAAGTTCATTGGTCGCGCGCAGATCGTCCGCGGTGCGATAGCCGTGCAGCGGAATCATCGAGTCGGCGAAGTGGCCCAGCGCCAGCGGCCGCACGTCCTCGATGCCCCACATCGGCTCCCACGAGGCGGGGAGGAATTGGGCCGGGGCTCGGCGGGCGTCGGCGTGCGGAAAACTCTTCGTCGAAACAAACTCGCCCTCCGCGCCGCTGGAGAAAGGTTCCCAGCAGGCCGCGGGGTTTTCCAGGAACTCGCGCAGCCCGCCGTCGATCACGGCCAACTCGCCGCGGTAAGCCGCAATGGTGATGGGGCTTTGTTCGGTGCCCGATCTGCTCAGGCAGACCTTCTCGTAATATGTCCCGCCGCGCAGGTAGAGCGTGTCGCCCGGCTTCAGTTGTCGTAGCGCGTGCGTCAGTGTTTTCCACGGGGCCGTCTCGGTGCCCGCGTTGCCGTTGTCGCCACGTGCAGCATCGACGAACAAGTTCGGGCCGCTGGCTAACGGCACCTTTCGGGCCGCCGGCAGCGGACGCATCGGGACATGCGATCGCAAGGCCGCTTCCGATTCTCGGGCGAAAACCGGGTCCGGAAAGGAGAACGAGATCGCGGCGAGCAATAATATCAGTCCCCGATTCATGGCTGCTCCAGTGCAACATTGGCGGTGAAGGCTATGGGAGTGTGTCTTGTTGTGCTATTCATCATTGGGGATTCTCTTGCGCAGGCAGATAGATACCCGTTCAGATTCTGGCACAGCCGGCTACCTCGCCACTCATTGTAGCAGTTTTCAACGCGCGGGTGACCGCAAGGATACATCACGCCAGCACTGCTGGACGAGCCAGCAGTGGCACCCTGCGAGGAAACCAGTCGGCCGCCAGCCCTTATCAGGTTCGAATTGCCGTGTGCGCCTCTGCCTTGGCCAGTATAGCGGCTTTGGCGTTCATCAAGCGTGCTTGCTCCCTGTAGAATGCCAAACGCTCCGCCCGCGACAGATTCCGCAGTCGCTCGTAGTTCTTATCGCGAATGCTGCGCGTCATCTCGATCGCGTCAATCTTCTGTTCTGCCATAGGTTGTCACCTCCCGTGGGCTGAAGATCTGTAACGGCTTGTAGCCGTACTCCAGATTCACCGCGTTGAACAAGCGTATCTTGTCGAAACGTACGATGTGCTTAAAGTTCCAACTCACCAATACGTCGGCCTCCGCGACGGTGGCCACGGCAATGTGCAGCCCATCGTCGTAGAAGCGGGGTGTCAGAATGCGATGTTCTTGATAGGCATCAGCGAGCTCCAGCGCACTTTCGGTCGCTTCGACGACCTCGGCCCCAAGCGTCAGCAACTCGGCATACAGAGCTTGCACCTTCTCTGGCGCATCCTGAAGCTCGGTTGCGGTCACCTGGGAGAGCACTGGCTTGAAGCGACCGCTATGGAAGTCTTGGACCAAGCCGTTCGACCACTCTGCGAATTCCGGATCGAAGCAGCCACCGAGCACCGATGTATCAAGATAGACTCTCTGAAGTTTCATCCAACCATCCTCCGAACGTTACAGGACTGGTGTGGCTCGGCTCATCCAAGTGCACGACTCGTGTTCGATGCGACGGTCGCTGCTGGTGCATGCCCGCAAGGATACATCCCGCCAGCACTACGGGACAAGCCAGCGGCGGCACCCGAGCGCGCCGTCAAGTGGCCGCTGGCAAGACGACTCCCAGCGCCTCTTGTGCCTGACGGCACCCCGATAGCAGAGCTATCGGGGCCACCCGCGCATCGCGAAATGCGGCACTCAGCGGTTCGACTGCTTCGATGGACATGGCAACAAGGTTCGCGCGGTGACGCCTAACGCCAGCGTTGAGTTTCGGCGAGCTTCGAGCCGTAAACTCCGACGCTTGGTTCGGCGATCCTATCCCTCTGCCTGTTTAATCTTTTACTCATTCTTTGCATTGATTGCACAGTATAACTCATCCGCATGTGTCTTATCCAACTTCTGCAACGCTTCATATTCTTTTAAGGCATTTTTTAGATCACCTAACTCGACATAAGCCATACCAAGATTCCAGACTGCTTTAGCGTAATCAGGTCTGATACGGATAGCTTCCTTGAAGGATTCTATTGCCTCTTTGCTATTTCCTAAGTCTTTATAGTCAAATCCAAGGTTACAATGTGCTTCGGCGGAATCAGGTCTTAGTCGGATGGTTTCTTTGAATGATTCTATTGCCTTCTGCTTGTCCCCTATCTTCCCGTAAGCGACCCCAAGATTGAAGTGCGCCTCGGCGGAATGAGGTTTTAGTCGGATGGTTGTTTTGAATGATTCTATTGCCTTGGCA
>Ga0315289_10015710_pt1 | contig 10496 bp, 5 predicted proteins | sample YL17G11_40_MG_FD_203452 | JGI IMG/M metagenome (GOLD analysis project Ga0315289, IMG submission 203452) | Sediment microbial communities from Yellowstone Lake, YNP, Wyoming, USA - YL17G11_40 | ecosystem: Environmental > Aquatic > Freshwater > Lake > Sediment | place: USA: Wyoming | collected...
ACGCGCCCGGACTCGGCAGACTCGATGCCTGCCTGTTGGCGTCGCCGCCCATCCCCGGACCGTCGATGCCGGCGACGGCGATACCACACGGCACAGCCAACCATCCCGGCGACGGCCAGCACAAAGATCGAAGCTGCAATGACGGTAAGCATGGGCAATCCCTCCAACTCACTTTGACTCTTGAACCATTCGCACAACAGCCGCCCGGACTTCAGGCGAGAGGCTGGGCCAACGCTGAATCACTACCTGCAAATCAGGGTCGGAATCATGTCGTAGCACGCTGGTAGCACAATTCGATTGCCCGCAAGCGTCCGGGGGATGGTCGGGACTGTCCGGATTGTGTCCAACACCACTTTCAACGGAATGGCTCGCAGGGCCGGTTTCGACCGCATCTTTCGCAGTTGTGTCCCGCTTCTGTCCTGATTGTGGAAAGCCCGCGTTTGTCCGATCCTCGGGCAGGCTCCGCTCTTTTTCCGCTCCGTCACATATAGTTGCACCGGACTCTGACGGCCTCACGACAGAAGACGGCGGTTGCAGGCGCGTGGTTCGATTGGGGCCTCACCTCGATTGGGAGGGAATCTGGCGCCGTTTGTCATGTCGAGCGAAGCGTAGCGGAGTCGAGACATCTGGCCTCGAATCCGGCGCGTCGCTCATTCGGGGCCAGATTTCTCCGCGCGGCCTCCGGCCTTGGTCGAAATGACAAACAAAGGCCAGGAGTCCTTCCGAACTGTTAGCACAGCCGACAGCATGGCCCTGCGACCACTTTGTCGTGCACCCGCTCGGATAGAGCGGCTTTATTTTGTTGGTGCGGGGAAGTCGCGCGGGTTATCTTGTAGCCATCCAAGAGACAGCAGCAATCGACTGAACCAAGAGGAGATTGGCACGCATGGCGGCTTCATTACAACTGGGCATCCTCATCGCGGCGCTGGTCGCCGGCGGAGCAGCCGGACGGCAGCGCACCGCCGATCTCCCGGCGGAGGTGCTGCGGGACAAAATCCGCGGCGGCCTGCTGGGGCAGCTTCTGGGCAATCTCAACGGGCTGCCGCACGAGATGAGATACATCGCCGAGCCGGGGAACGTCACGGAGTACACCCCGTCGCTGCCTGAGGGCGCGTGGACCGACGATGACACGGATTTCGAATGGGTCTACGTCAAAGTGATGGAGGATGAGAATTGCCTGCTCCTGCCGCCGCCGCGCATCGGCCGGCTCTGGCGGGAGCGCATCAATCAGCGCATCTGGTGCTCGAACCAGTACGCCCGCCAGTTGATGGACCTCGGCATCGACCCGCCGCTCACGGGAATGAACGTGTTCAATCCGTGGGCCGACTTCAACATCTCCGGCCAGTTCATCTGCGAGACGTTCGGCCTCATTGCCCCGGCCCTGCCCCAAAGTGCGGCGCGAATCGGCCTGAACTATACCCGCGTGACCATCGACGGCGAGCCCGCCCAAACCACCCAGCTCTTCACGAGCATGATCGCGACAGCGTTTGTCGAGAATAACATCGATGCCATCCTCGACGCCGGCTTTTCCGCCATCGACCCCAACAGCATGATCTCCCAAATCGTCACAGATGTGCGGCACTGGCACGACGAGCACCCTGACGACTGGCGTGCTACGCGACAACTTCTGAAGCAGAAGTACAGCAGATACGGCGGCGAAATGCGGGACCGCAACGGCTATGAGCTGAACACCGGCTCCACCGTCGCGGCACTGCTGTACGGCCGGGGTGATTTCGTTCGGACTCTCATCACCGCGTTCAATTTCGGCTGGGACGCGGACAACAACGCCGCCACCGCCGGCACGGTTGTCGGCGTCATAAAAGGCTACCGCTGGATGCTCGCCCGGGGCTGGCCCATCGTGGACCGCTACAGGAACACCTCCCGCGCGAACATGCCCACCGATGAGACCATCACCAGCTTCGCCGACCGGCTCATCGACCTCGCCGAGAAGGTCATCCTCGAAGAAGGCGGCAGGAGGCTGACGAAAGACGGCCGCCTTCTCTACCAAATCAGCACGCAAGAGCCCAGGTGCGTTCAACGCCTGGAAAGCCCCGCCGAGCAGACCGCCGCTCTGATGACAAAGCTGAGAAATGAGATTGAGGATAGTATCGCTCAGCCGGCATCGAAGGAGCAATCGGCACGGGCCGCGTATTATGCCATCTGCCTGGGTCTGGCCCCATCGATTCGCCAGGAACATCCCCAGCAGTGGGCGAATGCCCTCGATGCTCTGAACGGATATGAGAATATCCTGCAGGTCATCTTCTACCACTCCCCTACGCCTCACGGCGACGAGCTGCGCGAAAAGGGAATCGCCGCGGGCCTGAAAAAACCTTCGACGCGAAAAGAGCTGTGGTAACCTGTGCCATCGGCTCGGCGAATCGGCCGCATTGCCTGCTTCCTGATTCTCGCCGGAACAGGACAGACTATGATTGGTCCCCGTGCATAATGTGTCATCCTGAACGCAGCGAAGCGCAGTGAAGGATCTGGGTTGCGTACGGAAGAAATCTCCCAGTCGCGGGCCAGATCCTTCGCCTTCAGCTCAGGATGACAGGGTCCTGTCGCTGAAATCTTCTTCGAGTCTGGATAAGGATTTTCCTCTGCTCGTCTCCATGCAGTCGCGAGTAGAAGAGGTGATGCCGATCACGCGTGAATTCTTCGCCGTGTGCGATACGCACCCGGGTGGCAGCGGCAAGGCCGAGGGCTTTGCCGATGGCGGACGGCCAAACTATCGGCAAGCTGCCGCTTGCTGCTGCCACCCGTGCAGACGAAGTTTTCAGTCGTAATGCATATTGTGTTCGAATAGAGCTTATGCTCGGGTCTGACGTGGCTCGATGATGTCGGAACAGGAGAAAACGGGATGAAAACGGACGGTATGTACTCCACAGGGCGGCTTTCAAACTGCGGAACGCACGACGCGCGACGGGCTCTGCTCCGGATTGTGATAGCGATTCTGATCCTGTGCCTGCCCGTCCAGGCGGCGAGCGGGACGGGTCCCGACGTAGCGCGTGCGACGCTCGATAACGGCCTGCGGGTCGTCGTGGTCCGCAGTCCGCTGGCGCCGGTGGCGACGACCGTCATGAATTACCTGGCCGGGTCGGACGAAGCCCCGGCAGGGTTCCCGGGCATGGCCCACGCGCAGGAGCACATGATGTTCCGCGGCAGTCCGGACCTGAACGCCAGCCAGTTGGCCAACATCGTGGCCGCTATGGGCGGTATGTTCAATGCCGACACCCAGCAGATGGTGACGCAGTACTTCTTCACCGTCCCGGCCGAGGACCTGGATGTGGCTTTGCACGTCGAGCTGATCCGGATGCGCGGCGCGCTGGACAACGAGAAACTCTGGCAGGAGGAGAAAGGGGCCCTGCAGCAGGAAGTCGGCCAGGACCTCTCCAGCCCGGAATACATCTTCTACACCCAGCTTCTCGCCGCCATGTTCCAGGGCACACCCTACGCACAAACGCCTCTGGGGACCGTCGAATCCTTCGAGAAGACGACCGGGGCCATGCTCAAGAGCTTCCACGACACCTGGTACGTGCCCAACAACGCCGTGCTGGTCGTCGTGGGCGACGTGAGTCCGCCGAAAGTCGTGGAGCGCGTCAAAGAGCTGTTCGGCCCGGTCCCGGCCAAGAAGCTGCCCGAGCGGCCCGCGTTCCGCTTCGAGCCCGTGAAGCCCCAGACCCTGAACCTCAAAACCGACCAGCCCTTCGGCATGGTCGCGCTGACGTTCCGCATGCCCGGCTACGACAGTAACGATTACGCCGCCGGCGAGGTCCTCTCGGCCGTGTTGAGCAGCCAGCGGGGCGATCTCTACACCCTGGTCCCGCAGGGCAAGGCCCTCCTCGCCGGCTTCACCCTGAGCACTCTGCCCAAGGCCGGCCTGGGCTACGCAATCGCCGCGTTCCCCCCGGGCACCGATCCACAAGGGCTGGCCGAGGAGGTACGCCAGATCCTGGCCGCGGATGTGAAGAAGGGCTTTCCGGCCGACCTGGTGGCGGCGGCCAAGCGACAGGAGGTCCTGAACGCCGAATTGCAGAAGAACTCCGTGCAGGATTACGCGATGCAGTGGTCCCGGGCGGTGGCCATCGAGGGCCGACGCTCGCCCGACGATGACGTGCAGGCCATGCAGCGTGTCACGGTCGAGGACGTTAATCGCGTGGCCCGGCAGTACCTGGACCCGGACCATGCGGTCGCCGCCATTCTCACGCCCGAAGCAGGCGGACCGCCCGTCGCCGCCAGACGGCCCGGAGGCGTGGAGTCATTCACTCCCAAGCAGGTCGAAGCCGTCAAGCTTCCCGACTGGGCCGCCAAGGCGCTGGAACGATTGGATGTTCCCAAGTCCACCGTGAATCCGACCGTCACCACCCTGCCCAACGGGCTCAAACTCATCGTCCAGCCGGAGGCTATCAGCAGAACGGTGAATGTTTACGGCCATATTCAGAACGAGCCGAATCTGGAAGCCCCTCCGGGACAGGAGGGAGTGGACCTGGTGCTGGAGCAGTTGTTCTCCTATGGCACCACCACGCTCGACCGTCTGGCGTTCCAGGCCGCCCTGGACGAGATTGGCGCCAGTGAATCCGCCGGCACGGACTTCTCTCTGAACGTCCTGGCCGACCGGTTCGAGCGGGGCGTGCAGCTCCTGGCGGACAACGAGCTTCATCCTGCCATGCCCGAAGAAGCGTTCCAGGTCGTGCAGGAGCAGACCGCCGGTCTGGTCGCGGGTCTGCTCCAGAGTCCGGGCCACCTCGCGCAGCGGGCTCTCAAAGAAGGTCTGTACCCAAAGGATGACCCGGCCCTGCGCCAAGCCACACCCGAGACGGTGAAATCGCTGACCTCAGCGAATGTCAAAGATTACTACGGCAAGGTCTTCCGGCCGGACCTGACCACCATCGTCGTCATCGGCCGGACCACGCCGCAAGCAGCCTCCCAAATCATCGGCAAGTATTTTGGCGACTGGAAAGCAGCCGGACCAAAGCCGGACGTCCTGCTGCCGCCCGTGCCCCCCAACCAGCCCCTGGCCATAGCCGTGCCGGATGCCCGGCGCGTGCAGGATCAGGTCACACTGGCCGAGACGCTACAACTGACGCGCTCGAACCCCGAGTATTACGCGCTGCAGCTCGGCAATCACGTCCTCGGCGGCGGCTTCTACGCGACGCGTCTCTATCAGGACCTGCGCGAGACCTCCGGCCTGGTCTATTACGTCGCTTCGGAGTTCGACGTCAGGAGGACGCGGGGACAGTATGTGGTGGCGTACGCCTGCGATCCGTCGAACGTCGCCAAAGCGCGGACGATTGTCGTGCAGAACCTCAAGCAGATGCAGGAGCAGCCGGTCGGTGACGACGACCTGCAGCGGGCCAAGGCTCTGCTGCTGCGGGAAATCCCCCTGTCGGAATCGAGCGTCGACGACATCGCGCAGGGATTTCTCCGACGGGTCGAGCTGAATCTGCCGCTGGATGAGCCGACGCGGGCCGCCCGGCAGTACATCAAGCTCTCCGCCGAGAATGTCAAAGCCGCCTTCGCCAAATGGATCCGCCCGGACGACCTGGTGCAAGTCAGTCAGGGTCCCGCCCCGCAGTAGTGAACCACGTTTTGTCTCTCAGAAGACACAGACCGAGCCGCAGGGCTCAAGGCGGGAAGGCAAGAAGGTGAGAACGTAAGCGGCAAAGAGACGTGTTTCTTCCTACTTGTCTCCTATGGTTCCTCCGCTCTTTCGACCGTCGCCGAAAGAAAAATGCCGGAGCAGCCGGTACACAGAGGTAAGGCGCTCCGGAATACCGGATTATATAGCCTTTATAAGGCTTCGTCCTGACGCCCCAGGCTTTTTCAACCTCGTGCCTGGTACTTGGACCCGTACTCAACTGCTCCGGCACGTGGAGTCTACCAAAACAGCAGAGAACCGCAAGTAAAACCTTTGCCGGGGGCAAGCAATCGCAAAATCCGAAGGGTGCTTCGCATGTCATTGCGAGCGTAGCGAAGCAATCTCCTATCTTGGGAGTGGACATTGCCGCGGCCTGCCATGCAGGTCTCGCCATGGCATGTGACGCTCGTTCAGTTATGGTCGCACGGCCGTGCCGTCGGGGCGGCGGACGGGGTCCCAATAGCCGGGCCGCTCAGGCAGCGGGTACTTGGCGGCGAGTTCCTCGTTGAGATCGACGCCGAAGCCGGGGGCCTCGTTGATACGCATATAGCCGTTCTCGATAGTCGGGCTGCCGGGGAAGACCTCGCGCGTCCTGTCGCTGAAGCTCACGGATTCCTGGATGCCGAAGTTCCAGATAGCCAGGTCGAGGTGCGCGTTGGCGGCGTGGCCGACCGGCGAGACATCGCCCGGGCCGTGCCAGGCGCTGCGGACGTTGAACCACTCGCCCAACGCGGCCAGCTTGCGGGCGACGCTCAAGCCACCCACCTGCGAGATGTGCACCCGGATAAAGTCGATGAGTCTCTCGGAGATGAGGCCGACCCATTCGTGCGGACTGTTGAACAGCTCGCCCATGGCGATGGGCACGCACGTCTGCTGGCGGAGCATTCGGAAGTAGCCGATGTCCTCCGGTGCGAACGGGTCCTCGACGAAGAAGGGATGGTACTTCTCAAGCTGCTTGCAGAGGTTGATCGCTTCGATGGGCGGGATTCGCTCGTGGATGTCATGGAGCAGCTCGACCTCGTCGCCAATCGTGCTGCGGATGTGCTCGAACATCTCGAGCGTCCCCCGCACGTACGGCCGGACCGCCATGTTGGTATCGACCGGCAGCCCGAAGCCGGCGTCTTTGAAATCGGCCTTCTTCGACAGGTGCGGCGAGCCGTAACCGCCCCGCTGAATGCGGATGTGGCGGAAGCCGCGCTCCATCGCCTTTCGTACGCTCTCTTCGATCTGCTTGAGATCATTGCCGCCGCAGTGCGTGTAGCAGTCCACCGCGAAGCGGCACTTGCCCCCGAGCAGTTGATAGACCGGCATGTTGGCACGCTTGCCCTTGAGGTCCCAAAGGGCCTGATCCAGGCCGCTCAAGGCGTTGTTCAGCACCGGACCGTTGCGCCAGTACGAGCTGGTGTAGGCGTTCTGCCAGAGGTCCTCGATGTTATCGACGTCCCGGCCTTTCGCGAACGGGTTCAGGTACTCGTTCACGGCCGCCACCACGGGCAGGGGCCGCTGGTTGAACGTCGCGCATCCGAGCCCGTAAAGCCCCGGCTCGCTCGTCTCGACCTTCACAACGCACAGACGGATTCTCTCCGGCGCCGTGAGAATGGCCTTGATATTCGTAATCTTCAGAGGCGGCAGTCCCTTGGTCGCCTTGCTGTATTGGTCGGCGGTCGCCTGGGATTCGACGCCGCTGACCTTCAGAGCGCCCATCGCCGCTCCCAGTCCGAGAGTCCACATCAGGTCACGCCGGTTCATTCGACTCTCCTTTCTCTGCAACGCCGAGGGCGGGCTCCGCACGAACAACTGCCTCGACCGGCTTGCGGTGCCAGTACGTGGCCAGGATCGACCCGGAGATATTCTGCCAGGGACCAAAGATCGCGGACGCCAGAGCCGCCTGCGGGCTCTTGAGGACGTTCATGGCGAGGGCGGAGGCCATCCCGCCGTTCTGCATGCCGACCTCGAACGCCACGGTCCGGCACGCGCTCTCCTTCAAGCGAATCGCCCGCGCGAGCCAGTAGGCGAGCAGATAGCCCGTGAGATTGTGGAGCATCGACGAGCCGATCAGCCAGGGCCCGACCGTCAACAGATCGTTGCGGGAGCGGGCCGTAATGACCGCGATGATGCAGCAGATCGCGGCCATGGAGACCAAAGGCAGTATCTTGTCGATCCAGTTTTCCGGCCCCTTGAGCCAGACGCTGACCACGAGCTTCACGAGGGTCACACCAGCCACCAGCAGCAGCCCCACCACGAGACCACCCTTCTGAAAGGAAGCGCTGCCGTGGGTGAACAAAGCCGCCGGGGCAAAGCGCCCTATGACGATAGCCAGCAGCAGCCCCGCCGCCGCCATAAGAACCAGCGTTCGGCTTTGCCGAAAGATCGGGCGCCGGCTGAACAGGATGCGATTGGCGATCAAGCCGGCCACGATCGGCACGATGATCATGTTGATGATGTCGAACATCATCTTCAGGAAGTCGACCTCGATGAACGCACCGGCCAGGACCTTCATCCACAGGGGCGTCATGATCGGTGCGGCGAGGGTCGTGCAGGAGGTGATCGTCACCGACAAGGCCACGTCGCCGCGCGCCAGGTACGCCATGACGTTCGAGGCCACGCCGCTGGGACAGCAGCCGATCAGAACGACCCCGGCCGCGATCGCGTCGCTGAAACCGAACGCTTTCGCCAGCGTGAAACCGACCAGCGGCATGATGGTGAACTGCAGCGTGAACCCGATGAAGACCGGCCAGGGCATCTTGAAGACCCGGGCGAAATCGGCCACGCTCAGCGTCGTCCCCATGCCGAACATGATGATCTGAATCAACGGGACAATCAGCCCGCCCAGGTCCCATCCGGCCCATTTCATGAAGGCCTGAGGATAGAACATCGAGGCGGCGACGAAGGCGAAGACCCAGACCGTGAACGCATAGCTCTTCAAGAACGGATGCCCCATGCAGAACAACGCCAGGAGCGCCAGCGCCGCGACGACCAGCGGCCCGACCTCGGCCCGGTACCCCATCGGGAGCATTCCAACCGCCGCCACCGCCAGCAAGAGAGAAAGCCACGCCAAGAACTTCGACCTGCTCCGCAGCATATTGGCCATCGTTCAGGACTCCAAGCCGTAGAATGAAGTTTCCCGGTTGTCACACGCCTATACTCTTACCGCATCGGTGCCCGCCCGGCAATACGAATCTCTCCGGCTGTAGCATGCGCCGAGATCGTGACCGGCACGCACGCCGTTGGCTGGGACACCGGTCCGAAGACCTGTTCTGTCATTTCGACCAAGGCCGAAGGCCGCGTGGAGAAATCTGGCCGCGAATGGGCGCCACGTCAGATTCGAGGCCAGATGTCTCGACTACGCTGCGCTGCAAAGGCGCAACATCTTGTTTTTTTAGCAAGCATTTTTGGTTGCGGCCGGAGGCCGCGCCGCGCTCCGCTCGACATGACAAACGGCGTCAGATTCCTTCCGAATCGAGGCGAGGTCCCAAAGGAGGTGCGCCCTCAACCGCCGCTTTTTGTCGTGCACCTCCACCTGCGCCGGCGGGAGTTTCCTCTTGATTCCGGCGCCGGATGGATGTAGCTTCCTGACTTTTTACGACGGGTCGGACTTGGCCGGAAAGGGCGCACACCTACAGCTATGTTGATCGGACTGAAACTTGACATTGGATTCTCGGAAGACGAAACCTGTCGCCGGCTTTACGGCGAGCGCGATATCCTTTCTTATCTGAGGGAGTTGGGCATCGAGGCCGTGGAGACGCCGGTGGGTCCGGAGACCCAGCCGCACGTGCTCCGCGAGCACATCGCCCGCTGTATCAATGCCGGCCTGAAGATATCTTTGCATCCTTATTCCGAGGCCACCATTTTCAATCCCGCGTATTTCTCGCCCGCGGCGGACAATCCCTGCCGCGTGCTGCACGAGCGATTCCTTTCCCTCGCCGCCGAGGCCGCCCGGATGGAGCGATCCCCCACGGTTGTCAACATTCACGCCGCGGCGGGCTCGTCCGAGGAGTCCCGACAGCATCTGGTCGACGAGTCGATCGCCTTTTTCTCCTGGGCGGGCCGCTGGTGCCGGCAGAACGCGCCCGAGGTCGGCGTCACGGTCGAGCTGCAGATCAGCCCGAACGCCGACGAGCCCCGGCTGCGGATCGGCGATACGTACGAGGAGCTGCTGGGGATCGCGACGCAAAGCGAGGTCCGGGCCTGCTGGGATTTCGGGCACGCGTACTGGAATGCGTATCGCTACGGCTGGCCGCTGCATCCGCCCGACGCCCTGCTCCCGCGCATCGGCCACGTGCACTGCCACGACGTCCGCCACGACGACATCGGCGGCGAGGATCATCAGCCGCTCGTCTACCACACGGTCCCCTGGCGGGACTTCCTCACGCTCCTCGCCGGCAACGGTTTCGACGGCCGGATCATCCTCGAGGTCCCCCCGACCGAGTTCCCGAAAGCCGGCGGCCTCCCGAGCCTCGTCGATTCCGTCCAAGCCCTGCTCGCCTGGCGCCGCCAATGCCCATCCGCCGCTCAAAGATAATGCCAATTCGGGCGCACGAGAGAAGGTGCCAGGGAAGGAGGGACGAATCCATTTTGAGCTCACATCTGTGCGGAGTAGATGTCGCGCCGTCTGTCATGTCGAGCGAAGCCCTTCATGGGCCTTCGGCGCACCGGAGGAGGATGAAAATATCCGGGTGGCAGCGGCAAGGCCGAAGGCTTTGCCGATGGCGGATGGGCGAGCCATCGGCAAGCTGCCAGGCTGTGTCACAATTCTGGTAGGGAGGTTCTTTTCTTTTTGTCCCTGGAGTCTATGATGGACTGTCGGTTTTGGAAAGGAGTCTGGCCATGGCGTTTCGCCCCTCCGAGCGGTATCAGCAGG
>Ga0315289_10015713_pt1 | contig 10495 bp, 10 predicted proteins | sample YL17G11_40_MG_FD_203452 | JGI IMG/M metagenome (GOLD analysis project Ga0315289, IMG submission 203452) | Sediment microbial communities from Yellowstone Lake, YNP, Wyoming, USA - YL17G11_40 | ecosystem: Environmental > Aquatic > Freshwater > Lake > Sediment | place: USA: Wyoming | collected...
AGGCTAATCCTGGTGTTATAACGGCTGGACACAGCGGAGCAGGAGGTGGTTGGCACTTGGCCTTGGCTTCCATTGCAGTGCGAGAAGGAATTAAATTTAATTTTGTCCCATTTGATGGAGCAGCACCGACGAGGACAGCGGTTGTGGGTGGTCATATCGCTGTCGCAACCACTGGAATCGATGAAGTGCTTCAACTCTATAGGGCAAAACAATTGAGAATCCTCACTGTCAATGATACCAAGAGACATTGGCTCTTTCCAGATGTCCCGACCATTGCTGAAGCAGGTTATCCCAATCCAAAAATCATCTATGACTGGCGTGGATTGGGCGCTCCAAAAGGAGTTCCGGCGGATCGGATGCAGCTTTTAATCGAGGGTTTCAAGAAGTGCTTTGAGGATCCTGAATTCAAACAATTGGCCCATGACTTGGGATTGCCATTAGATTACCTGGATCCAAAGGGCTTTGAGGAATTCCTGAAAGAGATGGAGGAAACGCTGAGGCCTGCCTTGGAAAGCGTTGGATTGCTGAAGGAGAAGAAGTAATTGTGGGTAGGATAGGGGCGGCGGTAAACCCTCCGCCCCTGTTTTTTGAGAATAGGAGTGGTTGTGAAGAAAGAAGATATTGGTATCGGAGTCGGTTTAATCATTTTAAGTATATGGCTCTTCTGGTATGTAGGAAGGTATAGGCCAGTTGAGATCTATATATATGGACCTGACTTCTTTCCGAGGATCCTGGCTGTCATGATGGCCATCCTTGGTATAAGCTTAATCATCAATGCTTTACTTGGAAATTCTTTAAAGATGGGGGACAGGATTGACCCAAAAGGCTTCGTTAGGTTGCTCATCTCCATTGGTATCTGCATTGGTTACCTTTTTCTGACTACAATTTTAGGCTTTGCAACAGCTACCTTTGTCTTCCTTTTTATCCTCATGACCTTCTTAAAACAGAAGGGAATCCTTTTAAGGATATTCAGTTCTGTGGCCACTGCAATATTAGTCTGGGGAATATTCAGGTATTTTTTGATCATTCCATTACCAGAGGGATGGCTATTTTAATTAAAATCCCCCCTCTCCCCCTTTACTAAAGGGGGGTTGGGGGGATTAAAAGGGTTGATAATGCAATTCGATCTCCTCTTTGCGGCTTTCGGCAAGGTAATGCTTGATCCGATCAATTTCCTTTTTGTCTTTATAGGGGTCACATCAGGTATCATTGTCGGGGCCCTACCAGGCCTTACGGCAACCATGGGAGTAGCTCTCTTGATCCCTTTCACCTATGGGTTGGATCCGGTTCAAGGTTTGATCATGCTCGTAGGACTTTTTTCCGGTGGAATCTATGGAGGATCAATCTCAGCCATTCTGATCGGCATTCCAGGAACACCCTCTGCTGCGGCTACTATTTTGGATGGGTATGTTATGGGGAAAAAGGGATTGGCAGGGAAGGCGATTGGCATGGCAACCATCGCCTCTTTCTTTGGAGGGACATTTGGAGCATTGACCATGACCTTCTGTTCCCCACAACTTGCAAAGATCGCTCTGAAGTTTGGGCCTCCTGAGTTTTTTGCCTTAGCCTTCTTTGGTCTCGGCATTATTATCACAGTTTCTGGAAAATCCATCATGAAAGGTTTGGTCTCGGGTATATTCGGATTGATGATCACCACGATAGGTTTTGATCCACTATCAGGCTGTCCTAGACTGACCTTTGGCTCAATAGAGCTTCTTGGAGGTATCACATTTATCCCTGCCCTGATCGGGTTGTTCGGCTATTCACAGGTCTTTCAGGGGATTGAGAAGATACTAACCCTTCCCACCGTGAAATCGGAGTTAAAAAATATCATCCCGAAACTAAATGAAATTAAGAGTGTTTTTAAGACGATGGTGAAATCGGCAGGGATAGGTACATTCATTGGTGCTGTTCCTGGAACAGGGTGCGATATCGCAGCTTTTGTCTCTTATGGGGAGGCCAGAAGGTCATCCAAGCACCCAGAGAAATTTGGAACAGGGATTCTCGAAGGTGTGGCCGCACCGGAAACAGGGAACAATGCAGCGACAGGTGGGGCAATGATCCCTATGTTGACCTTAGGGGTTCCTGGAGATGCAGTCACTGCTGTCCTTTTGGGTGCGCTGACGATCCATGGGTTTCAACCTGGCCCTCTCTTATTTAGAGACCATCCGGAGGTGGTTTATCCCATCTTTGCTGGAATGATATTGGCCCAATTTGTGATGTTGGGAGTGGGATTGGGTGGAATGCGTTTTTTTGCAAGGATTATCAATATTGATCGAAGGATCATGACACCGATCATCTTCTTTCTTTGTGTGGTGGGCTCTTATGCCATGCGCTTCAGCTTCTTTGATGTGGGGGTTTCCCTCATTATCGGGGTTATTGCTTACTTCATGAATTATTATGAATTCCCTGGGTCTCCCATCCTCCTCGCATTAATCCTTGGTCCTATGGTCGAACAGAATCTAAGAAGGTCCTTGATCATCTCCCATGGTGATCCATTGATATTTATCACGAGACCGATCAGTGCAGCCTTCATCATCATCGGGATATTTGTGATCATTACCTCCTATTATCGGATCAAAAAAGCAATGGAGAGAGAGGCGAAGATGGGCATCGTTGCAGAGAAAGAGAAGATCGATTGAGAGGGATTACCAATGAACAATTTTGATGGAGTTTGCTCGCACGCATCGTCTACGGCCCTGGACAGCTCCAGCGACAGAGATGGGCGAAATTGGCAAGAAGGGTGTTTGGGGTAACAGAGAAGGATGATTTAAAGGCTGCCAAAGCATTGAGCAAAGCGGTAGTGGCCTGGTTAAAAAAGATTGGGATGTACCTCAAATTCTCTGATGTGGGGATTGGGTCAGAAAAATTTGAAAGAATGACTGATGATATTATCCGGATGTATGCTCAAGAAGATGGGAAAGTCCCAGGTTCAAGGCCAATGGATCGAAAAGATCTCCTCGAGATATTTCGACGTTCACATTAAAGAGATAGGATGAAGGCTGCCATTCTTATAGATGATAAGGAGGTTAAATTTGGGGAAGTCCCGGAACCATATCCAAAGGATGGTCAAGTGCTCATTCGCGTTCACTGGGCGGGTATCTGTGGGACAGACCTTCATATCTACCTTGGAGAGTTCAAGTCCCGAGTGATGTATCCCCGAATACTTGGCCATGAGTTTTCAGGGGTGGTGGAATCTGTGGGAAAGGAAGTCTCCCATTTCAAAAAAGGGGACAAGGTGGTGGTAGACCCCATCATCTGGTGCAACCAATGTCCTGCCTGCCTCAATGGTCATCACAATGCATGCCATTTTCTGAAACTCATGGGTATTGATATCGATGGGGCTTTTGCAGAGTATGTTGTTGCCGATGCCGATAAGGTCTTCAAGGTTCCAGAAAGTATATCCTTAAGGAATGCTGTCCTAATCGAATTATATAGCTTGGGTGTTCATTCGACACGTAAGGCCATGATTGAGCCAGGAGACAGAGTCGTTATTTTGGGTGCAGGACGATTAGGACTCTCGGTTTTGGAAGTCATCAAACAGACAGCAGCCTCCTGGGTTTGTTCGGTTGATCTCTTAGAAAATCGTCTTGAAATCGCTAAAAAATTAGGGGCTGATCTTTCGATCAATGTTCGAAAAAAAGATCCTGTAGAAGAAATCTTATCCTTAACTGGTGGCTTAGGAGTTGATCGGGTCATAGAGACCGTTGGAACGGCAGTGGATATTGAGAACAGGGATATGCCTGTAGAACAGGCTGTTCGGATGGTTCGACATGGGGGACGTATTGTTGTAATGGGAATGGGTTCACAATACACGCCTGTTTTTTGGAAAGCATTCGTGGAGAAGGAGATACAATTGGTCGGGTCCAGAGTGACATTGGGCGATTTCCCTAGGGCCTTAAGTTTGATGGCCCAAGGAAGATTTCACCCCGATTTTTTCATATCAAAAGAGTGCAGTTTGGAGGAGACTGAAAAAGCTTTTCGCCTTTTAGAAAAGGAACCCGATCACTATCTTAAGTTTCTCATCAAAGTAGCCTGAAGTAGAGTAAGAAGAATTCGAAAAGGAGGAAAGGATGGTACTTGAGAAATTTAGTTTGAAGGGAAAGAGCGGGATCGTTACAGGAGGAGGATCAGGAATTGGGAAGGCGATCGCTAAGGGCATGGTCCAGGCTGGCGCCGAGATAGTCATTGCTGACATAAATAAAGAGAAATTGAAGAAGACGGTGAGTGAGATCCAAAAATCCGGAGGGCCTGTGGTTGCTGTGCAGGTGGATATCTCAAAAATGGAAGATATAAAGAAACTCGTGGACCAAACAGTGAAGGAATTTGGGAAGATCGATTTTCTATTTAATAATGCAGGGATTATTCGACGTGCCCCTTCGGAGGATTTCGAAGAGAAAGATTGGGATGAGGTGCTCAATATCAACCTGAGGGGTCCTTTTTTTCTAGCCCAAGCAGTTGCCAGGGTAATGATCTCTCAAAAGAGGAAGGGAAAAATCATTAACACCTCTTCCCTCATTGCGGTCCAAGGAGGAAAACGGGTGCCGGCCTATGCGGCCAGCAAGGGAGGATTGAATCAGGTCACCAAAGCGATGGCCAATGATTGGGCAAAATATAATATCCTGGTAAATGCCATTGGGCCGGGTTGGGTGAAGACGGAGCTTACGGAACCATTGCAAAAAGATAAGGAACGTTTCACTGAGATTACGAATAGAATTCCATTGGGCCGATGGGCCGAGCCAGAGGATCTGGTTGGAACTGCCATCTTTTTGGCCTCTGACGCATCTGATTACATCACCGGCCAGACCATCTTCGTTGATGGAGGTTGGCTGAGCATGTGAGATTTTTTGAATACCTTCATAAAAGAGAGGAGTGAGACAATGAGAAATGCATGGTTATTTCGAGGAACCCAACAGGTTCAGGGAAGAAGACGAATCATTCATCAATACAACACTGGTCTTGAGTTTCTTCGTTACGGTCGCATCGTGCTTGGAAATGAGGGAGGTAGTATCGATGTGGATTCTCAGGACGAAGAAATCGGTTTTGTATGTTTAAATGGGAACGGGGCGATTCAAGTGGATGGCAAAACTTATAACCTCAATAAATACGATGCCCTCTACCTTCCCATAGAGAAACGCTGCACCGTTTCTTCGAAAGGGGCTTTTGACCTTGCTGAGTGTGCAGCTCCTTCAAGCAAGAAATACCCTGTTCAATTTGTCCGATTTGAGGAAGTGCTGAAAGATCCTAACCTTGTTAAACAAGCTGGATTCGAGCCCTATGCACGAACCCTACACACCCTAATTGGCGAGAAGAATGTTCAAGCTTCTCGACTCCTGGCAGGTGTGACTTTCAGCAAGGATGGTAACTGGACGAGTTGGCCGCCTCATGACCATTTTGAGGCGAAGGAAGAGATTTATCTTTACATCGACATGCCACATCCAAACTTTTCCATTCATCTAAATTATACCGAATATAAAGACATGGAGATGGTCGTGCCGGTCTGGGAAGGAGATGCTGTTGCTATCAAGAAAGGCTATCATTACAATGTGGCAAGCCCTGGAACTACCGTTGGGTTTTTATGGATGATGGCAGCGATCAGGGAGGAAGAGGATCGCGTCTTTACTCGTGTGACAGTCCAGCCAGAGTTTGACGGCCGATTTAAACTCTTTTGATCTCAAAATTTTACAAAAGGAGGAAAGACATGCCCAAGAAAAAGACAAAGTATTTTTATCGCATCGAGGATCTGCCTGTTGTGATGTTAACAGAAAAGTCAAAGAGTCATATGGTTGCCGGTCAGAATACGTTGATCAGCTTCATCGAAAATCCGCCGGGTTGTGTTTTTCCAATGCACAGTCATCCCTCAGAGCAGATTCTTATCCTTCTGGAAGGTGAGGAGGACCATATTTGCGGAGATGAGAAGTTTTTGATGAAGGCCGGTAATATCTGTATTCACCCGCCTAATGTCGCCCACGGTGGAGAAACTAAAACTGGGTTTAAAGGAATCGATATCTTCTGCCCCCCCAGGGAGGATCATCTTGAAAAGTTGAAAAAGGCCCTGAAAGAAAGGGGAGAAGAGTAGAGAAAATTGCAGATTTCGGATTGCGGATTGCAGATTTCAGAAAGAGAAGAGGAGTGGCAAAGAAATGGAAGTTGCCGTTTTATGGGAGTCAATAAATGAGGAGGATATTATTCAAATTTGCAAAACCAACTTGTGATCCAAAGGATCACAAAATAAAGAAAGGAGGAAGGATTTATGAAGTCACATCGAATCATTGTATTGACATTGGTATTGGTGGGAGCGGCATTTCTCATCTCTCTTACAGGGTTCTCAAAGGCAGAGGCCCAGGTCATACAGATGAAATTTGCCCATTATGCCGAAGAAAGCCACCCGGGTCACTTGGCAGCGAAGCAGTTTGCTGCAAAAGTGGAAGAACGTACAAAAGGGCAGGTGAAGATCGCCATCTACCCTGCTAATGTCCTGGGATCTCCTCCGGAGCAATGTGAGCAGGTGAGGCTCGGTGCAACGGATATGAGTCTTCCCACACAGGGAGCCCTCGATAAGTATGTGAAGGCCTTTTCCGTGGTGATGCTCCCTTTTGTTTACGACAATTATGACCACGTCCATCGGACCTTGGATGGGCCATCCATGGGTTGGTTTGCTCCGCTTGCGGAAAAGGAAGGGTTTATCGTTCTCTCCAACTGGGAATGGGGTTTTCGAAATCTCACCAACAATAAGCGGCCCATTAATAAACCTGAAGATGTGAAGGGATTGAAAATTCGAGTTCCCCCTGAGATTCAACTTCAGGCTGCCATGGAGGCTTTGGGAGGGATTGTGACTAAGATCGCATTCCCAGAATTATACATGGCCCTTGCGCAGGGGGTGGTGGATGCACAGGAGAACCCCATCGCGGTGATCTATCACAACAAGTTCTACGAGGTTCAGAAAAATCTTGCCCTCACAGGTCATGTTTACAACAACATGGTCCATGTGGTCAGTGCGAAGACTTGGGCCAAACTGACACCAGAGCAACAGAAGATCTTCAGAGGAGAGAGCAAATCAGCAGGTGCCTATATGCGAAAGGCCATTATGGCTGAAGAGGCAGATCAGATCGCAAAAATTGAAAAGGCCGGAGTGAATGTGACACGGCCTAACCTCGCACTTTTCCGTGCTGCCATGGGGCCAGCTTATGAAACGATTGGTAAGTATGCAGGTGAAGATAATGTAAAGAGATTCATGAAATTTGTTGAGGATGCAAGAAAGAGGTAAGATCAATATCATAGAAAATAATTTCCAAATCCCCCCCAACCCCCCTTTGCTAAAGGGGGGAAAGGGGGGGATTAATCGATAAGATCATTAAATGAGGTTTGGGAGGGGCAGGCCATGATGACTGCTGCCATCTTTGGGGTATTAGTATTTTTTATCATGATCGGGCTCCCCATTGCTGTCTCCATGGGTTTGACGGCAGTGATCTTTTTTGTTGCGCTCGGTGAGACAGATGTTTTGTGCATGATCCCTGCAAGAATGTATTCAAGTACAACAAGTTTTACCCTCCTCGCCATCCCTTTTTTCATCCTGACCGGCAATCTGATGAATGCTGGCGGAATTACAAACCGTTTGTTTCGTTTTGCCCATAACTTGGTAGGGCACCTAAAAGGAGGTCTCGGCCATGTCGTTGTGGTCAGCGCGATGATCTTTGCAGGGATGACAGGTGCGGCCGTGGCCGAAGCAGCAGCCATTGGAACGGTGGGGTTAGAGGGTATGACCAAGAGAGGTTTCGATCGTAAATTTAGTACAGCGATCATTGCCTCTGCCTCAACCATTGGTCCTGTCATCCCTCCAAGTATTCCTTTAGTCATCTACGGGAGCATCACCGGTACGTCGATTGGCCGGCTCTTTTTGGGTGGTTTTATTCCTGGTTTCCTCATGGGCATTGCTTTGATGGTTATTGTCTATATTGTTTCGGGTCAAAGGGGTTACCCCAGAGAAAAAAGGGCCACTCTTCGAGAACTCATGGATAGCACATTAGGGGCTCTATCTGCCGTATTGACACCGGTCATTATCATCGGTGGAATGGTGAGTGGAATCTTTACACCGACCGAGGCATCGGTAGGAGCTACGGTCTATGCCCTCATTTTAACTATGTTTATCTATAAAGAAGTTAAATTAAAGGACATTCCACGAATTCTATGGGAGACATTGGAATCTTCGGTCCGGGTGCTCTTCATCATATCAGCAGCCGGGATTTTTGGATGGCTCCTCATTCATCAGCGGGTTCCTGAGACAGTGATTAAAGGACTCCTGTCCCTGAGCGGGAATCCATGGATCGTCCTCCTGATTATCAATATCATTCTGCTCATTCTTGGCTGTTTCATGGAAGGAATCTCCGTTTTGCTTTTGACGATCCCTGTCTTCGTGCCGGTAATCACCAAGCTTGGTATCGATCCTGTCCATTTTGGCTTGATTATGACCCTCAATTCAATGATTGGCCTCCTGACACCCCCTGTGGGTATGGTCCTGTACACAATGTCGAGTATAAGCAGAATTCCCGTCTGGGACCTTGCCCATGAACTCAGATGGCATTTGGTCGCCTTGATGGTAGTATTAGGCTTGGTCACTCAGGTTCCAAGTATTACAACTTTCGTTCCGAATCTATTGATGGGTTCTGCACGATGAGGGGAGGATCTAAATGAGCCGAGAAATTTTTAGAAAAGTTGATAGGACATTGGGACTCATGTTGAGGTGGAGTAGCAGCATTTGCCTGATAGGTTTATTGATCATCATTTTCGCCATAGTCTTTATTAGATTTGTCCCGTTCACGTCTATGGGATGGACAGACGAGATCGTTGAATTTGCCTTTGCCTGGATGGTTTTCCTTTGCTCGGCAGAACTTTGGCGTAAGAGGACTCACTTTCGTGTAGAGGTCATCACTGACTGGCTCGGTGGCTCTAAGGCTGGACGTGTATTGGAGATTTTCCTGAGTCTTATCGCACTTCTATTCTTATTGGTCTTCACCTATGAAGGAGCATTACTGGCAATGAAGGCGACGGATCGTTCCCCAATCTTTGAATATCCAAAAACCCTATGGTACATGTCCATTCCGACCTCTGGAGTTATCATGATCGGCTACACAATTCGGGATCTCTATCTCCATATCTTCCATAAACAGCCTTGAGCCAATTTATATAGCGAATTGACGAAAGGAGTTTGATTCAAGAACTGAAGATTTTTCTTTATTTATTTCCGTTTTAAAGGTATCAATTTAAGAAGAAATTTAAAATCTCTTCTCGAATTTTCAAAGGAGGGAAATTCGGTCTTATGAAGATAAGAGACGTTTTTAATACGATCCACTTTATTAGTGCCATTCTGGCATGCATCTTTTTAGCTTTCCAACTAATTATTATCTCTGTAAATGTCATACTGAGATATGGTTTTAATTCAGGAATTTCCTGGATGGAAGAAATCTCAACAAATGTTCTCATGACGGCCTTCACTTTTTTGAGTATGGCCATTGGGGTGAAGCTCGATTCCCATATCAATGTTAATCTTATTCCTAAGCGAGCCCCTCAATGGATCACTACTGTGTTGTTTAAACTTAAGTATTTGGCTCTATCTGTTATTGGTTTTGTTCTCTTATACTACGGCATATTGCTCATCATGGGGATCAAAGGAAGTATTGCATCCATCCCTATATTGCCTGCTTCTCTGCAATTTATCATGATACCCTTGGCTGGTTTATTGATCTTGTACGACTCCCTCATGAATCTGTTCGGTATTGAAAAAGATGATCAGTACCTTGATCGAAAATTTATGAGCGCAGGAGAGAAAAAATGATCGTTGACCATACAGGAATTACTCTTTTATTGGGCATTTTTGGCGTGCTGGTTTTACTGCGGGTGCCTATCACCTTTTCTCTGGCTATTTCGGCCATCATCACGGGTATCTATTTAAATGTCCCCTTAGAGGCCGTCGTTAAAACAATGGCCGACGGCGTCATGAATTTCTCCCTCCTGGCCATCCCCTTCTTCATTATCATGGGCGAGATCATGAACGAGGGCGGCATCTCCCAGAGACTTGTCAATTTAGCCAATCTCCTTGTGGGAAGGCTCCCGGGTGGGCTTGCCATGGTTAATGTGATGGACAGCATGTTTTTCGGCGGCATCTCAGGTTCTGCTGTGGCTGATGTCTCTTCCCTGGGCTCCATCGTCATTCCCATGATGAAAAAACAGGGCTACGATGAAGAATTTTCCGTTGGGCTTACGGTCTGTTCTGCCTGTCAGGGAATCATCATTCCACCCAGCCATAACATGATCATCTATGCCTTTGCTGTGGGAACAGCCTCCCAACTGGCGGGCGGAACATTGCTGGTTGTTTCTGTGGGTAAGCTCTTTTTAGGCGGGTATCTCCCCGGGATCCTGATGGGCGTCAATATGCTGATCATCTCCCTTATTATTGCGATCAAAAGAAAATACCCGAGAGGAAAGGGCTATACCTTAA
>Ga0315289_10015714_pt1 | contig 10494 bp, 7 predicted proteins | sample YL17G11_40_MG_FD_203452 | JGI IMG/M metagenome (GOLD analysis project Ga0315289, IMG submission 203452) | Sediment microbial communities from Yellowstone Lake, YNP, Wyoming, USA - YL17G11_40 | ecosystem: Environmental > Aquatic > Freshwater > Lake > Sediment | place: USA: Wyoming | collected...
GAACCGTCATAAACATTTCTCAGGGGATACCACCGAGACCCCAAATCATTGTCGGTGTCGCAATCCCAAGAGACGACCAATCCGAGGTGATTGAGCAGAAAACATATAGACAACGAAACAGCAAAGCTCTATGGAAGGCTAAAAGCTGGTATAATTAATTGCTTTGGTCCGAAAGATAGGAATCAAAGAAGGATTGCAAAAACAGAAAAGATGGGATTCAGGGATAATGATTTGTGGATTGTAGCAGTAGCGATACAACACGATTTAATTATAGTATCTGCTGATAGTGACTTTCAACGTTTGAAACTTATTGAGGACTTAAAGATTGAATGCTGGTGAAACTTAAGCATTCTAATTTGATATTTGACTATGGTTTGTAGAAAGGTTTTTCATAATGACATCTAAAGAGAGAATTGAACTTATAATAAAACACAAAGAAGCCGACAGAATACCCATTATGGATACAATCTGGGAAACTACGATCTCAAGATGGCATCAGGAAGGATTACCTGCCGATAAGGGTCCATACGAGTATTTCGGCTATGATGCGTGGTATGCGATAGGCGCAGATATAACTTTACAACTTCCACCCGAAACCATAGAAGAGAATGATGAATATATTATCGCTAGAAATTCTGACGGTGCTATCAATAAATACTGGAAAAAATCTACCTCAACACCCCAACTCATTGACTTCCTTATAAAAACCCGTAAAAAATGGGAAGAATATAAAGAACGCTCAAAGTATAATGAATCCAGAGTAAACTTTGACGGTGCAATAGCAACTTACAAAAGTGGTATTGCGTCAGGTTATCCTGTCCAGTATTTCAATGGCGTAGGATACGATTGGTGGCAGAGGATCGTTGGTCCTGTCAATATGATGATGGGAATGATAGAGAATCCAGAATGGATCAAGGAAATGTTTAAGGCAAACACTGATCTAAATATCACAATAATGGAAGAGATGATCGCTAAAGGAGTAGTATTTGACAGCGCATTCTTCTGGGATGACCTTGGATATAGAAATGGTACTTTATTCTCGCCTGCCATGTATCGTGAATTATTATTTCCTTATCATAAACGATTATGCGATTTTTGTAACGCTAGGGGAATATACGTTGTTCTTCATAGTTGCGGGAATGTTAATGCACTCATGCCGATGTTCATTGAGGCAGGTTTCTCATGCCTTCAGCCATTAGAGACGAAGTCGGGAATGGATTTATTTGAATTAAAGAAAAATTATGGTGAATATATAACTCTTATGGGTGGAATTGACGTTAGGACAATGGCTCTGGGTGGTGAAGCACTCGAAAAGGAAGTCATAAATAAGATCACTTTTGCTAAAAAAGGTGGGGGATACATTTATCATTCCGATCATTCCGTTCCTGATAATGTGAGCTTTTCAAATTACTCAAAGGTTATTTCCCTTGCAAAAGAATATGGAAAATATAATGAAAATCACGAATTGCACGAATACAATTCAAAAAATTCATGTAATTAGCTCAATAGCGTCGAATCCCCAATAAGCCGCATGCTCAATAGCCAGAGCATCATCGTCAGTATTGAGAATCCCCTGCATAGCTCCGATTTTCATATCATACTCCTGTTTTTTAATTGCCAACAGCCAATTATGTGGATCGTTATTACAAAGCAGAATAACGGCACATAATCCATCTTTCACTGTCAGCCTTATTAAAGGATGTTAGGGAGTTGTTTTTAACACACTTTATGTATTTTTTAACGATTACTTTTAGATAAATATTTTGTAATTAACAATCCCCATAATAGGACCCACGATCGCCCAGATACTACCTATCACGTAATCACCGAGTATAAGCCCAAGAAAGAACGGGGTTGCCTTACGGTGCATACCCATACCGCCCTGTTTCAGTATTATATATTTTATCAGCCAGCTTATGAAAAATGCAAACCAGAAGTAATCCATTGCGAAACTGATAGCAAGCGCATATCCCGCCGGATGGAATGGCCACCAGAAAAATCGCATCCTTAATGCAGTCATTACGCCAATAGAAACTAACCCCACGCCCATTGCAATAACACCGGGCCAATCCGTAAGCGTAGGGTTAACCATCCAGCGTTGAAGCCTGTTGAACGCCTCCCATCCAAGCCACGACTTGAATCCGCCTGCGGCGGCGTTTCCACCATAACGATAAGTTATATCCAAATTCGACCAGTAGGTAGCGATGAAACTGACGAATATCGCAAGGGTCATCGCACCCAATAATTTCTTGTTGCCCATCTTTGCAGACTCAGCCATCTTGAAAGCCTCGATCTGGTTCGGCATGGGATGGTTCCTGTTGCACCTGTTAAACCAGTAGAACATGGACATCATCGTCAGGTTCCCCGGACTCATCCGCCGTGTACCGACTATTGACGCAAGCATGTCGTGAGGGTTTACAAAGTAAATTTCGTGAGGTGCGCCAAACTCAGCTCGCACTCTAGCGATTGCCAGTGATAATAGGAAGAATATACTGAAAAATCCGAATACAAAAACCATGCTCATACCAGCAAAGTGACAGAAAACGATTATAACTGCAAATGACAATACCATACCTATAACAGCCCATCTATACGGCAAAGGCTCATTAGAGTCGTCTATGTCTTTACCAAGCCCGATAGTTTTCTTAAGAACGTCAATAATATGCCTTCTCGTGACCCATAATGCTACCAGAGCCAACGCTATCCATGCGCCTGACGCCTGCTCATTGAAGTATGGGAACCGAGCATCATGCAGTCCCAATGCGCTTCCCAATATCTTTTCAAATAGCCTGAAAACGAAGAAAAACCAGCACGAAAACGAAAGATCAAGCGGTAAAAAGAAAGCCAAGCCTATTATAAACGGATACATCGAGATATTCGTACCAGCAATAGCGTTCCACGGCTTATCTGTGAAATAATGCCCTATGTCGAATTGTTTTACCCAGCTTATGTATGGAACAGCCGGGAATATGTAGTGAAAACCGTTAATGGTGCTAATGACTGCCGCCACACTGAACCCCATCCACATCACTTTGTTGGTGAAGAATTCCAGCTTACCATTACGCTGATAAGTCATGCTTAGAGGTAACTGTATGATCGGGAAAGCAAGTTTTTCCTCGTGAGTCCACCTTTTTCTAACGATAATCGTTATGCACATCAGGAACATGATCAGCGCAAAAAAGAAAATACCCCACATCGTAAGAGGAACGACCCACGGCTTAAAGTTCCTCATGTTATAGATAGATGATTCCCCGCCGTAGAATCCCTCAAGAACTGTTTTATCGGTTATTGTAAGCCATTTCGGTATGTATCTGAAGAATAAATCAGACCATTCGTTCTCAGGCGTTGCGAACCAGAATGGGTGTACAATCGTGCCGAACATATTCTGGAGAGTATCGTGTCCAGCCAGAGTCATGGATACGACCAGCATTATGTATACAGTGAGTAATTCTCCCTGTGTCAGAGATGACCCGGACCAACGCCTGCCATAAAAGAAATTCAAAAATGTTACGACAAAGAGCATGAATACAGGTGTCACGAACAACGGCAGACATGAGCCGTCTAGTGCATAATATTTCACCTCTATTACAGTAACCCAATAACAATTTAACGGTATCAGAAGACACCCAAGTAAAAGCGACCTCCAAGTTATGCCAAGTGATCTCTTTTGTATTTTAAAAGAATCTTTAGTTTGTGTTATTTCCCTCATAATCCCCCGCTAACTCAACTTTCTTGCCACCAATTTTTATATCTCACATTCACTTTCTGAATAGCCATATTTTATCACCTGAGAATAAACCTGTCAAACTATATCCCACTTATACAAATATATTCAACTCTACATAACACATTTTTTTCTTGAAAAATTAGCGTATATATAGTATATTATACTTACCAAATGTTAAGTATCAAATAATTAGATTGCCGCAAAAAAGGAGCAAAAAATGTTTTACAAATCTAAAGTGGTATTTTTTATTTCCTTAGCGATTATCTTCACAATGGTTACTACAGGATGGTGTCAGGATGTAAAAAGGCTGAAAGATGAGATGCGTATGCCCTGGACGGGCGGTAGTGCTGTATATCTTCGGGATTGGTTGGTATGCGGAGTTTTCCCAAGTCCAGCAAGACCCACCGGACAGCAAACGAACCGTGCGCCTTCTGGACAGGGATTTGATACAGATTACCTTAATGGTGAATCTACTATACAACCTATCGCTGGTGATACAGTTAAACGTCCTGACGGGTCATCCGCTGTGTGGACGCAATATACATCAGACAACGATGTAGTCAATTTCATTAAAGTATTCAGTGGACAACAAGTTACCAATGCTGTTGCTTACGCTTATACTACGATCAAGCGTGATGAAGCTGGCAAGGTAATACTTGCTCTTGGTAGCGATGACAGCGTTAAGGTTTACCTCAACGGTAAACTCGTGCATGATCATTGTATCGGTCGTGCTGTCCGAAAGGACGAGGATATTGTACCAGTTACAATGGAGAAAGAGAATTCCCTACTTATCAAGGTTGATAATGGGACAGGTGATTGGGGATTTTCGCTCCGTTTGCTGACCGAAACACAGGCACTTGCACTCGAATCTGGTGAGATTCAGCCAAGAATTGAAGAATCATCTAAAGACATGCCTGATCTGTTAATTATCAATTCTGATGCAGGACTTGGTACAGCTAGCGCAGACATCGTCCGGGTTGAAGTCATCGGCGCAGGTGGTAAAGTATCAGCTAAAACTGAGGCTGTCACCAACGTCGAGGTGAAGCGTGGTCAAAAAGCGGAGTTTGGTACGAAAACATGGCAAGATGGACCTTATGAAATACGTGTGTCAAGGCTTACTTCTGAAAGTAAGAGAGTTTTTCGTTACCTGCCGTGGTACAAAGGCGATTGGTATAAACAGGTAATTGAGCTACTTGATCAGTGCGATAAACTACCCGGTAAATTAGATGAAGCAACTGCCATTCACTACCGTCTGCTTGGTGATTTTGTGCTGGATGGGCTTGGCGGTGATCCAAGAACTGATAAGAAATATATTGTAGCAGATGGCTGGCGAAAGATTTATAGTCCGTTGATGGAGCATCGTGAATTACAGCTAAATAATGCTATCAGACCTAATGGATTCATTCGCCTTTCGTGGAAGGATGAGATAGACAATTCACCGCAGTTTGCCCGTACCTATCTCCCGCCAGATTATGATGCGAAAAAGAAATATCCTATGATCATCAGCCTTCATGGCTACAATCCACCTAATCCTGAATACATTCACTGGTGGGGAGTAACTGAACGACATAGTGGTATTTCTGACCACGATAATGTGATCGTGATTGAACCGCACGGCCGTGGAAACACTGGCTATGAAGGCATCGGGGAATTGGACGTTCTAAACGTTATCCAGCTTGCCAAAAAGACATTCAGCGTTGATGAGGATCACGTCTACCTGATGGGTTACTCTATGGGCGGTGGCGGAACGTGGTATTTCGGCACACGTCATCCTGAGCTTTTTGCCGCAATAGGTCCTTTCTACGGTGGATGGGATTATCACATTGAAATTCCAGAAGAGGGTCTCGCTAAATTGACGCCATATCAAAAGTTTGATAATGAAAGCTGGAGCAGTTTTGCACAGGCAGAGGCATTGCTGACTACGCCTGTTTTCGTCAATCATGGTGATAGTGATGAACTGGTATCCCCCGATCAGTCTCGCTACGTTGTAAGGATGCTTCAGCGTTGGGGTTATAATCTTCGCTACTGGGAACACCCCGGCGGTGGACATGGCGGGTTTGAGGCAGAGACTGAGCTTGTCCGTTGGTTCCTTACGCATACGCTTAATCGAAACCCAATGGAAGTCCGTGTCCGTTCAGCATCCTTGATGTCCGCAAGCGCACATTGGGTTAGAGTTGAGCAAAGAGAAGACCCATTTGCTTTCATCCTCGTTAATGCAAAAGTAGCCGATAAACATACGATCCGTCTTAACACGGAGAACGTTATGCAGATTCGTCTGTCACCGGGAGAGAAACTCATAGATCATACCAGTCCTGTCAGAGTCATCTGGAACGATGAAGATGCTGGCACGTATACATTTACAGATGGTGCAATCACTTTACAAACAAAGGGTTACTTCCCCTTGCAGCCGCACAAAACTCCAAAAATATGCGGACCCATCGAAAATGCACAAAACACCCTATTTGCGATAGTCGTTGGTACAGCATCGAAAGATTCAAGGATGAATAAATTCTGTCAGCTTCGCGCTGAATCAATAAGAGATGAATGGCAAATATGGCAACACGTTAAACCGAGATTTTTCCTCGATACAGAGATCACAGATGAGCAGATAGGTAAATACTCACTGATACTCTTTGGCGGACCTGATGAAAACCTTGTCACAAAAAAGCTGATTGACCAAATTCCATTGAGAATTGAGTCGGACAGCATCTCAATCAGTGGTCAGAACTTCCCCGCACAAAATGCAGGTGTCTCAATAATATATCCTCACCCGCTTAACCCGGATCGTTACGTAGTGATCAATGCCAGCAACTCCCCTGATGCCATGTTCTTTATCAATCGTCTCCCCGGAAACTTCGACTACTCTATTGCCGAAACCAGAGCAATCGGAAGTAGCGAAATTCCATTTGAAAAAGGTTGTGTCGTCGCTGGTTGCTTTGATTACAACTGGCAGTATAGCGATAAGTATGCAATGCCCGGTGATTCTGATATGCGAGACAAAGCACCGATCCGAAAAGCACCCAAATATCTGACTGCAACGGTATCAGATGATAAGCTGATGTTGAGTGAATTGCTGGAAACAAAATCAGCAGGTAGCTTCACCTACATGGAGCGTGACCTTAACTTTGAGGGGAAACCGCTAACACTTGACGGTAAAACCTACGAAAGCGGAATAGGTGTGCAGGTATGGCACGACCCATGCTGGGCTACTTACGACCTGACCGATGGTGATTGGAAGCATTTAAAAGCTACAATCGGCATCGAACTCAGCAAAAAACCCGAAGAACTTGAGCAAAAAGAAAAAGATGGCACTTGTAACTACTTCGTCGTAATTGGTGACGGCAAGGAATTGTACCGTTCCCCTATTTTTAGATGGGATTCCATGCCTGTCGAGATGGATGTAGATATTACCGGCGTAAAAGTGCTTGAGTTGCAGGTAGGAAACGAGTCCACCTGGTATAATGTTGCGTCCAGTAACAATTGGGCTAATTTGCGATTAGAAAAATAATACAAAGGGGTAGAATACAATGGCAGAAAAACCACTCGTGCAGTTGAATGATACGGAATGGATTGATCTCCTTATTAATGAGCATCCGCCGGGAAAAGAGATCGTCATCATTGTTCTGGGTAAGTTATCCCGCACTTTGAGGATCAAAAAAGAGGATTGGAGCAACTACTTCTCTGACTTTGGTGGGGTAGACTTAAAGCAAGGATATGGGATCGAGATTGTGCCTGTAAAGGATGGTGTTCCAAACCCGATGATACCAGATTGGATAAGGGAACGGCTATCATCAGCCGATACTATCTGTATAACTCAGAAAGACGGTAGATATTACCTGAAAAAGCTTGAGCTTGCTGAGCAACCCAGCGAGATACCGGGATGTATAGTCGTTGATAAGTTTGATAATGACCGGGTTGAGAGAATGTATTGGAGCCAAACTGCACTTGACCAGATCACCTATGATACAATAGAAAGATTGCTTTCTGGTATGCCAAAGTTGCGTTATGATCCTGTCGCACCTTTTAAGGACATGAAAGGTATATGGGGAGTATTGGGCAGAAAAGAGTTACTGAATGGCTTCACAAAGGAAGATAAATCCTTCATTGAGGATTACAAAAAGAGGATTTGTCAGGATCAATTGCCAGATGGAAGCTGGGAAGAAAGCGCGGTACATACTGCGTTTAACCTGATCCGTTTGCTGGAAGTTGACGCCACGATTCAAGACGCACCGATTGAAAAGGCGGTGAACTGGCTACTTAAAGCCAGTGAACCTTTGGGTTTTCCCGGATTGTTCATGTTTTCTGAGAAGACCACTGATAGTTTTAACGCATGGAAAGAAAGGCAAGAGATCGGCTCGAAAAAGCGAGGGAGTCGTGAAGCGACTCCCGGTCAATACAAGGTTTTTCTAGACAACAGTGATATACTGGGAACCGCCACCTCATACTGCGAGTTAAAGCTTACGTGGACTTCTGCCGTTGCCATCGAGGCACTTTTGCGATGTGGTTTACACAATGAGACACGGGTAGTCAGAGCCATCAACACCTTACTTTCCAAATGGCAAGGGCGTGGTTGGTGCGGTTGCGATAATTTCGTTGCTGACGTCAGCTATGAGGATTCAACCGAACCTGTGGATTTCAACCGTTTTCCTGCTCGAATCAGGGATAGGCATGGTAATATTGTATGGCTAGTGGAACCAGACGAAATCCTGAATTTGACTTGTGACAGTCGTTATAAAGGCTTTGCAATTGGAGACAAAACACTGGTAGCAAAATCTGGTGACAGAGGAACTGGTGACTGTCCGCTTATCGTTCACAAAGCCCTTTCGTATCATCCCACATATCATGGATCCAATATAGAAATATCAGCGGCTGTTGAGTACGTATATCGTCAGGGATGGTTAGGTGATTGGACAGGCAATCACATATCTTTCTTCTTTTCATTGCTTTCCCAATCAGTATGTCCACTTTCGGCATTTTTAGTATTGCGAACTATTCCGTTACTCATCCAACAGCAAAGAACTGATGGTTTCTGGCAGGAGAACAAACTTCCGTCGCCACAAAAGCTGGTTCGAGTACCTTCAAATGAAGAAAGCACGTTTATGATCCTGAAAGCTTTAAGAACTTTTGGTTTCTTGCAGGCATTGGTACAAGGAGATTGAAAGATGAGAATTAGTGAACGTGTTAGATGCAAGGATTTTCCCTGTTCGGATGTGAATCACGATTGTCATATAACTCCCGATATAGATTTGATTCCAGAAGATATATCTATCGTGATGATCTCAGAAGCAACACCTGTTGATTTAAAAGACTATTTTTATTCATCAGGAGACCCGCTTTTCCAAAAGACGACAGTTCAGGCTTTTAAGGATGCCGGATTCGATGTTATTTCAGTAAATAATGTTCTCAATCTTGGTGTGTATCTTACTACTGCCGTGAATCGCAGATGACATTAAGAAAGCATTAACTATTACCAAAGAATTGGGATATAAGCCTTAGTATGGAGGGTCTTAAATGGAACTCGCTAGGAAAACAGCTTTGATCACAGGTTCTTGCGGAGAAGGTATGGGACGAAGCACAGCGTTACGCCTTGCCCGTGAAGGAGCAAATATCGTTTTGAATTATGGCACCTATCGTCAAGGTGAGGATATTCAAAACAGCGCTGAAAAAATTGCAAAAGCGATTAAAAAATTTGGTAGACAGGTGATCATCCAGTCAGCGGATACAACCGATGAACAACAAGTTAAAGCGATGGTGGATTCTGCCTGTGAAAAATTCGGGGGTGTGGATATACTCATTAATAATACAGGCGGAGATTGGAATATTCGTGACTATACAGAAATACCTTATGAATACTGGAAAAAAGTTTTATCGGCTGAGATTGACAGCGTATTCCTGACAATGAAACACATAGTGCCAATCATGAGAGATCGCCAATGGGGACGTATCATTCATATTTCAATGTCTGGAGTAGTTCAGATGGAAAATACCTCTGGTGTTGCTCCTGATTACTGTCTTGGAAAAGAGGTTAGAGCATGGATGACGACTGCTTATGGATTGCAGGAGTTTAGTAAGGGGATAACTGTTAATTGCATTGCGCCCGGGCCAACCGAACACTTAACTTTTGATGATGCTGTTAAAGTTGCAAGCGGGGATTATTCAGATTGGTATAAACGTAAAAGTGTTAATAGTCATGACATTGCAGAAATTATCACATTTCTTTGTTCAGAAGCAGGGCGCTTTGTATCAGGAAGTGTCATCCGACTGCCGATGATATAATATCAAAAAGAAAAGAATTCCGTAAAATTCCGTAGCTAATAAAAAAGTTAAAAATATTTTCCAAAGTTGCTTAATGGTTTTCTCGCTAAGTTTGTTATGTTTATTTTAGAACACGCATCAGCGTGTAACAAAAATAGCGTAGCGGCACGCTGATGCGTGCCATTTAAACCATAAGGTATTTAGCGAGAAAACCACTTAATGACTTATCGAGTTAAGTAAAATGGGTTTGAGATTATCGTTTTTATCAAACTCCAATTCCCTCGGTTCGCCAATTATCTCTAAATCAGTCCTTGTTTTTGCAGAATCCAGTAAGCCCTCAGAGATGTCCACCTCGTCAAGCCTGAGAGTATTCTTTATTCTGATAACCTTACTTTCCTCTGGCTTGACCATGCCGATTGTGTCAAAAACTGCGTTCAAAACTTTCCTGTCAGTATTGAAGTGTATGGGTATCCTTACCTTCTGCGGACCCATAGACGTGATAAAGTTTATAT
>Ga0315289_10015715_pt1 | contig 10494 bp, 6 predicted proteins | sample YL17G11_40_MG_FD_203452 | JGI IMG/M metagenome (GOLD analysis project Ga0315289, IMG submission 203452) | Sediment microbial communities from Yellowstone Lake, YNP, Wyoming, USA - YL17G11_40 | ecosystem: Environmental > Aquatic > Freshwater > Lake > Sediment | place: USA: Wyoming | collected...
TTATTATTCGGAGCGCAAAGAAGATGAACTGCCGGTATTCCATGTGCGGGAAGACTCACCCCTGATTACCCCGGAGCAGATTAAATCCGCAGAGATGGATCTGTAAACAGCCCGGCCATTCCTCCGCAACTACCGGAAAAAAGAGCTAAGCCGCGCGACGCCATGCCGCCGGTCAGCGGCAATCAGACGCACGCCGGCCCTGCTGCTCATATGATCATGGGATACAGGCCGGCCGCGCAGATCGTATATCCGGTCGGTTGACCCGATGGCGGCATAAACGCCAGCGCGGCCGCGCATCGCCGGCGCCGCGGCCACCTGTCCGCATCCGCCGCTCCCGCCGCTGCCGCCAGAGGCGATCGAAGCGTCGTCGATGCGCGCCCATCCGGCCGCGGTTGACGCGCGCTCAATGCCGATGCGATAATTGCCCGCCGACGGCGCGGTCCAGTTGAGCGTTTTCGCCTGCCATGCGGTGTTGGAGAATTCCATACAGGCCACGGGATTGCCGTTGTTGTCCCGGACAAACATGCGCGCCGTGATCCCGCTGGTCTGCACCTTTGCGGTGAATTGGTGGTTGCCGGCGGTGCGGTATAGCCCCTGGAACAGTTGCGCATCGCCGAGGTCCAGTTTGTCAATATACCCGTACCAGGTTCCCGATTGTCCGACCGTATTATTGCGGGCGCCGGCGCGGGTTGTGTCGTCAGCAGGACGCAGCGACCAATAGCAGGCGCCGTTCTTTTCGAAACCGGGGTTCTGGAACGATGACGGACTGCGATAGCTGCTGCCCGGCCAATCCAGATTCGTAACTGTCCATGGGGCCATATAGATGGACATGCCGTTGAGGGTATTGTTCTTGATTGTCCAGTCTTTTCCCGGCGCCCATTCCGGCTGCGCATGATACGGGTCCGGTTCATCGCGAAAACCGATTCCCCAGTTGCCCACCCCCGTGCAGGTATTGTCGTGTATGCTGATTCCCGATATCTCCGTCTTGCTCAGGTCGGGGCACGAGCCGCCCCAGTTGATAAGGTTGATATCACTGGGCCCGGCGCCCCTGCAACACATAATGAGCGTATTGTGATCAATCTCAATATTCCTAGTAGGCTGGGGATCGTTGGAGTTATACCAGACGATGCCGCGCGGGTCGTTCCATGATGACCAAGGGTAAATCAGATCGTCGTTGGAGCGAATGTAGCAGTTGGTGACACGAATATTCTGGCAGTTCTGTATGCTCACGCCGTCGCAATTATAGTCACCGCCGGTATAAACGCTGTCCATGTTAAGTCCGCTCACCAGACCATTTTTCGAGCGGCATAGGTAGATGTGGTATCCAAAGGATGAACGGAATTTAATGCCGGAAATCTCAAACCCGTTCGTCATGTAGGCGCCCACCATTGCCATCATGATGTTGGCATTATCGCCCCCGCTCCAGTTGATGGTCCTTCTGAGGGTGCCGGAGCCTGTGATCTTGATATTGGTGGTGCCGGGGCCGCAATAGATCATGGGATAATTGCGTTCCTGCCAGGCGGACCAGGCAACATCCCCCGGGCGTCGCCCCATTGTCGTCGTGTGCGGATAGTCGCCAAGGTTCAGGCTGGACAACAGCGTTGCATTGGCCTGGATCTGCAGAATGACGTTGCTTTTCATTTCGAGAGTGGAGATGAGATAGGTCCGCCCGCCGCCGATAGTGACGGTTCCACCCCCGGCGGCATTGACGTCATCAATGGCCTTCTGGATTGCTGCTCGATCAAGCGTTAAGCCGTTACCCGCAGCGTTGTAGGGAGTATTGGTGACTGTGACATCCAAAGCAAGCGCGGAGGATATGAAAACCAGCGTCGACAGCATTTTCGCGATTCGAGGCATTTTGCCTGTGCGCTCCGATAAAATCGGCAGATCCATGATGTTCCTCCCGTGTATGAATTCAAATGCCGGACTGGCGTATATGGTATAATTTAACTATATTCATATCTATTTGCCTCTGGAGAATAGCTGAGAAACATGGATTTATTTTAATCATCTCATGAAACCCCATCCGCGAACGAGGCTATATTGAATCGATCCTCAACCCGCAATACCCCGGAAAAGAAATCCAACCGAAATTCCGCCATCGGGCTTCCGGAACTCCTGGCTGTTCAGGATGATCGCGGTATGCGGACCGCGCACAATTCTGCATGGCCGTCGCCGGCCGACTGCATTTCGGTCTATCGCAAAGGCGGGCCGCGCTACCGGCTGGGCAAAAACACCTCCACCGTCAAGGCGCCGTTTGCCATTCTCATTTCCGCGGGCACCTGGGATGAGGATCTGCAGGATGGCGATGTCGAAGGCGTGTATGCGCTTTTCAATGGGAATGGGATGGTGCAAAACGATGCTCGGATGCCGCAATCGACCTGTGTTGCATTGCCGGGAGGCGGCGTGTTTTCCGCTCCATATATCAAGCAGATTTCGCCGCTTGAAGCGGACACGCTGGCGGAACTTTTTCGCCGCATACGGGAGGTCGATCCGGCCGACCAGGTTGGAGGCTTGACACGCGCAAGTCTTCTGCTGCAGGCGATCGCCGTATATTGCAGACCAAGCGCGCGCGTCGAAGGCACTATGGTCCATCGGGAGGCGCACCGGCTGCGGGAGCTTATCGCGCGCAATGCATTCGCCGAAATCCCGTTGTCGCGCCTGTATTTTGAGCTCGATCTTTCGCCCTCGCGGGCCGGACAGCTTTTCGGCAGGGCATTCGGCAGCACGCCCGTGGAATACCGGAACCGGCTCAGGCTTGACAAAGCACGTGAGCTGCTGGTCACCACGTCCATGAATGTGACACGGGCCGCACGCGCGGTGGGAATTGCCGATCCGCTTTATTTTTCGCGCGCGTTCCGTAAACGATTCGGCGTGCCGCCGTCGCGGCTGATCGTCGATTTCAGCCAGACACGGAGTTCGGCAGAGGAGGAAAATGCGTCGAATGCGGGACCAACTCTTCATGCGCCTGAATGATAAAGCCGATATATATTCAGCATATATGCCATTCCAGGGGAGGATTGGAACCATCATGCGGAAACCACGAATCGCCGCTCTAATGCGGCATACCGTCATCAGCGCGCTTGCATCCTGCATGCTCCTGTGCGCGCCGCAGTACAGTCCGGTCCGGCCGCCGGAAGATCAAGGCGCGCCGCTCGATCGGCAGACCTCGCAGCAGTCGATATTCGATGTCGCATCAGCGCAGGCTATGGATCCTGCGATTATTTATTGGGACCCGCTGAGCCCGTGTGCGCCCCCGGGGAACGTGGGATGCTACAAGCCGGCGAATTATGTGCCTGCAACGCCGACCGTGACCGTCACATCAGTCAGTGACAGCGGCGCAGGCACGCTGCGCAACGCTCTGGCTGCGGCTGCAGCGGGGGGCGTTATCGGGTTTGCCGCCAATCTGGCGGACTCCACGATCCGCCTCAAGACCCAGCTTGTCATCAGCAAACGGGTGACCATTGACGCCATGGCGGCATATGGCGTCACGCTTGATGGCGGCAATAAAGTCCGCATTTTCAACATCAACGCGAACATGACCGCGGCGTTCATCGGCCTGCGCATGACGCACGGCCGCGCGGTGGGGAGCCAGAACTCCCCCGGAGGCGCCATCAATACCGGCAACGCATGCAATCTTACGATTCGATACTGCTCTTTTGAACGCGACACGGCCGATATCGGCGGCGCGGTGCGTACAGGCTATCAGACCATCACGCTGATTGAGGACTGCACCTTTGCCTTCAACGACGGCGACGGTGTGCATAACGGGTTCAGCGCAGGCGCGGTTTCAACCAACGGCAGCGGCAACATCGTGGTCCGTCGTTCGCTTTTTGTGCGCAATTTCGGCGAAGTGGGCGCCGCCATCTATAATCTGCTGCAACCGGTCACGGTGGAAGGCTGCGTTTTCATGGGAAACCAGTCGGTCAAGGGAGGCGCGGCGCTTTTTTCCGATGAAGGCAATGCCGTGGGGCCGTCCGCCACGCGCGGCGGGCATATTACGGTCCGTCAATGCTGGATGCAGGACAACGTCTCCAACGAGGTGGGCGGCGCGCTCTTTTTATGGACCTCGGGGCTTGATACGGTGACCGTTGACAAATGTGTGTTCCGCAACGATACGCTGCGCAAGGCCAACAACGTATCGCAGGGCGGCGCCGTGCGCACGCGCGGAAAGCTCACGATCAGCAACAGTTGCTTTACCGGATGCCTGTCCCAGGGGCAGGGCGGCGCGCTGTGGCTTGACGGCGACGGTCCGATCTCTATTGTCAATTGCACCTTCTACCGCAACCGGGTCACCGACGACCAGGGGGGCGCCATGACGCTCAACACGGGCGCGGGCGTTGTCGTGAACATTCTCAATTGCGCGTTCGCCGAGAATTTTTCCCAGCGCGCGTGCGGGGCCTTCTGGTTCGGCGATCCCGCGCTGCCGATTACGATCACCAATTGCATTGCTGTCAATAACAAGGCCGGCAGCGACCACAGCCAGGACCAGGTGGGGTATCAGCCCATTGATGGGGGAGGGAACATCGAATTTCCCGCGCCCGCGTCCGGCGCGCGCAAGGTTGCCCAGGGAAGCGTGGTAAAAGACCCGCTGCTTGACTCGCTGGTTAATTCCAATGGCATGCTGATATTGCCGCTCAAGTCCGGTACGCCGGCGGTGGGCATCGCCCTGACCGCCAAAGCGCCGGCGCTTGACGGCCGCGGCATAGCGCGCGATGCGGCCCCGGATGCGGGCGCGTTCGAATATGTGGCAAATGACAATACCCTTGCGCGCTGTAAAACCGCGTCGATCCATGTGATTGAGCGATAGCGCGCGGCCGGCATCCGGTTCCATCGCGATTGATGCGAAGAGAATGCTGGATCTTCGGAAATATGCCCTCCCCGCGGGCCTTCCGACCGCACATCGATTTTTGCGATTTCTGTTGCCTTTTCAGCAAGAAATATCTATAATCATGCATATTCGGTCGACAAACCCTTCAACCAGAGGAGCGTTCGTATGGAATCCAGTGCAAGCGCGGGCGGAATGGCAATCGGCATTATCGTTTTGTATCTGGCGGTCCTGCTGTTCCTGGTCATCATTCCCATGTGGCGGATTTTTGTCAAGGCGGGCAAGCCGGGATGGGGGAGCGTTGTTCCGATCTACAATATCGTTCTCATGTGCCAGGTCTGCGGCAAGCCCGGATGGTGGACGGTCCTCTGTCTGATACCTTTTGTCAATCTTATCATCGCTATCATTCTCTGCATCGCGCTGGCGAAAAGCTTCGGCAAGGGCGCCGGGTTTGCCGTTGGCCTGATACTTTTGTCGCCGGTATTCCTGCCCATTCTGGGGTATGGGAAGGCCGCCTATGCCGGTCAGAAACCCGCGGCTGCAAAAGCATAGCCGGGACCGTTATCCATGGAAACGGCCTCAATCATAAAATCAAGCGGCTCACTGGAGCCTGCTATCATCGAGCCCTGGCCATCGGAGCTGGGGCTTAAAGTTTTTATTATCCTCATTTCAATCAGCATATGGTTCGGGCTGATAATCTCAATCATCGGCATTGTCTACGTCGCGCTGATCGCCATGGCTTTATTCTTTACGCACCTGCTTTTTGTCGCTATGGTACGGGGCAATGCGGTCCGGATCGGTCCCAGGCAATTCCCTGACCTGTACGAACGCGTAGTTCGTATCTGCAAGCGGGCCGGTCTTGCATATGTGCCCGAAACCTACATCATGCAGGCCGGCGGCAGCCTTAATGCCCTGGCTACGAAATTCATGCGCTCGCGCATGATTATCATTTTTTCCGATTTACTCGATGCTTGTGCCGATGATGAAAAGGCCCAGGACATGATCATAGGCCACGAGATCGGGCATATCAAGCAGGGGCATCTCGACGCCTACTGGTTTTTGCTGCCCGGACTGTTTGTGCCGTTTCTGGGCTCCGCGTATTCCCGCGCATGCGAATACACCTGCGATCGCTATGGATTCGCGCTGGCCGACGGTCCGCAAAGCTGCCTGAAAGGTCTTGCCGTGCTTGCTGCGGGCGAGAAATACGGGCGCAAGGTCGATTATGTTTCTTTTGTGAAACAATGGGAACGGCTTGATACCGGTTTCATGACCCTGGGCGTCTGGTTGATGAGCCACCCGCCGCTGTGCGACCGGATCGCGGCGCTGGACAAAGCGCTTGGCGCCGAAAGGCCGCGCTCCACAAAAGGGCCTGCCCGCGCCTTGGCCATACTGCTTCTGTTCTTCCTGCTGGGGATCGGGGGAACGGCGGCGGCGGCATACGCGTTTGTCAAAATTATCAACAAATCGAAAACCGCCGCCGCAGAACGGAATGCACAAGCCGACGCCCGTGCCGATTCCCTTGCAGCAATCGATTCGCTGCTCCAAATCCTCAAGGGCCTGGATTCGACCTATGACAGTTCTGCCGCGATATCCGAAGAATAGCAGCGAAAGGCATTTCCGGAAACCGCGGATGACCGGCATGGCGTACGACGCGGGCAAGTATCTTTGCAATTCCCCTCTTTTTTCTTGATCCTGGTTTTTTTAACAGCTATTTTGGTCAACAAAGATACACCATCGTCAGGCGATGCTGGAAAGACATTATGCAATCCTCATGGCACGATATCAATACACCGGGCCGTTTTTCCCACAGCAAAGGCGGCAGGAAGGAACCAGAGCCGGTTGATATCGAGCCGACTCAAAATGCGCCGAAACCCAGGCAGGAAGCCGAGGTCAAACTGGTGTCCGCGACATGGGAGCCGGGGCCCGAAGGTCACCAGTTCAATAAAAAAAGCACGCTGAAAATAAAGGCTGAATTCCTTAAAGAAACAGGCCGCAAGCGCATCATCTGCAGCCTTTTCGTCGTCTATAACGGCGCGGAGGAGGACCTGAAACACCAGGTTGAGGCGTTTCTGGATTCCGAAGGCAATGCCACGGCGCAGATGACCCTTTTCTATGGCGAAGCGTATAGCAAGGCGCTTAAAGAAAATCCCTCCGCAATCTGCCAGTATAAAGCAAAAATCAAGCATTCGACCGCGGTGAAAGAACTGACGAGCGAGCCGCTGGAAATGCCGTGTGTTGAAAAACTGAAAGTCAATTTTGTTGAAGTTGCCGACATACACTTTCATCACAACTGCGCGCTTCCGTGTCTCGATGAGAAAGGGGACCTGATCGCGGCGCTGGTATCGGTCTTTGTTTTTGCCGCCAAGAACACCGATAGAGAACTGGTCATCGAAGGCCATGCCGACAGAAGCGGCGATCCCGGCTATAATTTACAGATATCCAAACGCCGGGCCGAGGCGATCAAGGCGTTGCTTGAGAATGATGCCGGCCAGTGGAATGCTGTTGTGGGCTCGGACGGCAAAGACCAGAAAATAGAACCGGAAGACTATCAGCGGACCCTCAAATACCTTTCTGTCAAATACGGGTGGACCTGCGACCCTGGAAACATCGACAACCAATATGGTCCTAAGACCGAAAACGGCGCTAAAGCTTTCCAGAAAGAATACAACAGCCGCTTTATTGAAAAGGGCGAAATTCCCGTTGACGGCAAGGTGGGGCCCAAAACCTGGGAGGCCATTTTCAATGTCCTGCGGTTCCTGCTGATCGAGGGCCTGAAATCGAAAAATATCGACGCTTTGCCGGAGTTGAGCTACGGGTATCCCGATGGCGGCGGAATGTATCCCTGCGGCGAGAGTTCGCCGGTGACCGGTCTTGAGCGTTCCGCGGAAGACCGCCGGGTGGAGCTGGTATTCTATAAAGCCGGTGAGTGGTCGCCGGCCATTCCTCCCGCGGCAGGACGAAAAGCAGACCCCAACAAAGATCCTGTTTCCGGAAAACCGTGGGAGAAGAGCGCAGTCCCCCTTGACGATATCATATTGCCGGAAATCAAGATCCTTTCAATTGACGACCATTTCGCCCCGGGAAAGGAGAAGCTTGTCGTCGATTATGAATTGAAATGGGTTGCCGAGGCCGACATGCAGATTGACATATCAGGCGACCAGTATCCCAATAATCCGGTGTACACCGTGCAATTGTCGGCCGATGAAAAGAGCGACGGCAAGCATACGTTTGAATGGGAAGGAATGACAAACTGCGCCGATGGACCGCTCAAAGACATGCATATCAACCCGCTGTATGCCCCGTATACGGTGAAAGTTTACAAAAGCGATGCCTGTTCCGCGTCAAGACAATTTCAGGTGCTGTATCACAGTATCGATCTTTCGCTTGGTTCCTATACCGCGGATGGAAACGAGCCGAACAGGAAAGCCGAGCAGAAGAAATGGGTCAAGTATAAGCTCAATGCGCTTGGCTATTTTTCCGGCCCGGTAGACGGATCTGATCGTTTGGAATTATCACAGGCTATTATGCGATATACCTACGCCATGCCGGGTATGGATGAGTCCGGAGATGGAACAAAGGCTGACTTCCAAGAGGCGCTCGTAAAGGACAAAGGAAAACGGATATGGCTGGAGGGCGGCGCCCTGCCTGTGCCGGGCGCAAAGGCAAAACTGTTTATTGATCATGATTATTATTATGAGGACGTCTTTGAATTCAAAAAGGATGACGCCACAGGAGATAAGGATAGTGCGAAACTTTCCAGAATAGAATTTCCCGTCGAATGCACCATACTTCTGGTAGGGAAGAATGACAAGGACGGCACCGGAAAAGGTATTGAATCTCCCGAGGGCGTCGGCCCGGTTGAAGTCGAATGGACCCTGCACGACCCTATCGAAGACATGTCCATAATCCCTGTTTCGAATATAAAAAAGCCGGAACGGCCTGCGCACGCAAAGGAATATATTGAAAAGATGCTGAAGGCGAAGGGGCAAGTCACCGCGGATGCGGCAAACGCGCTTGATAATTGTCCGGCATACCCCAACAACAACGGATCGCGGGGTACGAACCAGGATTGTTTTTATATCGGGAACATGCTTCCGCCTTTTACAAGCCGTAATGACGGGGACAGGATTTTTTCGAAGGTCCATTATGATAAATCCTCCGAAACCAACCGGATCGGACGAACGGGAATTATCGCCAGATTGTCGTATATAGCGGGAGACAACTTCACCCTATCCGGTCAGCTCGTTTTTGAGGGATTGGCCAACAAAGACCTGTTGATTAAAAACCACGAAGATTTTGCAAAGAAGAAAATCACTGATGCGCTCTCGGCAAAGACCGGCCAGATGACAATCTGGCGTCGCCATCATATTGCCGCACTCGTCAACTGGCCGGGCACCCGGGCAACGGCCTGGGATGGAGTAAAAAAGGCCTATGAGGCGGCGCATATCGACCTGGTCACCGCTCCAAAAACTTTTAATATCGCAACACTTTTTACGGCAGCCGATAAAAAGTATTACGAAAACCTGGTAAAAGCGTTCCATCCCGCCTATACGCCCCAGGAGAAGGCAACCATCCAATTTACCGAAGATTGTTTGTATGCGCTCCCGATACCGCCCCAGGGTTCCATGAGCGGCGAAACATATCAGCGCAATCTTACAAAATTGGCTTCCGATTTTCTGGAGCCGGGAAAATCACTGGAATTTGAATCACAAACAGCCGAGCTGATCCAAAAGGCGGTACACCGGACCGAAACTCCCGGAGCCATAGTGGGGGCCGTTGAATGGATAAAGCCGGTTCAGGTCAAACACCATTTTCTATTGATACCGTATCATGAGAACTTCAGCCCGGCGATTCACTGCATCGGTCTTCCCCATGGTGTCGCGCTTTTAGCCAACCCGATGCGGGACTATCAGGACCAGTTTCTGATATCGCATGAAATCGGTCACTGTCATTTTCTGATGCATCACGAAACGGATTTCTCCAAAAAAGTGTCCGATAATCCTGCACAGCACGATATAAAAGACCATAATTGCATCATGAGCTATCCCCATGGAATAGCATCACGAAAACGGCTGGGATGGAAAACAGGAGACGGAACGGAGGCGACGTTCTGCGGCAAATGCCTCTTAAAACTGCGGGGGTGGGCCGTGGCCAAAGGAGATCTTCCGGTTTCAAGCTGATCCGCTTGCTTCGGCATAAGCGTTGTTTCAGAAGAGGAATACATGCTTTTTGATCTTGCCATTTCACGCAGAGAATTCGCCATGCAGGAGCCGGTAATGCTCACGTTCAGCCTGACCTCACCGGATGCCGCGGTCATGGTCCCGCTGCACTATAGCACAACAGATGCGATCACCGTGTCCGTATACGACTCGACAAACACGTTGATCTCCAGCGCTACCGGGTATGATGCCCTGCAGAGAACACAGGAGGAACCGGTCAACATCCTCGACCAGAACGAACTGACAAAGGTCGAATTGCCGGCGGGAAAAACGCTCATCTGGGAACAGAATCTTCTCAGTTTCGTATCGGTTCCCGGACCCGGCACCTATTTCATCGAGGCTGTTTTCAATTTTTCCCCCTCCGCGATTGCCGCAACGTCGCCCCGGGCAGAATTGACCATCATGGAAACCGCCACGCGGTATTGCGACATTGTCACAGACCATATC
>Ga0315289_10015716_pt1 | contig 10494 bp, 3 predicted proteins | sample YL17G11_40_MG_FD_203452 | JGI IMG/M metagenome (GOLD analysis project Ga0315289, IMG submission 203452) | Sediment microbial communities from Yellowstone Lake, YNP, Wyoming, USA - YL17G11_40 | ecosystem: Environmental > Aquatic > Freshwater > Lake > Sediment | place: USA: Wyoming | collected...
TCTGGGGCCGGGTGCAGGGGATGGAGGAGCGGGCCCGGGATCTCCTGGATGTGGTGTGCGTGTCGAACGTAACCCTCAAGCACCGGCAGGTGGCCTGCGTGGTGGAAATGAGGGCGGCGGAGTACGTGGGAAGGGTGAACGCGCTGCGGGGATTGAACCTGGTCCGCTTCAACGGCCTGCGCCAGGAGGACGACATCGGCGCCTACCACGATCGGGTGCGCGAGGCGGTCTACGCCCGGCTGGCGATGGAGAAGAAGGCCCACCTCCACGGCCGGCTGGGGACGCTCCTGGAGGAAGAGGGAATGCCCCCGGAGGTGCTGGCCCCGCACTTCATCCGCGGCGGTGAGCCCGAGAAGGGGGCGCGGCTTTCGCTGACCGCCGCGCAGCGCTCGATCCGGGCACTGGCCTTCGAGCAGGCGGCGCGGTTCTACCAGATGGCCCTGGAGAGCGGCCGCTTCGACCAGGAGCAGCGCCGCGTCATCCTCACCGAGCTCGGCGATTGTCTGACCAACGCGGGCCGGGCCAAGGACGCCGCCAACGTCTACCTGGCCGCCGCGGACTGCGGCGAGCCCGATCTCGCCGAGCGGATCGATCTGCACCGCCGGGCCGCCGAGAAGCTCCTGATGGGCGGGTACCTGCAGGACGGCCTGCTGGTCTCCAGGACCCTGCTGCGCCAGGTGGGGATGCGCTTGCCCGGCAACGCGCTGAGCGCCGCCGCCAGGATAGGCCTGTATCGGGTGTGGCTCTTCCTCCGCGGATACCACTGGACGTCTCGAACCGAGCTGGAGGTCTCTCCCCGCGAGCTGTGGAAGCTCGACATCTGCTGGTCGCTGGCCGCGGGGCTGGCCAACGTCGATTCCATTCGGGCCAGCGTGTTTTCCAGCTGCGCGCCGGTCATGTCGTTGCGCCTGGGCGAGCCCTACCGGATCAGCCGGGCGCTGTCGGCCATGGCCTACTCGGAGTCGGCCTTCGGCCACGCCGCTGAGGTGGACAAGTTGCTGGCCGCCACCCGGCGCGCTGCCCTGGAGCACGGATCCGATCTGGCCAGGTTCTATATCACCTTCACCCTCACCGCGCGGGCCTTCATGCTGCAGAACGACTGGCTGGAGTGCCTCCGCCAGTCCGAGAAGGCCATCGCCCTGTGGCAGAAGGTCGGGCGCGGGAAGGGCTGGGAGATGGACGTGGTCGAGCAGTTCTCCTGCTGGGCCCTGATGTACCTCGGCCACACCCAGGAGCTGACCAAGCGGGTCGAGCTGAAGCTCCGGGAGGCCCGGGCCACCGGGAATCGCTACGCCGAGATGGCCTTTCTGACCTGCTTTCCGACCACCCACCTGGCGGTGGATGACTGCCAGAAGAGCCGCGCCGAGACCCGGGCAGCCCTGGCCGCCTGGGACCAAGAGAACCGCGCCTTCAGCAATCCCCACATGTGGGCGGTCAAGTCGTTGACCATCTGCATGCTCTACGATGGGGACATCTGGACCGACGCCGAGCTGGTGCAAGGCTTGTGGCGTCGATTTCGGCGCTCGGTCCTGGGGCAGGTGGCGCTCCTCCAGTTCGACAGCGCCCAGGTCTGCGGGTTGCTCGAGCTGGTGCGCGCCGCGGACGCCAAGACCGCAGGCGACGCCGCGCGGATGCACTCCGCGCTGCGTGCGGCAGGGTCTATTCGCCGCAAGCTGCTGGGGATGCGCTTCCCGGCGGCGCCGCTGGTTGCCACACAGCTCGCCGCCGGGATGGACCGGATCGCGGATCGGGAGGAGTCTTTGTGCGCGCGGTTGCGCGAGCTTTTATCCGAATTCGAGCGGCGCGGGATGAAGAACTGCCAGGCCGCGGTCAAGAGGCGCCTGGGGGAGACGATCCCGGGCGCAGACGGTCAGATCCTGATGCAGGAGTCCGACGCGCTCTACGCGGACTACGGCATCGCAAACCCCGTGCGCTTCACCAACATGATTCTGCCGGGATGGCCGTACGAGCGGCCGCGGCGTTGAAGGGAAGAGGCCTTCGAGAGGCGAGGAATGTCTTCCAGCGGGCGATCGAAGAGCGTGGTATTTCGGTTCCCCTCGCTTGCGCGATTCGAGTGTCTCTCGGAGATCGGCAAGGGTGGCATGGGGGTGGTCTACGAGGCGTTCGACCGGGAGACCAGCCAGCGGGTGGCGCTGAAGATCATCGCCGACGTCGATGACGCGGGAAAGCTCCTGCGCCTGAAGAACGAGTTCCGCGCGCTGCGCGATCTCCAGCACCCCAACCTGATTCGATTCGGCGAGATGTACGAGCACGAGGGACAGTGGTTCTTCACCATGGAGTATGTCGACGGGGTGAACTTCTTGCATTACGTGCGCGGGGAGCTGTCCGATCTCTCCACCCGCTCGGCCTCCATCTCCAGCGAGAGCTTCTCGAAGGAGCCGGTCCGCAAGACGAGCGAGCCCTCCTCGGGCAGCGCGCCGCTTGCCGGGTGGACGTCGTCCGCCGCCAGCGAGACGCTCCGCGACATCCCCACCGAGGTCATGCCCGACGAGCACGCCCTGTCCCTGCTCTCCCTGGAGCCCCCGAAGAGGCCGCCCTTGACCCGGGAGGCCAGCGAGCGCCAGGGTGAACGGCTCTTCGACGAGGGACGGCTGCGGCAAGGGCTGCGCGAGCTGGCCACCGGTCTGGCCGTGTTGCACCGCGCCGGCAAGGTGCACTGCGACGTGAAGCCCTCCAACATCCTGGTGGAGGCCAGCGGGCGGGTGGTGCTCCTGGACTTCGGGGTGGTGGCCGTGCTCGGCGCCGAGGGGGGAAGGGCTGGGGGCGGGGTGACCGGGACGGTGACGTACATGTCGCCCGAGCAGTCCCTGGGACAGGCGGTGGGGTCGGCGGCGGACTGGTACGCGGTGGGGGTGCTCCTGTTCCAGGCCATGACCTGGCAGCTCCCGTTCAGCGGGGATTCGGCGGCGGTGCGCTACATGAAGTGCCACTTCAACTCTCCTTCCCCCCTGGAATGGGACGAAGGGCTGCCCAGGGACCTGGTGGAGCTGTGCGAGGGGCTGCTCAAGAAGGAGCCCAGCGAGCGCCCGGCCGAGGAGGCGATCCTGCAGATCCTCGGCGTCGATCTGGAGTGGATGAACGCGAGATACGAGAGCCGCTGGGACGCGGGGGTGTTCGTCGGTCGCCGGGAGGAGCTCGACGCCCTGTGGGGGGTCTGCGAGATGAGCCGTGCTGGCGCCGTGGTGGGGGTGCTCTTGACCGGCCAGAGCGGGGTGGGCAAGAGCGAGCTGGTGAGGAAATTCCTGGAGAAGCTCAACGCCCACGAGCGCTCCGTGGTGGTGCTGCGCGGTCGTTGCCACGAGCGGGAGATGGTCTCGTACAACGCCTTCGACGGGGTGGTGGACGATCTGGCGCGGTTTTTGAAATACCGGCCGCGGGACAAGGCGGAGAAGTACATCGAGGGTGGGGTGGGGAGCGCGCGCGAGCTCTTCCCGGTGCTCTACGCGGTGGAGTGGAACGCGGGGGAGGAGCGGGATCGGGATCTGGCGGGGGTGCGGGTGGCCGGGTTCGAGGAGCTCCGTGGGGTGCTCCGGCGGATCGGCAAGCGGCGCGGGGTGGTGCTCTTGCTCGAGGACGTACACTGGGCGGACAAGGACAGCCAGGCGCTGGCCGAGGCGGTGATGCGGCCGGGGAGCGAGGAGGGGGGGCTTTTGCTCCTGGGGACGGCGAGGCCCGACGGGGGAGTGGGCTTCGGGGAGGCTTTGAAGCGCAGTGGCTGCGAGTACCGGCGGATCGAGCTGGGGCCGCTTTGTGCCGCGGAGGCTACAAAGCTCGCCCTCGAGCTGTGGCGTAGAGCGGGAGGCGCGGGGCAGTGGGAGGGGGCCGCGGGAGTGGCCCGGGAGGCGGGCGGACACCCGATGTTCATCGCCGAGCTGGTGCGTTACCTCCTGGGCCGCGGGGTCGGGGAGAAGGGCGGGCCGGGCATGAGCCTGGACGAGGCGATCTGGGGCCGGGTGCAGGGGATGGAGGAGCGGGCCCGGGAGCTCCTGCAGGTGGTGTGCGTGTCGGACGTGGCGCTCAAGCACCGGCAGGTGGCCTGCGTGGTGGGGATGAGGGCGGCGGAGTACGTAGGGAGGGTGAACGCGCTGCGCGCAGCGAACCTGATCCGCTTCAGCGGCCTGCGCCAGGAGGACGAGATCGACGTCTATCACAACCGGGTGCGCGAGGCCTTCTACGAACGGATCGACCCCCCTGCCCGCGCGCTCCTGCACCAGAAGCTGGCGGCGCTGCTGCAGGCCGAGGGCCTGCCCGCCGAGGTGCTGGCCCCGCACTTCATCCGCGGCGGCGATCCCGTGGAGGGTGCCCGGCACGCGCTGAGCGCGGCGCAACGGGCCACCCGGGCGCAGGCCTTTGCCCAGGCGGTCCGCTTCTACCAGATGGCCCTGGAGAAGGGGAATTTTGCGGGAGGCGTTCGCCGGTTCGTGCTCGCGGTGCTGGGCGACAGCCTGACCAACGCGGGCCGGTGCAAGGAAGCCGCCGAGGTCTACCTGGCCGCGGCAGAATTTCCGGGCGGTGATGCCCAGCAGGGCTTCGAGCTCAGGCGCAGGGCGGCCGAGGAGCTCCTGATGGGCGGCTACCTCCGCGAGGGCTTGGCGGTCTCCCAGTCGCTGATGTCCGAGGTCGGGCTCTCCTTTCCGCGGACCAAGACCGGGGCCCTGTGGAGCATCCTGCGCTTCCGCCTGCACCTGGCCGTGCGCCCCCTGAACTGGATCTCCCGGTCGGAGAAAGAGGTGCCCGTGGAGGAGATCCGTCGCCTGGACACCTGCTGGTCGCTGGCCGCCGGGCTCTCCATGGTCGATTCCATCCGCGGCGCCGCGTTCTCCTCCCGATCGGTGGTGCTTTCGCTTGCGGTGGGGGAGCCGTTTCGGATCTGCCGGGCGCTGTGCTCGATGGCTTACTCGGAGTCGGCCTTCGGGAACCGCGCGCAGGTGATCCGGCTGCTGGAGGCCACCCGTAGGGCCGCGGTCGAGCACGGCTCGGAGCTGTCGCGCTGCTACCTGGCGCTCGCCCAGGCGGGGTATCACTTCATGATCGAGAACGACTGGCAAGCGTGCCTGTTCTCCTGCGAGGAGGGGCTTGCCCTGTGGCGCAGCGCGGGCCGGGGCATGGGCTGGGAGACCGACGTGGCCGAGCAGTTCGCCTGCTGGTCGCTGCAGTTGATGGGGCATACCCTCGAGCTGACCAACCGGGTGGAGGCCAAGCTCGCCGAGGCGCGGGCCGCGGGCAATCGCTACGCCGAGCTGGTGTTCTTGATCTGCTTCCCGGTGAGTCGTTTCGCCATGGATGACTGGCAGACCGTTCGCAGGCAGACCCAAGACGCCATCAAAAGTTGGGTCCCGGAGAGCCGGACCTTCAGCACGCCCAACTACTGGGCGGTCAAGACGCTCACCCAGGTCATGCTCTACAGCGGCGATCTGGAGACGGATCGTCAGACGATCGATCACCAGTGGCGCCGGTTCCACTGGTCCGTGCTCGGCCGCTTGAAGGTGATCTTGCTCGAGAGCCTCCAGATGGAGGGAGAGCTGGCCCTGGCCCGGGCGGCCCAGGCCAAGACCGAAAAGCGCACCTGGGCGATGTCGCGGGAGCTGACCCGGGTGAAGTCCCTGCTCGCCCGCTTGCGCTCGTGCCGGTTCCCCTCCGCGGCGGTGATCGAGCTGCAGCTGCGCGCCGGGCTGCTGCGCGTGCTGGATCAAGAGGAAGGGCTGGTCGAGATCCTGCGGCTGCTCATCGATCAGTTCCAGCAGTTCGGCATGCAGACGGGGGTCGCGGCCGCAAAGCAAAGGCTGGGCAAGACCCTGGGGGGCGAGGAGGGCAGGGCTCTGTTGACCGAATCGAGCGCGCTCTATCTCAAGCAGGGGGTGCGCAATCCGCGGCGGTTCACCGAGTTGATCCTGCCCGGATGGCCCCCCTGAGGTGCAAACGGGTGACCACGGGACCAGACCAGAAACTCGAGCCGGAAGACACCACCCTGGTCCAGCAGCCGGGCGGCGCGGAGTTTGATCCGGGCGGGCATCCGGCTCTCCCCCTGGGGACCAAGGTGGACCGCTACTTCATCGTGGAGCAGGTCGGGCGGGGCGGCATGGGCGTGGTGTACAAGGCCTACGACCCGGTCCTGGACCGCCGGATCGCGCTGAAACTCCTCACCGGGCGCGCAGAGGAAAGGGAGGCGCGGGGCAACGACCGCAACCGCTTGATGCGCGAAGCGCAGGCGCTCGCCCAGCTCTCCCACCCCAACGTGGTGGCCGTCCACGACGTGGGCACCTTCGGCGACAGCGTGTTCATCACCATGGACTTCGTCGAGGGCAAGAACCTGCGCGAGTGGCTGCGGGAGAAGAGGCCGGGGCAGGAGGAGATCCTCGCGGTGTTCGTCCGCGTCGGCCAGGGCCTCTTCGCCGCCCACCAGGCCGGGCTGGTGCACCGGGACGTCAAGCCGGAAAACCTCATCGTGGGTCGAGACGGGCGGGTCTGGATCGTGGATTTCGGACTGGCCAAGGCGACCGAGCCCGAATCCGATCCGGGGCTTTCGCAGGCTCCCCGCCTGGAGCCGAGCGCGGTGCACGACCGGATCACATCCCAGGATCGGCTGCTCGTGACGCCGCTGACCCGGTGCGGGGCCGTGGTCGGCACCATCCACTACATGGCCCCGGAGCAATTCCTGGCCGTGACCGTGGACGAGCGCACGGATCAGTTCAGCTTCTGCGTCGCTTTGTTCGAGGCGCTGGTCGGCAAGCGGCCGTTCGTCGGCCGCACCCTCGGGGAGGTCAAGAAAAACGTCCTCACCGGCCGCCTGCAGGTGTCGGCCCAGCCCGCCTTGCCGACCTGGCTCGAACGCATTCTGGTGCGCGGCCTCAGCCCGGTGCCTGGGGATCGCTACCCCTCCATGGCCGAGCTGCTCGTGGATCTGCAGCGCGATAGCGGGGGAAGGCGGGCGGCGGCGCGTCGCTTGGCGATGTTCGGCTTGGCTTTTCTCTCGCTTTCGTTCGTGCTCTTGGCCGTGCTCTGGTCCAATCACCGGGGCCAGCTGTGCCGGGGCGCCGAATCCGAGCTTCTCGGGGTGTGGGATGCGCAGGTCAAGGAGGTGGCCCGGTCCGCGTTTCTCTCCACCGGCAAGGCCTTTGCCGCGAGCTCCTGGGAGGGGCTCCGCGTGCGGGTCGACCAGTTCGCCGCGGACTGGGTGGCCATGCACCACGATGCCTGCGCGGCCACGCGGCTGCGCGGGGAACAGTCCGAGGCGCTGCTGGACTGGCGGATGTACTGCCTGGAGCTGCGCCGGATGGAGCTCAAGGCGCTGTCCGAGGTGCTGGTCCGGGCGGACGAGAGGGTGGTGGAAAAGGGCGTGCTGGCCGCCCAGGGCTTGACCCACGTCTCCCACTGCGGACGGGCGCTGTCCCCGGCCGCGCTCTCCGGCCACAAGCCGCCCCCCAGGGACAAAACGGCGCGAAAGCGCTTGGACGAGATACAGACCGCCATCGCCCGGGCGCGCGCGCTCGACCACGTGGGGAAGTTCACCGAGGGGCTGCCGGTGGCGCGCCTGGCGGTGGAGGCGGCAACGAAGCTCGGGGACCGCGCCCTGGAAGCGGAGGCGTTTTCCTGCCTGGGCACGCTGCAGCGGGAGAGCGGTGAGCTCACCGGCTCGCAGAGGAGCTTCTTGCAGGCGAACTGGAAAGCGCTGGCCGCTGGCGCGGACGCCCTGGTCGCCGACATCGACACGGAGTTGCTCTTCCTGATCGGCTACGTCCAGTCCCGGCCGGACGACGGGTTGGTCTTCGGCTACCAGGCCGAGGCCATGCTGCAGCGCCTGGGCGAGGGGGGCGAGCCCAAGGCCCAGTGGCACGGCCGCATGGGCGTGGTGCTGCAGGAAAAGGGCGAAGTGCAGCAGGCCCTCTGGCACCACCAGCAGGCCCTGGCCATCAGCGAGAGGCTGCTCGCGCGGGACGATCACGCTCTGGCCTCGCAGCTCCACAACCTGGCCAGCCTCTACAATACCCTCGGGCAGTACGATCAGGCGCACGCGCTGTACTCCCGGGTGCTTTCCATCTGGACCAAGGTGCTGGGACCGCGCCACCCGGACGTGGGCGCCGCCCTGAACAACCTGGGGGTCCTGTTCTTCCGGAAAGGAGAACCGGACAAGGCTCTCGTCTACTACCAGCAGGCGCTGTCGATCTGGGAGGAAGCCCTGGGGAAAAACCACCAGGACGTCAGCCTGGTGCTGTCCAACCTGGGGGAGCTCTGGGCCACGCAAGGCGATCCGACCCGGGCCATCCCCGCCCTGGAGCGCGCGCTCGGCATCTCGGAGAAGAACCTCGGTCCGGACAACCCGGACATGGTTTTTTCGCTGGTGATGCTGGCTCGGGTGCACGAGAGAAGACAGGCGTGGGGCAAGGCCTTGCCCTTGCTGGAGCAGGCCCTGCGGATCTGCCAGGACCACCCTTGCGATGCCGAGGTGAGCGCGGATCTGCGCTTCGCCCTGGCCAGGCTGTTCGCAAGGATCCCGGCCAAGCAGAACCAAGCCCGCGAGCAGGCCGGCAAGGCCCTGGAGGGCTACCGGCGCGCGGCGGGGAAGGGCAAGGAGCAAAAAATGGTGCAAGAGTGGCTGGAGAGGTCGGGGTTGCGATGATCGGACTTGACCGGAACAGGGTCCCCATGGTTTGGTAGTCCCATGATAGTGTAACTCATTGCTGGGTGTTGCGGGGGTTCGGGAGGACTGGGAATTGCAGACTCTATCATTTGACTCCCTCGGTCGGCGGACCGGGGTTCTCCTCCATGTCACCTCCCTGCCGGGCCCCCGCGGGATCGGGGAACTGGGCGCGGCGGCGCGCGCATTTCTCGACTGGCTGGCCCGAACGGGCGCAACGGTGTGGCAATTCTTGCCCCTCTCCCCTCCCAGCGGTCCGCACTGCCCGTACATCAGCTGGGCCTCCACCCTGGGCAATCCAGCCGTGGTGGATCTGGAGGCCTTGCGCGACTGGGGGCTTCTGACGGACGCCGACCTCCGCGCTCCGGGGTTCCCCGAGGACTTCGTCGACTTCGACGCGGTGCTCGGCTGGAAGCTGCCCCTGCTGCAGAAGGCCGCCTCCGTTTTGCTCTCCTCGGCCTCGCATCCCCGCGCAGGCGTGTTCGCGCGGTTCCAGAAGGAGTCCGTCTACCTCCAGGAGCCCGCCCTCTTTCAGGCGCTCAGGCGGCGTTACAACGCCCCGTGGTGGCAGTGGCCGCAGGCGCTTCGCGATCGTGTCCCCGACGCCCTGAAGGTAAGCCGGATCGAGCTCGGCGGGGAGATCGACGAGGCGGTCTGCTTGCAGTTTTTCTTCGAGAGCCAGTGGGCCGATCTGCGGGCCTACGCGCGGCAGCGCGGGATCTACCTGTTCGGCGACGTCCCCATCTACGTGGATCTGGACAGCTGCGATGTCTGGATGAACCGGGAGCAGTTCTACCTCGACAGCCAGGGGAGCCCCACCGTGGTGGCCGGGGTGCCGCCGGACTACTTCAGCGAGAAGGGTCAGCTCTGGTCCAACCCGCTCTACCGCTGGGATCGCATGGCCGAGGACGACTACGCCTGGTGGCGCGCTCGGCTCGGCCGGGTGCTGTGCCACGCGGACTTCGTCCGGATCGATCACTTCCGCGGGCTGTCGTCGTACTGGGAGATTCCGGCCTGGGCCTCGGACGCGCGCACCGGCGTCTTTCGCAAGGGCCCCGGGCGCGCCTTCTTCGAGGTCATGCGCCGGCACTTCGGTCCGCTGCCTTTGATCGCCGAGGATCTGGGGATGATCGACGAGGAGGTGATCTCGCTTCGCCAGTGGGCCGAGTTGCCGGGCATGAAGGTGTTGCAGTTCGCCTTCGGGGGTGACGCCACGAACCCGCACCTGCCGCACAACCACTCCCGCCGCAACGTCGTCTACCTCGGGACCCACGACAACGACACCACGCGCGGCTACCTGGAGAAGCTCGACCCGCGCACCCATGAGCACTTGCGTTGCTACCTGTCGCTCGGCGAAGGGGATCCGGTCTGGAACCTCATCCGCGTCTCGCTCGGTTCGGTCTGCGATCTGGCGGTGATCACCATGCAGGATCTGCTGGGGCTGGGCAGCGAGGCGCGCATGAACAACCCGGCGACGGTGCTGGGTAACTGGCGCTTCCGTATTCGCGAGCAGGACCTGGATCCGTCGTGCGCGGATCGCCTCCGCGATCTCAACGGCCTGTATGGCCGGTTGACTTGCTAACAGGGGGATTCATGTCGAACGGGGATCGTCCGGAGAGCCTGGTTGCGCTGTTCGAGGACAGTGCCAAGCGCTTCGCCCATCACTTTCTTTTCGGGACCAAGGATGACTGGGGGACTTACCACTGGGTGACCTACCGCGATATCCAGCAGCGGGTGGACGCGCTGCGCGCCGCGCTTTCGCGGCTGGGGGTGTCGCCGGGCGATGTCGTGGGGATCGTCTCTGGCAACCGCGAGGAGTTCGCCGTGGTGGCCTTTGC
>Ga0315289_10015719_pt1 | contig 10493 bp, 10 predicted proteins | sample YL17G11_40_MG_FD_203452 | JGI IMG/M metagenome (GOLD analysis project Ga0315289, IMG submission 203452) | Sediment microbial communities from Yellowstone Lake, YNP, Wyoming, USA - YL17G11_40 | ecosystem: Environmental > Aquatic > Freshwater > Lake > Sediment | place: USA: Wyoming | collected...
CGCGGGTAATCACATCCTGGGCAGGTACATCGAGGGTAACCACCCTGAGATCCACCTTCTGCATCTTATCTACAATGGGGATGAGAATGATCAACCCTGGCCCTTTGGCACCGATACACCTTCCCAGACGGAAGATTATGCCCCGCTCGTATTCATTGAGGATGCGAATGGCGCTGGATAGAAACATGACAATCAGGATTACGGCTATGAGAAGAGATATACTCATACTGATACTCCTTTCTCTTGATCCGGGTTTATTTCTTGCGTACCTTCAGGGTAAGACCCTTGACTTCAAGTACGATTACTTTTGCCCCTCTGGCAATCATCTCGTCGCTCGAAGCATTCCAGTTCTCTCCGTGGACAAATACTTTTCCATCAGGTGTGATATCAGTTTCTGCTATACCTTCCATCCCGATAAGTCCTTCTGATCCGGTAGCCGGCTTTTTCCTGTAGGCCTTAAATGCAAGACCCGCTGTCACCAGAAAAAAGCTGGAGGCGAGAGCTACGGTCGGGATGAGAACCTTCCAGGAGAGGCGGAGTTCAGGGTTGGGTGACTCGAAGAGCATCATCGAACCGAGGAGGAGTGAGATAATCCCGCCAACCGCCAGGAGCCCGAAGCTCTGGACCTTTATCTCGGCAATGAAGAAGATGACCGCGAGCAGTATGAGGAGTATCCCTGCGTAGTTGACGGACAGGGTCTGGAAGGCGAAGAAGGCGAGGATCAGGCAGATTCCTCCGAGCACGCCGGGAAGAATAGCGCCAGGATTGGAGAGCTCGAAATAGAGTCCTACCAGGCCAATCATCATCAGGATATAGGCGATGTTGGGGTTGCTGATGGTATCAAGGATACGGCTTCTTATCCCCATTTTGGACCGCTTGATTGTGGCATCCTTGGTTCTGAGAACCTTTTGTCCATCAGGCGTGACCACGGTTTTTCCGTCAATCTCTTCCAGGAGTTTTTCCAGGCTGGGGGCGATCAGGTCGATCACGTTGAGCCTGAGTGCCTCCTGCTCGGTAATCGATACGCTCTTTCTCACCGCCTTGATTGCCCAGTCTGCATTTCGGTTCCGTTTCAGTGCGATGCTCTCGATGTAAGCGGCTGCATCGTTCGTCATCTTCTCTGACATCTCTTTGCCAATCTTCTCGCCTCCGATGGTAACCGGATGAGCTGCACCGATATTGGTTCCCGGGGACATGGCGGCGATATGCGCAGCGATGGTAATCAGCACCCCGGCTGAGGCTGCCCTGGCCCCACTGGGGGTAACATAGACCACGATCGGTACCTTGCTGTTCATGATTTCCTTGATGATCGATCTCATGGAGAGATCCAGGCCACCCGGAGTGTCCATCTCAATTACCAGGCACTCGGCATCATCTTTGGATGCATGTTCAATGCTCTTGGTCACGTAGTCAGCCACGCCGGGATTGATGGTACCGTCAACGGTAATCACGTTAACGACCTTTTCCGCTGCTGAGGCATAGCAGGGGAGGATGCCAATGAGAAACAAAGACAGGATTCCAATGATGAATGTGGAAGCACTCTGGTTTTTATGTGTAAGCATAATATTCCGGGAGACTGTTCTAATTAAAATTATTAGCAGTTTTTACATGCTTTTTCAAGCGCTAAATACATGAAAGGGTAAAAAATCTTGACTAAAATTTACCTCTAAGATACATTTACTTACTGAATTGTGCCGAGGTAGCTCAGTCGGTAGAGCAACGGACTGAAAATCCGTGTGTCCGCAGTTCGATTCTGCGCCTCGGCACCATTTGTTTCTATATGTGTAGAGGGTTTATAACCCTCGGTGCCTTCAAAGTAAGAATTATTGAGCCTTCCCATTATTACCATTTCGTAAACTGCCTGTAATCAATTAACTGCAAGCTCCCGGTGTAACGCTATCGGCTGTTCATTTTCCTCCACTTTGACCATACTTTGACCATTCTGCTCAATAGCCTTCACCTGGTGATATTCAGCAACTCTCTTAGAAGCACGTTTCAAGTCATCTTCGTTAACGATGTTGTACCGTTCAAATACGCTTCGTGTCCTATGCCCTGAGACCATCATAGCAACCCTCTCAGGCACACCGGCCCTCACCATGTTTCGGATTGCCGTACGCCGGAAGTCATGAACCAGCATACCCTCAAGTCCTACCTCCCTACAGGCCCTATCCCAGGTTTTCCTAAAGCTCTTTATCCTCTCTCCTTTCTCATTAATAAACACCCAGGAGGAGGAGGGCTTTAGACTCTGGCTCTTGGCCCACTGAATACGCATAAGAACTAAAAGCTCCCCCTCCAGGTAGATAACCCTTGCTTCCTTGTTCTTCGTGTCCTCTGGCTTAAGGGTTACTTTCCCCTCTACTACGTCCACCTGAGACCACTCAAGGCCCAGGATCTCCTCTTTTCTCATGCCAGTATGGTAAGCCATTGCGATAACCGGCCTGAGAGATGGTGGTAAGGCGTTCTTGAGTGCAAGGTACTCGTGGTGTTCAAAGTACCCCTGCCTTGTGTTGTTCTCCTCAAGGTGGGGGATATAAGGAACGCTGGTTACTTTTGGAGGGGTCATTTGACGGGCCAGGTTAAACATCCTCTTGAGTGCAGAGAGTTCCCGGTTGATCGTGCCATTCTCTGCCCCTTCTTCCTGCCTCTTGAGGATATAGGCATTCACCCGGTCTGTCATGATGTCAATTGCCCTGACCCTTTCAAAGCCGTAAATTGGCTCCCGAAGGTGTTTCAGGCTTAGTATCAGCCGATCCATTGAACGCTTGCCATTCACCTTGTAGTCATTCTCAAGGTCTTGAGCAAGTTCATCGAAGAGGATTTTCTCAACCCGCAATCCCGGAAATCTATTTTCTACAACCTGACCTTCCCGGAGTTTCAGAAGCCTCTTAGCATCACTCTCTTTATCTGAGTGAGTGCTTTCCCTGTAGGGTTTTCCTGCCCGATAATACTTGATCCAGTAAACGGCACTTTCTTTAAGCTCTCCATTCTTGTTTTTAAACTTCGGCCTATAAATGCAACCCATTCTTTTCACCTCCTCTCTTTTTTGGATTTAATGATAATCTCACAATGCAGGTAATCGAGAATCTGCTTAATCCGTTTCCACTCAGGGTTCCCATCCTCTGACAAGGACTGGTAAAGGCTCTGCTTGGTAATCTCCAAGTCCTTTGCCATGCGGTACATGGAAATTTTGCTTTCCCTGAGTATCTTTTTTATTTCCTTCCCGATTGACTGCATGGGTAAGTTATATATTGCCTAATAAGGTTTTGTCAAGAGGTATTTTTAAAAAGTGTACATTGTCTTGTGCTGTTCAACAAATCGATCAAGATCCACAAGGTCAAAGTGAGTCCTTCGGCCCACCTTCACCACAGGTATCTGACCCGACCAGTAGAGTTCACGGATAGAAGGAACAGACCGGCCCAGGTAAAGAGCAGCCTCTCTGACGGTGAAAAGTCGTTTAAGGGTAGCTTGATTCTTCAATTTACCTCTGGTTTGTGGTCAAAGTGCGGTCAAAGCCCCACTATAAACCCTGTAAAAATAGGGTTTCACAGCGGAGCACAGGATTCATAATCCTCTGTGTCCTTGTTATATGTTATTTCAATGTCCTCGGTTTCCAGTTCAGTCTTCACGGTCTAACATTCCCTTCAGGGCGGGCAGGCACACGGGCAGGGGGGTCGACCTCAAAAATTGGATTGTGATTAACGTGCATAGCCTCACTCCATACGCAACCTGTTTTTTCGTTTAGTCACGATTATACCAATAACTATTCCAGTTCAGTTTTCGGGAAAATTAACACAGTTTGAGCATCGATTCGCTTTGTGCGGAAGTTTTTTTTAACATCGAAAGGCACCATGTACTGGAACTGCGCACGGAAATCCCTTATCCGTTTTTCATTGATTCGCACAGCAAAAGTCTCCATTTTCCGCATACATTCAATGATTTTTTTCCACCGCCCATACGGACCGAACTCTATGGTCTCCATGATTACTCCTCCATAAATGAATGAAAACGACTTGATATAATTATTCTTATAATTATCAATTCATCCATTCTTAAAACTTTAGACCCTTTCGACGATTTCGACGATTTTTCCCTATTGTTATTTTCTATATTCATTACCCTATTCTGCAAACTTACAGTAATAGTAAAAACGTCTAAAACGTCTAAACCGTCTACCATGCTTAATCGCAGGGAATGAGTAAAGCAATTCCTCTCCACTTCCTGCTTGGATTTCTTACTTCCTGAACTGAGGGAACTTGTTTTATTAACTCCCTTTGGAATTCATTGCGACCCAAAGTCTCCATTTTCCCCTCATAGGCAAAATCCCTGAAAGACCTGTATAGCTCCGTTTTCCCTACTGAAACATTTGGGTCTATCAAGCACCTTTCATCAATAAAAGCGGCAACTGGGTTATTCATTTGCTCATACTCTGTCTTTAGTGCCTTCATACCATCACTTTCTGCAAAGTCACCCTCCTGACTAAGCGACTTCAACCCCTCAATTGCCAGAAGCACGAACCCCTCAAGTTCTTCCTGTGTGGTCAGCTTATTAAGCAAGTTCGTATCCCTTTCTTTTCCCTTAAATGAGTTTGGAAACTCGATTATCAGCCACCTTCTAAAAAAAGCCTCAGAGATATCCTTTGTAGAAGGCATCCTGTTAGCTGAAAAAATCAGTTTTGCATAGGGAAAGAAGGTGAATGGTTTTCCGTATTTTCTCTCTCCCATAATAGGATCACCGCTGACAATAGCCTTAAAGTTAGATGAATCTTCAAGCCGTTTGTATGGCAGATCAGGAAATATGTTTGCAAGTTTACCAACAAGTTCAGCGAGCCTGAAGCGATGGGAGAGGTCGTAAAGCGATAGAGTGGTAATGTTATCCCTGCCTATAAGCGAAATGAGGAGTTTCAGAAGTGTAGACTTCCCATTTGCTCCCTCACCAACAAGCAGCAGGGCCTTCTCATACCTGGTATCAGGAATAAGGCAGTACCCGATGAACTGAAGCAGGGCTTTCTTGTCTTCAGGTTTTACAACTTCATTTAAAAATTTTGTAATCATCGGACACTGTGCTTCCTTATTTAACTGAACGGGGATTTGGTTAAGAAATTTTACTGAGGGCTCATGATCAAAAAGCTGATCATCAGTCCAATCATATATACCGTTCTCAAGACTTATAAATTCAGAAAGCAAGTTTATGCGTTCCACGAAGCACATAGCTTCAAGTGCATACAGAGTCTCTTTGACTTTGTGCGATGAGAATTTGTCCTTTAACTCCTCCAGCAAGAAATTCCGAATCGGTATTTCAGCAGGCTTGAGAACCCCGTTCTTCTCATACCAAAATTGACCCCCGTAGAAAATGGGATTAAATTGTACTTTGATAAGGTCTGACAAGTAATACGGGGTTTTTTCTTTGTCTTGATCAGTCATTTTACACTACCCGCCTTCAATGCAAAGATGCTTGATCTCATAGCCTTCATTGTTTTTATGAAATCCAGAGCACCTACCGGTGCATTTTGGTACAACTCCTGTAGTGCCTGTCCGATATTTCGGCCCTCAACAACGAAAACTACTTTTCCTTCGGGTGTTCTCTGTGGTGAGACTTTGAAATTTTTTAGACTTAAGAAACTGGCTATTGAAGAATCTTCAAAGGTTTGCTTTTCCATTAATCTATACCTCCTCTTTTTTCAAATTCTACAGAAGAGGCTACCATACTGAAAAAATAGGTTCTTCACACTTATAGAGCTTTCTAAAAGTGTGAAAAGGGTAGGTGTTAGTGAGGTGTCTTGGAGAGTCCTAAGAGACGGCGGATGGGGATATTCTCTTTAAATTCTTGAGCGATAATACCTCTGAGTATTTGTGTTCGCTCATCTATAGAAAAAGGTTCAAGGGTAGCTCGTATCTTCTTCATTGCGACTTCTTTTTTCATGGCATTTGTTAAATCACCTATGCTAATAATAAGGCTGGCAAGATACGTGAGATAGTAGAATTTCTTATCCTTATAAAATTTTTCATCTCGCTTACCCTTAATTCTGCCATTAATATAAGCACTAAATTGATCGGCAGCCTTCCAAATACCATTCATTGTGACCTGTTTACCCTTTGCCTTTATTGCATCGTCAAGAGGATATTCCTCCCCCATGAGGAGTTGAACTGCCCTCGTATGCTTTGCATTATTCCTATCAAGAGCTTTTTCCCAATCACTCTCAACCTTGTATAGAACAGCAACACAATAGCGTAAGAGGTCTTTCATTTCAGGAGAGTAGTTAGCAGGGAGGGTTTTTTCCTTTTCAAAAGTATGAAATAGCACAAAGAACTTACTCCTCTTCATTTTGAATTTCTGATATTTCCGGGACCTGAATAAGTCATCTGTGCGAAATAATATTTTTTCAGCTTTTCTATACAATGCCCATTTTTTACTTAATCCTCTCTTCCCGCCCTTCCCACCAAATGCATTGGTGATTCTTATCGTTGGCGCATTTATAATATCCAAAGCAATATTTTTTGCGTTTCTACCATCTTTATAAAACTCTACCCACTGGGGGAAAATTAATGTTGGTGGAAAATTATCGCTACGCTCAACGAAGGCTCTCTTAATATTTTTCTCGTTTATTGGTGGGTACTTTGATTGCAGTTGCTTAATGTCGTTTATTAGCTGTTCCTGGTCTATCTCTCTCTTTCTCGTTCTCATATCATTCTCTTTCCCTATTTCTTCCCTGCTATATAAAGCAGGAAACTTGTCGACACGTGCCGACTTTTAAAGCTCATTCTATTTTACATGAATATATTTGTAATAACAAAAAAAGCAGGGATCATCTCTAACCCCTGCCTTAAAGGTATTACCAAAATACTAATACATTCATCTAAACTCTATTGACTGATAGCGTCTTCAAACACCAATATGTACACTGGAAAATCCTGCCATGAAAAGAGGGCGACCTCAAAAAACTGAAACGTTTTTCACTCTCAAAACCCATTTTCAAATTCATGACAGTTTTTGCTTTGTCACTTTTTTAGCAGTATTGAGGTTGAGTCCATTTCACACCCACACACCCAAGACCAATGCCTGGGACAGTGATAAAACCCTTTCCTCGTACAGCGTAATTTTTCAATTCAGAACCATAAGGAAACAGAGCAGGAGTTACCGGCTTGGCGGGAGTTACCCTATCCCCTGTTTAGGCGTAGAACTCATGGTTCTCGCTTACTGCCGCTTGACTCACGTTGAAGCGTTGTAGCGACGATGCCGAAAACTACGACGACGTACACGGCTAAGACCACGATCAAGATGCGCCACCACTGACGATCGAACTCCGCTCGATTTGCCTTTACAAGGTAAGCGGCAATCTCCTCATCCAAGTAGCCATTTTTTCTTGCGTCTTCAAGTCGAAACCCTCGCTCACCAGCGACACCTGCAATGCTCGTGTCAACGTAAGTTGGATCGGTAGGGAAATGGTCGTGAAGGTAAACAAAGCTGGCCGCAAGAGATGAGACAGCAAGTGCCGTGACGGAAAGCACCCACGCCAACGCCTTTTTCCTTAGAACGGACATTCGCTCACCTGCTCGGCTTGTCTGGCGGGATGACGTACCTATCAAGTCCCCACTCTTAAATCCTTGAACAATCCAAATAACACCCCATAAAGCAACAATGGGCAGAACCCCACTTACTAAGAGGCGAAAAAACTCATCCCAGTTATCGTAAGATCCCCCGATGCCACTTCTGGTCCATGGGTCAGTAATAATTAAAGCAACAAGAAACCAAACAATAGAGCCAACAATGAGAAGACGATACCAGCCTGACAACTGTGAAAAGAAAGAAAGTAGATTCATGTGACCCCTGCCTTGTTAAATTGCGATAATCATCCATTAAGTATCATTTTTTTGGATCCATCGGAACATCAATCATTGTTGGATACTCCGCCCATGAGCCCGATAACCCATCAATCCAACATGAAACTATACAAAGATCGATTGCGAAGAAATCGATTGCCCAATAGCCCCAATTAACCTTGCCATCAACTACCGTTCTTCCTGCCAATTCTTCATTTTGGCAGTCCACTGTGAGGTAATCTTTATCACGACCAATAATTACAGCTCTATTGCTTTTGGTCCTAAAAGTACCTTCATCATTACTTAAGATACAATCAGCGGAGACTATGTTACCTGTTTTTGCATCATATGCATTTACATGTATTTGTTGTTCACTCCCCCGCATCATGCTGGCACATCCTATGGTCAAGCTTAATACAAGCACCGTTACTAATAGTTTTGTGATCCTAAAGTCCATTGTACTCCCTCCTATTTTTTAATAATAAATCAAAACAAAATGTTTTTATTCTACCTTTCCACCCCGTAAATCCCTCTTGGTGTTGCACTCACAGAGTCATGGAAGGTGCTCTTTCCTGAAAGGTCAATGTCTTCTAATTTATAAAGATACATCTGTCTGTTCTTCACACCCTTATCAATGAACTGATATGCAGCACCTTGAGTGGGAGAGCCTTCTGCTGGAATCAGGGAAGGATTAATCTTTACATATTCACCATCCTCAGATTCAGAACGATAGAGGTTGAAACCTGCGTTGTCTATTTCGGATTCGGTAGTCCATGCGAGAATTACCTTTTTATCAGCGGGGGTGGCGGTGAAGGAGGAGAGGGTGATTAAAGTTGGAACCTGTCCACCACGAACCGCTCGTACATAGTAATTTGCATCAGTCTTAGAACCATGTTGTATGTAGCCGTAATCAAAATCAACAACCCAAGCAGTAGTAGTGTTGTGTTGAACAGTTGTAGACGAGCAGTATCTTGATGCCATAGTGTTAGGGAAATAACTTGTATTTATTGTAGGTCTGTATCTGCTATAGTCGATTATAGACTGAAGTTCATTAATATTGGGCAAACGCCAATCATTGTACCCCCCTAAAGATAGATTCTCACAATACGACAGGGCTTCCTCCCATGTTTTTGCAATTAAAGCATCCTTTTGCCACATTAATCCTGTAGATCTGTCAGTTACCGTCCCATCCCCGTTGTCTACGAAATCATTCAAAAAGGGCTCTCCAGAAACTGCATAAACATATCCACAAGAACTTTTATCCCAACTGGATACCCACCCAGTTTCAAATTCTACAGCCCAAGCTCTATCTGTTTCATAAGCCCATGTGGTAGATGACCAATAATTTGTACCCGTGGTAGTATTCGGAAAAAAGTCTGTATCAATACATGGATTGACTCTTCCTCTATTAATAATGAAACATAGCTCCTTCATAGTTGGAAGACGCCAATTAGAGAAACCACCATATTGAGAGGAATTAAGAAGACCGATAATATCATCAATATATGAGCATTCAGGCCCCCCGAACCATCTATATACATTATCAGCATCGTGGGGATTTAAATAATTCCTAATTCCGTCTTTGTTGTTCTTTGCTTCCCATATCATTCCCGTAACATTATCACGTACCATAGCCCATGTGGTTGCCGAATCAGGCAACTCATTACCATTCGCATCCAGTTTGGTGTAGGAATTTGGATTTATAATGTAATCTGAATCTTCACCAAAGGTATTTGTGTAGGACTGAGTTTGACCTGTGTCAGGAATTGGAGTTGCAGAACCCAAACCAGCCATCTCGACAATAAACATCAGACTGAGAAATAAACTCGCTGTGAATAGGTATACTCTTCTCATTTTTATTCCTCCTTAAATAAAAAAGCCCCTACCAGCACTCACTGACAAGAGCTTTCACTTGTTTTGATACCCCTTCCTTTATACACTGGGCATCTCCTTATTGTTATACTGAGATGTATTGACTTATATCACTTCTGATGGGGATAGCAAGGGATTAATAAGGGGGGAAGGGATAACACCGGAAAAGATGTTATCCCTCGTTCTCATTTTACTTTGCCTAAACTTTGCCTGTCAGGCTTTCATTCTACCTGACTCCACCTGACTCCAGCCGACTTACTCATCAAGTGGAACTCTTTGATATGTTTTGACTTTTTCAGATTTTACGGGTAGTTATAGAAATGGTAAAGGGAAGGCTTTTTTGGACTGAAAATCCGTGTGTCCGCAGTTCGATTCTGCGCCTCGGCACCATTGAAAATAGAGAACGGAAAAAGGCAGGAGTCACTTCGGTCCTGCCTTTTAAATATTTTTTCCTGAAGCATTTATATTCTATACTTTTCTATACTTGCAATCCTATCGGCGTGGTAGAGCAAATGGTATGCAGGTCAAATGTCTAATTCGCTGAGAATGGATTTGATCATAATATCAATTTCCACCTGATGATCTTTATAGACCGGGCATTTCGGACAATTTTCACTCCTCCACTCTTTGATTATGAGCTTTTCATCATAGGTTAAAGGTTTAATGAAAGGCTTCCAGTCAAGTTCCCAGCAGCTCTTTTTCTGCTCAAAAGAAGGGCAGGGTTCTTTTGATGCCTTCTCAGCTTTAGACCTGCAATTCGGGTTTAAGTCCCAGCATGCTCCGCTCATTCTTAACCTCTTTCCC
>Ga0315289_10015720_pt1 | contig 10493 bp, 11 predicted proteins | sample YL17G11_40_MG_FD_203452 | JGI IMG/M metagenome (GOLD analysis project Ga0315289, IMG submission 203452) | Sediment microbial communities from Yellowstone Lake, YNP, Wyoming, USA - YL17G11_40 | ecosystem: Environmental > Aquatic > Freshwater > Lake > Sediment | place: USA: Wyoming | collected...
GGCGTGCTCCGGCGAGCGGGCCTCAAGGAGTTCGAATACTTCGCGGACCACCTGGAACCGGTCCTATTCCGGCGAGTCGTCGAGAAGGAATCGGAGTTCCTCCGGGCGACGCGCGAGGCGATTCGGGCGCACGGCCTGAAGGTCTGGAGCGGGGCGACGGCCCGCGTGTCCTACCTGATGAACCTCCTCAGCCACCCGTACGCGGACATGCGCGACGAAGGCGTCGCGTGGTGCTGCGCGTTCATTGACCTCGCGCTGAAACTCGGCGGGCGGTTCATCTCGGGCCATTACGATTGCCTGGGCAAGCGGGACCTCGCGGAGAACTTCGACGCGGCCATCGAGCGGATGATCGACGGCCTGGTGCGCGTCGGCCGGTACGCGGCCCAGGTGGGGTTGGAGGCGATCTTCCTCGAGCAGATGCACCGGCCTCAACTTCAGCCGAACACCATCGCGCGCGGCCACCAGATCATCGAGGAACTGAACGCGCGCAGCCCCGTGCCGTTCCACATGCATCTGGACCTCGGCCACGCGGCCCCGGTGTTCGACGACCCGACGCACGGGCCTCGCGACAAGAACCCGTACGCGTGGATGGCGGAGCCCTGGGGCGCGAACCGGATCATCCTCATCCACGCGCAGCAGTGCGACGAACTGGCGAGCCGGCATTGGCCGTTCACGCCCGAGTATAATAAGCGCGGCCTCATCGACGCGCGACGGTCGCTGGAGGCCCTCGCCTCAAGCGGCGTCGGCGAAGCCGTCATCGCGCTGGAGGTGCTCTATCCGCGAGGGACGTTGATTGAAGCGATCGAGCCGGGCATCGTGGCCTCGGCCGAGTACTGGCGCGAGGCGCTGGAGTCGCTCGGCTACGCAACGGGCGAGGATGGGGCATGGGAGAAAAAAGATGAGTAAGACCAGCCGTCGAGCCGGCCGCGGACCTGTCCGCCGTAGCCCAAAGGGCGAAGGCGGAAGCGGCCGGGCACGTACACCGGCCAGGTAATCGTCTGCGACGCCGGACAGGTGTTCGTCCGCTGATGGAAGGAGCATAGTTGTAGCGCGGGGGCTCGTCCCCCGCGCATGCCGTGGGACACCATTCACATGCGCGAGGGGCAAGCCCTCGCGCTACGGAATATTTGAACGTCGGGGCGTTATTGGAAACTGTCGGCGTGTTACCGGACATCGGCGCGTCGTTGGAATCGGACGTCGACGCATGATCGAAATTGTAGCGCGGGGGCTTGTCCCCCGCGCATGCAACGCCGATGGTCGGATGCGCGAGGGGCAAGCCCTCGCGCTACAGAACCGTTGGGCCGTTGCCGTTGTAGCGCGGGGGTTTATCCCCCGCGCATGCCGTAAAGAAAATCGCGGAGGTCAGACGTGGTTGTTTCTGGTCCCGACGACAATGTGAAACGCCACCGCACGTGGGGGCGCAACCGCTCGCCACGGTTGAAGGGCTTTGACTATTCGCAACCCTGTGCCGTGTTCGTCACGATCTGCACGGCCAATCGTCGCCCACTCCTAAAGGGGGACCTGGCTGACACCCTTCAAGAACAATTGAGGCATGTGGCGAAGCAACGGGGATTTCGTATCTGGTGCTGGTGTATAATGCCGGACCATTGGCACGCGGTCGTTGGATCGCCGGGAGAAAAACGCACCGTATCCGACCTCGTGGGCACCGTGAAGAGCCTGGCAACTCGAACCGCGCGCCGCATGAAGTTCAAGCCCCCTCTGTGGCAAAGAGGCTTTTATGATCGTGTGCTTCGTGCGGACGAGAAACCCGAGCAGATTGCCGCTTACACTGTCGCCAATCCCGTGCGCAAGGGATTGATAAAAGAGGGTGAGTCATGGCCTTGGGCTTACCTCGATCCTCAAGCGATTTAAAGCGACGGGGCCATCGCCGCGCACCGCAAAGGATGCGCGAGGGGCAAGCCCTCGCGCTACGGAACGGCCGGCCTGTTGCCGTTGTAGCGCGGGGGCTTGTCCCCCGCGCATGCCGCAAGAAAATGCGCGAGGGGCAAGCCCTCGCGCTACGGAACGGCCGGCCTGTTGCCGTTGTAGCGCGGGGGTTTATCCCCCGCGCATGCCGCAAGAAAATGCGCGAGGGGCAAGCCCTCGCGCTACAGAACCGTTGGGCCGTTGCCGTCGTAGCGCGGGGGTTTATCCCCCGCGCATGCCGCAAGAAAATGCGCGAGGGGCAAGCCCTCGCGCTACAGGTTGGAAAAAGGAGGCTGCCCCGTGAGCCGATTGGACGATTACGCCCGAGTCGCGGGCACGTATCACATCCCCAAGACCAGCCGGGCGTGGAACCTCTATGGCGCGGGCCTGGAGAATCTTCGCCTCGAAGAGATGCCGATGCCGGCGCCAGGGGCCGACGAACTCCTCGTGCGCATCGACGCGGTCGGCGTCTGCGCGAGCGACTGGAAAATGATTAGCCAGGGCGAATCGCACACGCGGATGCGCGGCAAAGACCTCGCCCACGACCCGACCGTGCCGGGCCACGAGGTGTCGCTGACGGTCGTAGGCGTCGGCAAGGCGCTGGCGAAGAAATACGCCGTCGGCGAACGCTACGCCGTCCAGGCCGACATCTACATCGGCGGCGAAAACATCTGCTACGGCTACAAACTGCGCGGGGCCCAGCAGCAGTACCAGACAATCGGCCCGATCATCCACGCGGGCGGGTACCTCCTCGCAATCGCCCCGCGCCTCGGCTACTCGCAGGCCGCCCTCGCCGAGCCGTGGGCCTGCGTCTATCACGCCTACCACCATCACCGCGAGACGCAGAGCGTCAAGCCGGGCGGGACGGCCTGGTACGTCGGGGCCGGGCCGCTCGGCCTGATGCACGTCGAGAAAGGCATCCAGGACGGGGCGGCCCGGATCATCGTCTCCGAGATGAAAGAGGACCGTCTCGAGAAGGTCCGCCGGAGCCTCGGGCCGCTCGCCAAGAAAAAAGGCGTCGAACTGGTCCTCGTGAACCTGGCGAAACAGCCCATCGAGACGGTCCTCGCGAAGCAGGGGGCGGACGACATCCTGGTCCTGGCGCCCGTGGCCAAGGCCGCCGAAGAGGCCCTTCAGTACCTCGCCCACGAGGGCTACCTGAACATGTTCGCGGGCTTCGAGAGCCGCGAGAAGGCGTGGATGCGGCTGAACCTGAACGACATGCACTACGGCGCGTGGACTCTTCTGGCGACGAGCGGGTCGCCGATCGAGGCCCTGCGCCGCGCGCTCCAGGACGCGGCCGCGGAGCGCATCGACCCGAACAACTCGGTCGCGTGCATCGGCGGCCTCGACGCCGCCAAGGACGCCATCCATCACACCCACGTGGGCACGTACCCGGGCCGGATCGTCATCTACCCGCAAATCCAGATGCCGCTGACGCCCGTCGAGGACCTCACGTCCGACGGCCGGTGGACCAGGGAGGCCGAAGCGGCGCTTCTGGAAGGGCGCCTCACGTAGGAAAAAGGGGACGGGAGTCCCGGCGCGCCGGGATTGCCGGAACGGCCCTTCGGGCCTTCGCCCGCCGAAGGGCTTCGGCCCGCAGGCGGGTGCTTCGCACAAAATACTCCCGTCCCCTTTTTCCCGGCGGGAACCCCCTTGACCGGCCGGCCGCCTGCGGTATAACATTGTTATAACGGGAGGTGCGACATGCTCAAGCGGCTCCGGAAGGTCGGGAACTCGAGCGCCCTGCTCCTCGACAAGCCCATCGTGGAACTGCTGGGCCTGGAAGAGAACGGGCGGGTGCAACTGACGGTCGAGGGCGGAAGCCTCATCGTCACGCCGGCCAACCCGCGCCCGGTGGACAAGGCGCGGCTGGAGGCCAGCCTGGACCGCGTCGTGGCGCATCGGCGAGCGGCCTTGAGAAAACTCGCCGAATGAGCCGACCTATCGTCTTCCTCGAGGCGGATCACGTGTCGGCCATCCACCGGCGGATGATCCGCGAGTTCGGAGGCGAGGCGGGGCTGCGCGACCGCGGGCTTCTGGAATCCGCCGCCTCCATGCCCGCCGCAGGCGCCGGGGGAAAGTACCTCCACCGTGGCCTTGCCGAAAAAGCCGCCGCCTACCTCTACCATCTCTGCCGGAACCATCCGTTTGTGGACGGCAACAAGCGCACCGCCTTGGCCGCCGCCGAGGTATTCCTGCTGCTCAACGACCGCGCCCTCGCGGCGACGAACGAGGAACTGGAGCGACTGACGCGTGGCGTGGCCGAAGGGACGATCTCGAAGCGCGAAGCGCTTCGGTTTTTCCGCCGGCATGTGACCGCTGTCTCATAACTCCCTCTCCCTCGACGGGAGAGGGACGGGGTGAGGGTGAAACGGGCCGAGGTCCTAGCGCAATCCCCCTCACCCTAACCCTCTCCCACCAGGGGAGAGGGATTTGAAGTAACTGCGCTGTTTAGGAGGCGGTGCACTGACCGGGGCGGCTGCGGGCCCTGTAGTAGAGAGTATCTCTCACTACAGGGCGGACAACGGGTTGCCTCTCGGTCCGGCCCCGCCGATAATGAGGAATCGCCGGCGGAAAAGGAGCAAACGATGCGGCACATTGCGGCTCTCGGCGTTGTGTTCCTGTTTGCGTGGGCGGTTGCGGCCTCCGGTGCGGAGCCGGACTTCCTCAAGACCTCGCTTCGGTTCGACCGCGACGCGCTCGTGCGGGGCGAAGCGATGCGCTTGGCGGTCGTCCTGGACATCGAGGAAGGCTACCACATCAACGCGAATCCGGCCTCGGCGGACTCCAAGCCGACGGCCGTCGAGCCGGAGAGCCACCCCGCCATCATGTGGGGCGAGGTCAAGTACCCTCCCGGCAAGACCTACACGCCGAAATGGGCTGCGGGGGAAAGCCTTTCCGTTTACGCGGGCCGCGCAAAGCGCACAAGCGGTCGTGAACCGCCTCAGCCATCGTGGGCGAGACCGCGCCAGGCGTCGTTCTCGCGGGGGCGGTCGGCTTCCCACTGGTCCCAGATGCGCCGGAATCGGCTCGCGTAAACCATCTCAAAGAGGTCGGCGGCTTCGGGGTAGCGGCGCAGGAACTCCTCGCGGAGGTTCTGGATTTGTATCTCGATGTCGACGCGCGGCATGTTGGTGTGGAGGATGAGGTTGACGATGCGGTCGGCCTCGCGCGCGAGTTGTTCCAGGGCTTCCCGGCTCGCCGCTTGCACAGGCGTCATCGCTGAGGTTCCTTGGGCTTTTCGGCCAGGCGCGAAAGTTCGTCATAATAGGCCGACACGACCGGCCGAAATCGCACGCTCACCTGCGAGGAATCTTCCTGGACCAGGTTTGACGGCCCGGGCATTCCCTCCGGCCCGCGGTCCACCGTCGTCCTCGCCAGGCCCGCGCCGGAGGCCTCGACGGCCTCGCCCGCACCGGGCGCGGCGGCGGTGCGAACCGCGCCGGCCGCCTGCGTCACGCCGGGCCCCGGAGCGGCCGACTCCAGCCGCCGCTGCCAGGCCACCACGAACCGGCGGAAGTCGGCCTGGCTCATGCCCATGCGGTCGAGAAAGGCGTCGCTGACCTCGCCTTCGCGAAGCCTGCGGTCCGCCTCCTTTATTAATCGGTCGGCCCACCGGGTCGCGTCAAGGGGGTTTTTCGGAAGATTCGTCGGCTGCGGACGCTCGGGGATGGGCGGGCGGGACGGGCCGCCCGAGCGGCCACCGGCGCCGCCGGCCTGTCCGTCGTTGCCCTGTGGCGAGCCGTCGGCCGTTCCGGCGGGGCCGCCTGCGGCATCGCCTTGTGATTCGGCGCCCCCCGTGGAAGCGGCTTGGTGCGAAGTTCCGGTTCCAGTTGTGCTTCCGGTCGCGCTGGCGGTTTCGGTGCGTTCCGTGCCGCCGCCCGCGCCGTCGCGGTTGCCGCCGGATCCGGCCGGTTCGCCGGCCTCGGAATCGGTAGCGACTTCGCCGCCCGTGCCGCGGCCTGCGGCAGGCGGGCCCGTAGCGGCAGAAGAAGGGGGCGCCGACGAAGGACTACTCGCAAGGGCCTCCAGTGCGGCAGCGAGGCGCTCCAAAGTCCCGGCTTCGGCCGCTATTTCGTCCGCCAGCGCCCCCGAGGCGGCCTGCTCGGAACCGGGTGCGGACGCTTCTTTCTGCTGAGCGGTCCCGGCGCGCCGGGACTGTTCGCCGCCGCGTTTCGGCTCCGGCGACGGGGCGAGCGACGCGGCGAGTTCTTCCCCGGCGGGACGTTCCGCGGGTTGCGCGGCCACCGCGCCCGCCGTTTCGACCGGTGGGGTCCCGGAACCGCCGAGCGCGGCGGCCGCAGACCCGCCGGAGACCAGCCCGGCCTCGGCCTGGCCGATCCAGGGCTGGAACAGGACGCCTTGGGCAAGCCAGACGCCGACCGCCAGCACCACGGCCGCGCCGGCAACGGCGGCACAGGGTCGCCGCAGCCGATGCGGCGGCAGAAGACGGGTCGGCTCGAACTTCGCCAGGAGGCGCGCCGACCGTCTGGCGATGGCGACCGCCGCAGACGGGTCGGACCCAGAATCCGCCGAAAGGTCCAGGAACGTCATCAGGTCGTTCTTGAGTTCAGGCCGGCCTCGCTCAATCAGCCTCGCCACGTAGAACAGGGACGGCTTGCGAGCCCACGCCAGAAGCATGGAAATCGCCACCCCGGCCGCCCCGGCAAGAGCGGCCATCAGATAGACCGCCGGACGCAACGAACGCGGGTAAACCCAGACCGCGTCGAAGGCGAGAACCAGGGTGAGGGCGGCGAGGGCGGCAGCCGACGACCAGACGGCCGACCGGACGGCGGCGCGGCGGCGAAGCACGCTCTGGACCGACACCAGCACGTGGCGGAGGAAACGGCCCGGCGGGGCTCCTTGGCGGCTCGGCACGGACGGACTTTCCAGGTAGGGGATGCTCTGTAAGCGCGTTCACGCGCAGGGGTGCCGCCATTTCTTTATCGGCACAGCGGGTGCGGCAACTTCGACCAAAGGTTTGAGGAAAAGGGGACGGGAGTATTTTGCCGGAACGGCCCTTCGGGTGCTTCGCACAAAATACTCCCGTCCCCTTTTCCACGGGATCGGCTTTTTGGTTGAGGGGAGGCCCCCAGGGGGCTATCCTGGACGCCCCCAAGCGGAAACAGGATTTTGCATCGGGCTCTGTAGCGCGGGGGTTTATCCCCCGCGGCCTTGGGATGTAGGGCGTTTTGCGCGGGGGGTAAACCCCCGCGCTACAAGGAAGGCTCTGATAATCGGTTGTGGTTGACGATGCAAAATCCTGGGAAAGGGCCCGGCCATGGACCTGAAGACGATCCTGTCGACGTTCGGCATCATTTTCCTCGCGGAATTGGGCGACAAGACGCAACTGAGCGTCCTATTGTTCAGCGCGAAAAGTCAGAGGCCGTGGTCCGTCTGCCTGGGGGCGTGCCTGGCCCTCGTGGTGACGACTGTCATCGCGACGGTGCTCGGCTACCTAGGCAAGGAGTTTGTGCCGGCCCGGCTGCTGCACTACGTGGCGGCGGCGGGATTCATCGGCATCGGCATCTGGTTGTTCCTGGCGAAACCTTGAGGGATGCGCATGGCCCGGTGCGACGCCTGCAAAGAACGGTTCCTGCTGAAAGGCTTGAATCGCCGGCTCGCGATTCCCGAGTATCGGGCGATGGTCGGCATCTGGCCGTGGATTTCCGTCCGCGTGTGCGACGCGTGCCTGGAAGCGCATGAGCGGGATTTTCTGGATCGGCTTCGGCTCCTGGCGCCGCAGGTGCTGGAGAACGACGAGCCGATCGTCGCTCCCGTGTGCCTCGCGTGCGGGGCGGTCAAATCGGCCGGCGGCTGGCGCGAGGCGAGCAAGTGGCTCGATGCCGCGGGCCGGCCCGTTCGCCGGGCGAGGTTCCACCTTTGCGGCAAGCACGCCGGCGCGGTTTACATCGACGGCATCGTGGTTTCGTCCAACTTGACGAGCGGCGCGCGCGTCGGCGAGGCGCTGGACGAACTGCCGACGGCGGGCGCGGACCTCCTCGCGCGCGTGGAAGGTTGGCGCCCGGGCGAGGGAACCGGCCCGGCCGGGGCAACGCATTTCAAACCGGACCTCTCGCGCGACGCCGCGGCGGCGGAGGCGATCCGGTTCTGGCAGGAGGCGCCGGCCGGCCTGGAGGCGAAGGCCGCCTGGATGGGGCCGGTGCGGAAGGACTATCGGATGCGGTACCGCCTGGACCTGGTGCACGACTTTTCGGCCGGCCGGCGCGAGAGCCTCATCCTGGTGCGCACGGGGCCGGCGGAGTTCGCTGTGTGGCGCACAGCGGCGTCGTTCGGTCCGCACGCGTCAGGAACGTCGCCGACCGCTCCCGCGGTCGGCTCACTGTGAGCCGCGACCAGAAGGTCGCGGGGAGTCGTTCCCGCCGCCTCAATCCACGTGCGTGCCGAACGAGGCGACCTTCGGCTGGGCGAGGCGCTCGTAATCCGCCCAGGCCAGGAGGACGGAGTCCTCGTGCGTGCCGGCGGGGACGAGGATCTGCTCGTCGGCCGATAGATGCTCCTCGACGTAAACCGGCAGGTTGTACTCGGCGCCGAAGGGGGGCATGGCGCCGACCTCGCAGTCGGGGAAGAGGCCGCCGATCTCTTCCTCCGTCGCCAGGCGGACGCCTTTCGCGCCGAGCGCCTTCTTCGCCCGCTTCATGTCGAGGACATACGTGGCGGGAAGGACGCACATGGCGAAAGCGTCGTCGGCTTTGACGATGACGACCTTGGCGACCTCTTCGCCGGTGATGTGCTCGGCGGCCGCCACCTCCTGGGCGGTGTACCGCGCGGGGTGGTGGCGCAACTGGAACTTGACCTTCTGTTTCTTGAGAAACTTGGCGACGTCCATGGCTTGTCTCCTTTCCGGCGCGGGGATCGGCTCTCCTTCTCTATTATAACTTAGCCTCCTGGCGATTTCTCTTTCCGCTCGGCGGGCGGGGCGTCCGCCCGGTCCACAAGGTCGGCGACGGTGGTCCGGCCGGCGGGATCGCGATCCGCGGAGCGCAGGGCCTCGTAGACGGCCCGCGCCTCGCGATGGATGGGCATGTAGTCGGCGTCGGCAGGGCTCGGGAGCCGGCTCCGGGCCGCGTTCATCACATCGGCAACTCGCATCTGGCGGGGCTCTCGCGCGGGCAGGTAGGCCGCGGCCTCGCCGACGGGCGTTCGGGCCACGAGGCCGGCCGATTCCATCCGGCCGAGGATTTCCTCCAGGCCGTCCTGGCCTAGGCCGGTGGCGTCGATCAGTTCGGCGAGCGCCGTAGGTCCCTCGCCCCGGCGAAAACGGCGGGCGCAGACCGCCGCCACGACGAGCGCCGCGAAGTCGGCGGCGAGAAAACGGCCGCGACGGCGCTCCTCCTCGTCGGCTTCGGCCCGCGCGAGGTCTTTGAAGTTCTGGATGACGTAGGCGAGTTCGGCGCCGAACAGGACGAAAATCCACGTGACGTAAATCCAGAGGAAAAAGAGCGGGATCACCGCCAGGTTTCCGTACAGCGTCCCGTAGCCTGTGGCGTGACGAAGATAGATCGCGAACGCCGTCTTCGCGATCACGTGCCAGAGGAGGCCGGCGACGACGGCCCCGGTCAGGGCGGAACGCCAGTTGACCTCGCGGTTGGGGAGCAACTTGTAGAAGATGAAAAGGACGAACCACGCGGCGCCCAACCCGACGGACCACTCGCCCACGACGAGCAGCCAAGGCGCCACCGCGGCCGCCTCTTCCACCAGGTACCGGATCGCATAGACCGCCACAATCGCGGCAAGCGGAGCAAGCGTCAGGATCAGCCAGAACATCAAGAGTTTGCGCCAAAGGGACCGGCGCTCGTCGATGTGCCAGATGGCGTTCACCGCTCCCTCCATCGTCATCAGGACGTTGATGGCGAGGACAAAGAGGAACACGATGCCGGTGATGGCGGCGGTGTCGATCCGCTGGCGTGCGCTGGCGACGAGTTTTTTGATGTATTCCTGGAGTCCGACCTCCTCGCCGCCGACGGTCATGCGAATGCCGTCGGCCCGCACGGCCTTCAGGAGGAGTTCCTGGACCTGGTTCTCGAGTTCGACGCCGGGCGAGAAAATGCTGATGAACAGAAGGAAGATGACGAAGATCGGGATGAAACTCAGGAGCGTCTTGAACGTGAGGTCGCCGGCCACCGTGACGAGACGGTCGCGCCGGAGTTGTCGGCCGCAAAAGCGCCACAGGCGGATCTGATAGACGGCCAAGCGGCCCCATCGGCCGAGTTCATGCGTCGGGCTCTCCAGGAGCCGCTTAAGCCCGGCGCGGACACGGTCCGAATGTTCGCGGAGGTTGAGCATGGCAAAGGCCTCCTCTCGGCCGGATCGCCGGGCGGCCTCTCTCAGCCGGCGACCTCGTCCGGGTGCGCGATGCGCCCGAGGACGGCGCTGGCGGCCGCCACCGCCGGGTTCGACAGGTACACCTCGCTCTTCGGGTGGCCCATGCGGCCGGTGAAGTTGCGATTGGTGGTCGCGAGGGCGACCTCGCCTTCGGCGAGGACGCCCATGTGGCCGCCGAGGCACGGCCCGCAGGTCGGCGGCGAGACGACCGCGCCGGC
>Ga0315289_10015721_pt1 | contig 10492 bp, 16 predicted proteins | sample YL17G11_40_MG_FD_203452 | JGI IMG/M metagenome (GOLD analysis project Ga0315289, IMG submission 203452) | Sediment microbial communities from Yellowstone Lake, YNP, Wyoming, USA - YL17G11_40 | ecosystem: Environmental > Aquatic > Freshwater > Lake > Sediment | place: USA: Wyoming | collected...
TCTTATGGCATAATCAATGAGATTCCTCATGAAACTATATTATAGTTTTAATAGTATATATAGTTAACGATAGAAACGTTTTTCGAAACCCTCATATGATCATGCCCTCCTACAATCAGATCGATGCCTGAGACATTTCTCGCGAGATCTTCGTCCATGACAACTCCCATATGGGAGATGGCTACGATCAGATCCGCACCCTGGCTTCGCAGAGATTTAACCTGTTCCGATGCAACTGCCTCGACATCGGCTTTAACAGAAATGCCCTCTCCAGGTTTGGAAAGCAGGATGAGATCGGGAGTCATCAGGCCGAAGAGGCCGACCTTAACGCCTGAGACATTCAGCAAGATCGAGGATTTGATGGCTGATCTGAGCTCCGGATCCTTGGCCTCAAGATTGGCGCACAGAATAGGGAAGCCGGCATACCGAGTCGCATTCAAGTAAGCAGGCCAGCCCATATCAAACTCATGATTTCCAGGACAGACTGCATCGTAGCCGGCCAGGGTCATGGCCTTCATCTCCGGCTCGCCTTGGAAGAGTGCGTAGAATGCGCCGATCATGTCATCGCCCGAAGAGAAGAGCAATGATCCATTTGTGCTTGCTCTCACACTTTTGGCCAGGGCGCTGATCCTTTCCAGCCCGCCTTGCGGCGGTTCTCCAGGCGTAGCGTTGAAGGGTATTACCTGGCTTTGCAGATCGGATGTAGTCATGATCGCCATCTCTCTAGAACCGTTTGTGGCATAACCTATGGCGGAGCTTGATGCTATTACGATAATACAGGCTATTATCCAAAAGAGGCTTTTCTTCATAGCTGTTTCTCCATGAATGCTGAATATATCATCATAGCGCCGATCGGGATTTTGCATTATCCTCTAAATAGAGAAGCTAAAACAGTTCAATGGAAAAGCCGGCTGGTTCAAATTGCCCAATGCATTCGTATTAGAGAATATTATTGCTTAGCCCATTCCTCAAGCAGATTTCTTGCTTTCTCTTGGGGATAATCAAGCCCTGGGTAACTGCATTAAGCACTTTGTGATCCCTAGTGGCTTGCCATAACCGAGCAAGACTGCGAAAAAGAGCGATTGCACTACTGTGTTGGTCTTCGGACTCAAAGAAGATTTTCAAGGCCTTTTGAGATTCTCTCTAGCAACGTCCCACTGCTTCTGCTCCTAGGCTAAGCGGCCAGCCATATCCTGGCCCTTTCATAGAGCAGGGGGGTGTGTGCCCCAAGGAAAAGGTGATGGTTCTCCACCAAGATGGCCCTGGGCTGGATGGAGGTGAAGGCCCCCCTCACTATGAGTTCCATAGAGCTGCGGTCCAGCCGGCTGAGGGTGCCAGAGCGGATGCCGGCGACAAGAGGATCCTGAATTGCTGCATGTGGGGGCTGCCTTTCAGGGCCCGAGCCGGCATCTCCTCCGGGGCGATGAGGACGCTAACGATGGGGAGCAGGGAGACGGCGGGCAGGAGTTCGATTTCCATAGTCGTGAAGGGAGTGCTATTGGGATTAAATGTCGAACCGGGCGCGGGGCGAAATTGTCCATGCGCGGATGGGCTTCAATTACCTGGCAATTATGAATAGTGATAAATGCAGGTTCAACGATCTCGATTCAAAAGATATCTATGAGGATCCTGATGGCTGCAGCGGCAGGTCTTAAGACGATTGGGTGGGCTGGTTCTATCCTATGGAGTTGGCCTTAAGGAATCAATGAGGAAAGATATAACCACCTATAATGAGAGAAAAGGAGTGAGAAATATGAAGCAAGAGCTAATAGAAATTGCGAAACAAGAGCAATTCGATCCAGAAACTGCCAGACGATTAGCGGCATGCATAGATTCCGAGTTTAAGTCCTCCCCGATTCGATACTTTGGTGCAAGGAAAGTAATCATTGTTGCCGGGGCCAGCGAATTGCTGTCGATAAGAATCTCGGGATTCGGCGAATCTTTTAAGGGGAGACAATTGACATGCAGCAACATAGACAATCCAGAAAATCTCGAAGTAAGTATGGCGGAAAGCGAAGTGGTTTTTCAGTCAGCCAAAGACCCTGATGTCCTCTACGTGAAAGGTGGTGAAACTTCAATAACCGGACCAAAGTACTCTGATATCACAAAAGACCTTGATACTCTTGCTGAGGTTTTAAAGATCCTACCAAGAAAAGATCCCGACATAGTGCAAATAGATAATCGGATATACCGCCAAACTGGGACGGTGTATATTAGCGGTCCTTTTTATCTTGTCATCCTAGAGCGGTGAAGCTATGAATGAAATCCAAGAGATTTCCAATTTGATAGATAAAGAGGTGGAGGCAATAACGTTTGCTGACACCTCTGGTCTATCCTCTAAAAGAATAGGAGGAATAGCTTCCGCGAGAATCGTAAAGCTTCGCAATCCCAAAATTATTACAACCGAGAATAAGATAGAAATCCTTGGCCCAGTGTTCCTAGTGAGTGTTGCGGAGCTGGAAAAATCAATTAAAAATCGCCACAAGACCCCAGGGCAGAATATTTTCCCAGAGGTGGTTGATGATTTTATTTTCAGTGACAGCAAAGAAGCATTAAATCGGTTAAGAACTTTTGACTCCGCTCAAGCCGCCAGCGACTTGGTTAATTTGGCAAAGCTTGTCAAAGTTCCATCCGACTCTGAAAAAGTCGTGCTGGTTAGCAAAATCAAACCGCTTGAACTGGTAACCGAGTATATAGTAGATGGCAAGCACACAAGTGGAAACTTCTTGGGGAGCTTAGATCTTCCCTTGGTACTTATGACTGACAACGGGGCGCAATTTGACTTTGAAAACCCGTCGCACGTTGTAGGCACCAATCAGCGAGTTGAAGAATCGATGGCTCTCAACATGAGTAGTATCATGCTGCTTGCAGAAAGGGTTGATGATAACACAATCCAAATAACGGGCGGACTCAAACATGTTGGCTGGGGAAATGCAATGGCAGTTGTGTCCTTGATTTGCTTACTGGTCGGTGCCTTCTCATTCATTGAAAAGAGATTGTTTTTTTTTATGGCATTATTAATCATCGGAGCTGCACTAGCGATCGCAAGATATCTACCCACCAATTGGAATAGGAAGTTCTTTGGAATGTCTGAAATACAAGTTGTTGGGAACGCATACACAGTCTTCAAATTTTACGGAGAGATGGCATGATATGTTATAATTACGGGGGAATAATCTTTTGTTCATTTCGCAGACTTTTGACAAAAGAACTAAATTCTTAAACATCCTCATTCTCCTAGATCTTAGATACGTCTTACTTTAGCACAAGCGGAACAGAATAAATTTGGCTGTCTAGCACATAATAATGGGTAGATAATCGTAATGCAGGAGGAATAGATGAGCGGATTAGATAGCGATATATTGAGAGAGAAAATAAAGCAGAAGATGCCTAAACCTCCAAAGTTTTCTTTTGGATTAAAGGCATTCTTCACGATTGCGGTCACATCCCTGCTATTGCTTTGGCTAGTGGGAGGATCCTTTATAGCAGTAATTCCAGCAGGTCATGTCGGAGTGCTAGACCGATTTGGAGTAGTCTCTGACACTGTGTTGAGCCCGGGATTCAACTTTAAGGATCCGCTTACCGGCGTCCACGAGATGAATACTCAGACCCAGCAAATAGAATATAAAGAAGTAACTGGGACGCTAACGAGCGAAGGTCTTGAAATAAAGCTTGATAGTAGCGTTCTCTGGCATATTGATCCGACTAAAGCTCCAAAAATATATAGAACCGTAAGAGGAGACTATGTCGAAACAAAATTGACCCCCTCTTTCATGGGCCTATTACGGGCTGAAATCAAAAAATACACTGCCGAAGACATATACACAAACAAGTCGACTGAAATTCAAGCGGATGTTGAACACCAACTTAAGCAAGAGCTTGATGAAACTGGCATTATCATCGAAAGAGTCTGGTTAAGGGGAATCTTTCTGCCAAAGGAGCTTCAGGATGCCATTACAATTAAACAGCAAAAGCAGCAACAAGCTCAGCAGATGCAGTTTACCATCCAGCAATCCGAGCAAGAAGCCAAGAGACTAGTCATTGAAGCAAAGGGTATTGCTGAGGCAAACCGTATCAAGGGAGAATCAGTTACGCCAATACTGGTTTCTTGGGAATTTGTCCAGGGAATAAAGACCAATCCCAACGTCTTGTATGTACCCATTGGGTCAGGCGGCGGAAATGTGCTATTTAACCTTCCAGCTCCTAACCTAAATAGCTAGAGAGCGAGGAGTCCATGGACTTGAACTGGCCGCTGCGGCCGAATGTGGTCTCAGGCTGTAGCGTCTCGCCTTTTTGACTATGAGGGAAACCTAGGTGTCTGCGTAGGGAAGGAGGATCACGTCGGGGTCGTGAAGCTTGATAAGCTCCAGAAGGTCATTGACGACAGTTCTCTCAGATCCTTCCAGCCTTCTCTTGCGGCCATTGAGAACTTCGACGCGGGAGATCTCCCTAGGCATGGGAGGATCTCCGGCCACCTTTAGCTCCAAGCTGGTCAGGGGAACCTCGCAGTCGGGCGAGAACCGGGACTCGTCTCGATCTCCACAGGGATTGAGGTCTTTCTCAGCCAAGTAACGTTGATCCTGTCTCACGTCCACGTTGTACAGCTCGGCTTGGTGGCGGGTATGGATCTCGATCTTCTCGGCTACTTCTCTGCCTGCATAGTCTTGTGGCCCTGGAATGTGCCAAAAATGGTCCTGAAACTGCACTCCTCTGCTTTGAAGCGGCTCTCCAGGGCCTCGATCATCTCTCTGTGGGCGGGAGGATCCTTGAGGTACATATAGAACGAGGGAGAAAAGGCGGTGCTGGCTCTAGTTAGTCCCCTTTCGCTGCCCCAAAGCCGCGCGCAGCCCCTGTAATGGGAGTCGAAAATCCACATCTTTTCCCCTATCTGCGAAACAATCTGTGAGTAGAGGTTTCTGTCCAGATTATCCTTCCCTGTATTGAGCAACCATAGTTCCAATAACCGGCCATCATCTGTGAATCTCGACGAGTTATTGCCCCTCTGAGCAAGCACAATCCCCTTATAGATCAAAATCTCATCGTAATCTTCGAGATCCGCCCCCCGTACGATAATTCCGCGATATCCAAGCCCTACTCTTACAAACTCTGTCTCGGTTCCATTTAAGGATCGGATGTGTTTGAGGAACTGCTCCGCCTCACATATGCTCAGGTTCCAGTGAGGATTCTCTCGCCCGCTGAACGCATCAAGTTCCACCCGGAATGGTTCAATACCCGTTTCCAATCCAAAACAGGTCGGTGGCAATAATCCCATAACAAATGCTGACAGAGCCAATGCCATTATCAGATCCAGTCTCACAAGATCTCCCTATTCAGAGTTCATCGCTCTAGTATTTAGTTGACTTCTTCAGATTCCCGGCCGCCTGTAGACTCGTCTTCCGAGTGCTTCCCACGGGGAAGTTGCGGACCTTTCCACCTCCTCTCCATGAGGCAATATAGTAGATGTAGGCCTTGGTGCCCTTCTTAGTTGTGTTGGCCGTCTCCATCTATCTGACTATGAGATCCTCCAGCCTGGCTGAATCATTCAGGTTCTGAGCATCCTGTAAGGCATTTTCTACCATCGCCGGTAGCGCGGCTGCGTCTGCAAGTAATCCCGGACGGGTGCAGGTCGCCTTCTCAATCAGCTTGCCATCCCATTTCAGTCTATGAGCCTCTCGCTTTAGGGCCTTCCTTCTCTCCCCCGCGTCAGTTTTGCGCAAAAGAATAGTTCTATAACATTACACTTAATTACATTTATAATGTTATAGAACCATTCGAGTAAATGCGGTTCCCAGGGCCATCTCATGAGAAGGCCTCCCAGGTGGTCTGTGCTATCTCCCCCGAGATGCTTCTACCCTGGCTGTAGGCCTGCCCCTGCATGTCACAGAAGCAGAAGACCAGGGTACGGCGAGCTCGGGCCTTTGCTTCCAGGTGCCGGTCCAATACGGGGGCGTACAGGAGGATGCTCCCGAGAGGCCTGCTTCAGGGCCTGGGCAACATGGCCCGCCATATCTCTGGCCCTTTCGTACGCCCGACGCTCCACTATCAGGAAGGAGTGGTGGTTTTCCTCCAGAATGGTCCACAGCTCGGACGGAGGTGAAGGTCCTTCTCACGTCCAGCTCCACGATGAGCTCGCGGTCCAGCTGGCGGAGGATGCCGGAGCGAATGCCGGTGATAAAGAGAATCCTGAATTGCTGCAGGTGGGGGTTGCCGTTTCAGAGCGCGGCATCTCCTCGGGGGCGATGAGGACGCTAAACGATGGGGAGCAGGGAGACGGCGGGCAGGAGTTCTATTTCCATGATTAGAGTGGGAGGGCTTCGGGGATATTAGAGGATGGAGAGGGCGGGGCGAAGGTGAGAAGGATAGGTATATTGGCTAGGAAGACTTGATAGACCTCTCAAGCAAAGAACTCAAGGCTTTTCTTATGTGGACTTCCTATGGGCGCATATTATGGATGGCACATAAGACAGACCATCCGATCGCCATTGCCAGAGTGCTAAGCCGTGCTCATGAAAAAGCAGGAGGCTGGAAAAACATGCGCTTTTTGCAGCATCTGATTTCTGATTGCAGGAACTTCCCCCAGCGTTTAGCCTTGGCCCTCCTCAGAGGCGTACGGCATTCATCCTCTCTCTAAAGGGGAAGGGTTTTCTGCCTGCTTTTTCTATAATCTTTTAAGCTGATGGTCTCTTCGCTCAAGGCCTTCTCCCATAGGGGATCCGAGTACTCAGATTCGTCCTCTACGTCTAAGGCTTTTAGCTTCTCATCTGTTAGGGGCTCTTCCAAGGCTCTCATGAGTTTATTTCCCATCAATCTCGTTCAATTATTCTCTGAAGGTATATATGTTTCACCTATAATCTGAATCTCCGCTTCTCCTGAAGATTCTGATTATACGGATCAGCTTCTCTCTCTCAAAGACGACATATTCGATTCGGAGGTTTCCAAGTCTTAGCCGGTATGGGTCGCGTACGTGAGCTACTGAAAAGCGCTAACAACTGGTGCAATTGATGTTTACTGCCAAAATGAATCCCATGCATTCGATTCTCGTGGTGATTTTCAGTAACCTTCACCCACGACCCCGGTATGCAGGCGTAGCTTTTCGACCCTGTATTTTTACAATGTCTACTCCCGGTCTTGGTTTGAAGGGATCGCTTTGCAGTTCCTCTAAATGAAGTAGGATCTTGGCAGTGGTTTTATCCGAGAGCTTATCTAGCGATTTCTTTGCGCTGTGAGTGATGTGCAGAGAGAAAGACATGCTGGATTACCGCCATACAACCTTGCTTCACTAATTCCATCAGCTCCTGAGATCAAATTTGTTGCCCTTGAAGCTCTATATGCTTATGCTTAGACCTGGCCTTCTCCCGCCTCGCTGCCATCGCAGGCTTGATAGACCGCTGCCTCCGTGTCATTTCGGAACTGAGTGGCTGCTACCCAGAGGGTGGCCTCGAAGTCCAGGGGAGTGACGCCTACTCTCCCGTGCAGAACATCTCCGGCCACCGCCCTCCTCTCTCCAGCTCCTCTCCTCCATCCTTTGCTGTATCATCTCCTCCACATCGGAGGGCCGGGCGCCGAATACCTCCGCCAGGATCTCCTCGGGCCTTCTCCAGCTCCTGGCGCCTGCGATTTACGGCGGGCCTTGGCGCGCTGGGCTTCCGCCTATGCCACCAGGGCCATCTCATGAGAACCGAGGTGGTCTGGCTTGCCAGCTCCTCCGAGATAGTCTGCTTTGGCTGTAGGCCTGCTCCGGCATAGCTTCGCTATATGGAGCCTCGATAGCGGCGTGCCTGTGGGCGATCTCCGGGACCAGCCGGGCTATGCATCTCTGGCCACTACGGACATATGCCTCAAAGCCAGCCCAAATCACAGACGATAGAATGGTAGCTATCAGGAATTTCTTGTGGATATCTGCGCCACAAACCTTATTCTTCAGCTGCTCCATAATATGCCTGCCCTGATATGGGCAGCTTGTCATCCTTTTGGGTGCATATTCCCATACGCGTTCTAGGACGCATTCTGGCATCCTGGAGACTATGGCTAATTTTCATGACGGGATTGATTCCCATAAACGCCTCAGCCTTCGCTACCCATGTCAGATGTAATCTTAGCAGCAAACCAAATTATGTTTTACATCCTTCGGGCATGAGCACCTGGATCATGTGAATTTTCATGGCAATCCATGGACATCCTGTACCAATGCCCGCTCTGTCACGGGAATGCTGATATGCAACGAAAATAGGTATCCAGTCCCCAAGAGCTCCGTCTGTCAGAATCAGAACGCCGATCGGATGGATGGCCGTGTATTCATCATTTCAAGAAAAAGTGCATTGCTCTCTCGATGACCTGTTTCATCGCCCTGAAGGCTCGTATAGCCAGCCCGGAAATAAACGGCGTGAGGATCAGGACAATGACAATGGAGTAGAGGAGTTCTCCCTCCGGGAGGGTGCCATTGAGCGACCTCACAACGACATCCGAGATATGGGCCTCCCAGAGATACACGACCAAGAGGGCAATAACGATGGTGTATGCCCCGGCACCCGCCCCGTACAAGACATATATCCATTCCGCACGGGCGAGTCTCTTTCTCCCGAGAATTCTCTCAGCCCAGCGACCGTTCCGGATGAATGAAAAGGATTTTTCCCGGAGATTGGGGATTTCGAAGAGATCTTCGAGGACATAGTAGCCATCAAGTTCGAGGAGGGGATTGAGATTGACAAACGCCAGCAAAAAGGAGAGGAAAGCGATCCTCCATAAAATGGTGGCTAGAAAATGATCAGGAGCCAGCAGTACCACAAACGAAAAAAGACCCCCGAAACCCAGGTTGACGGCCGGGCCGGCCAGGGATACGGCGATGCGTGCCTTCCGGTCCGCCATCCAGATATCCGAGGTATCAACGTACAAACAGGGGAATCCGTAATACATGACGATTCCTGCAGCGTTGATCGTCCGTCCATGGGCCTTGCAGGCGAAGGCATGACCGCATTCATGGAGGACCGCACTCACGATAAGCGCGAGATACACCCAGATGATCCCCGCGAAAAAAGAATTCCCTTCGAAGAACAGAGGGTAGCTCTCATTCGGCTCTTCGATGAGGAAAAATGCCGTCCCAATGATGCAGATCGCTCCCATGAGAACGAGAAACGGTCTCGAGGTGAATATCCGGCCGGTTTTGTGATAGAGGTACGAAAAAACCCTGTCCGCGTCAGGCAGTGGTATCTCGATCTGCCAGAACGATCGTGCGATCTTTTCAAACCGCCCGGGAGATTCGCGTGGTGGAGAGCTCTTATAACCAGACGGCAGAAGAAATCCTTTTCGGGAAAGCCTCTGCACTAGAATATCCAAACGCTCTAGAGGGAAGGTCCCGAATTTCTGGGAATAGGCCAAGACGATATCGATCGCGGTATGCTTTCCATCGATCAGGCTCCAGAGAAAATAGTCTCCTTCATCCAGCCGGAGGTATACCGTGCCTGGCTTCTGATGGATGATCCAGTAAGGCTCTCCAGATGTGGTTAGAAAGCGAGCCTCTTCGAAGATCCCCGCCCGGATAGGGATTATTTCCGTGCCATTGGGAGGAGAAGTCTGCCCTTCCATGATTGCCCGATTCCCTGGAAGAGCCGTTTCTTTCTGTCTCATCGCTGGACACTCGAATTGATCAGTACATTCTCTAATGTAGTCGAAAAGCTAATCCATATGCATCCGAGCTCCCGCGGACGCTGCTGAAACGCCCCTGCTCTCTTACCTGGGCGCGAGGTCGCTTCGATTCCCCGCGGCCAGCCCTCCGGGGCCCTGGCAGCCTGGTCCCAAGGCCTCCCAGTCCTTGATCGGGCTGCCAGCAGTTCTGCGTAAAACATTTTTCGTTCCGCATACCGATCTGGTATCATATGGCCTCACAAAGAAAGATGGACGAGATCATCGGCAGGGCCGTGGCTCACTAAGATTTCCGGAACGAACTTATCAAGAACCCTGAAAAAGCCGCAAAGGGTATCGGTTATATTCTCACCTCTGAACAGAGTGTCTCAAAGATATCATTTGCTTACTGGGCACTCGATCCTGGCTATTATTAATGCTTATATACTTTAGCCTACCAGGATCCCCCATGGCTTCGCAAAAAGAGATGTACGAGATCATTGGAAGGGCCGTGGCTCACCAGGATTTCCGGAACGAACTTATCAAGAATCCTGAAAAAGCCGCAGAGGGTCTCGGTTACACTCTCACCCCTGAACAGGTCAAAGCCCTCCATGATGCAGACCTTTCCACCATCAGTGAGGAGCTGACCGGGCGGGTCTCCAAGATGTCGTTTGCCTGCGGGGCACTCGGTCTTGGCTGGGGTTAATGCCTTATATACTTCAGCCTACCAGGATCCCCCATGGCTTCGCAAAAAGAGATGAACGAGATCATTGGAAGGGCCGTGGCTCACCAGGATTTCCGGAACGAACTTATCAAGAATCCTGAAAAAGCCGCAGAGGGTCTCGGTTACACTCTCACCCCTGAACAGGTCAAA
>Ga0315289_10015723_pt1 | contig 10491 bp, 13 predicted proteins | sample YL17G11_40_MG_FD_203452 | JGI IMG/M metagenome (GOLD analysis project Ga0315289, IMG submission 203452) | Sediment microbial communities from Yellowstone Lake, YNP, Wyoming, USA - YL17G11_40 | ecosystem: Environmental > Aquatic > Freshwater > Lake > Sediment | place: USA: Wyoming | collected...
AGCAGGACCCCCAGGAGCACCGCCGGACCCCAGCGACCCAATCCCCGGCCGCCAAGAGCGCGCAGTGACATGGAGACAGAGTCCTTCATGTCCTACCGGATGCATACGCCGTGCCAGCCGCAAAACCTGAACACCGCCCGGCACGTACCCCCGCTCGCACGGGTAGAAAGGGGGAAAAACCAGACGCTGCGCCTCGTTTTTGGGCGCTGTCGTAAGCCCCGAAGCCGCGTGGCCGCGTGGCTACTTGCCGCCCGACAGGCCCCCGCTGGTCACTTCGGTGATCCGCACGCCCAGCCGGTCGCCGACGATGACCAGCCTGCCCAGTGCAAATCGCTGGCCTCGCAGCAGCATCTCGATCGGTTCGCCCAGTTGGCGATCCAGCGGCACGACCGACCCGGGGCCTAGCTGAAGAAGCTGCCCCACCGTCATCTCCTGGCGGCCTAGGCAGGCCTCTACCGGCATGGTCGTCTCCAGGAGCAGATCAATCTGCCCAGCCGACCTGACCCCCGCGTCGGCGGCTTCATTCAACTGGGCCTCGTGCACCTCTACGCCCTGGCCCGCTGGGGCCGCCTGTTCCTGCACCGTTGCTGTGTCCGCCATGGCCGCTACCTTTCGCGTTGAATCCCGTTACGCCGGACTCTGGTCCAGCCAGATCACCTGGGCCGCATAATGCCCCTTGCTGGCGACAGGGGCTACCTGAAACAACCGCCGGCCGCTCACCAGCAGCTCTGCGGGGTCCCCCACGCGCCGGTCCAGCAGCACCACGTCGCCCGCCTGGAGCTGCACCAGCTCGCCGACCTTCAGCCGGGCACTGCCCAGCAGCACCTGGATGCCCAACGGGGCCTGCTGAAGGTGCGTCAACATCAGGGGGCGGGTCTGCTCGGGGCTGGCCTTCCGCGCCGGCGGCAAGCCCGCCAGGGGACCTGAATCCTCCACCGGCAAAAGCAGTGCCACCGCTGCCTGCTGAGGCGCCGATTCCAGCCCCAGGCCCAGATGGAGGAACTCCTGGGCATCCTGGCCGCTCAGCGACCGGCAGTTCTCCAGTAGCTGTTCCTGGTACTCCAGGGTCGGCCCCGCCGTCCCGGCGCAGGCGTTGAAGCACTCCACCACCACGTGCACCACGTCGAACATCAGCGAGGTTTCCAGCTCAGACAGCGGGCGGTCTTCCTGAGAGGCCGCCCCGGACCCCAGCAAGGTGCCCACCCAGGTCCGCGCCTGCGCCTTCGAGAGCACCAGCATGCCCGGCCCCCGGCTAGGGTGCAGCGTCAGCGGGACGTAGAAGCTGGGCTGCTCCGGCGGGTTGGCCCGCACGGCCGACAGGTAGTGCTGTGCAATGGGCGTCGCCGCCAGTGGGACCGGGCCATGCAGCTCATGCGAGAGCGTCTGCGACGCCGACTTGGCCAGCCGGTCTGCGAATTCCCCCAGCCGCTCAAGTTGGACGCGGGTAAAGCAGCAGGGCTTGGTGAAATCGTAATCGGCTGCCTCGGCCGGGGGCGGCGGGGCGGTGCTCTTGCGCCCTCGCACCGCCGCCAGGAACCGGTCAGCCCACGGATGCGCCTGGGAGCCTAGGGGGGTCATTGAACCGCAATGTCCTCGAGGATGACATCCACGATCAGCGGCCGCTGATCGGGCCAAAGCTTGTCGTTGAGACCGTCCATGATCTCACGCTGTATGCGTTTGAGGTTGTCGGGGCCGCGAACGTTCTCGATGGTGCAGCCGGACAGGTAAACCACCATCCAGCCCTTGATTTCGGGCTTTTTATTCTCGAGTAACGCCACGGCGGCGTCCTTGTCCTCCGGGCGGATGACCAGCGTGGGGGTGGTGCGGATGTACCGGGCCATGCGGGCGTCGCTGAGATTGGCCATGATCGGCTCGAGCCGGTGATAATAGAAGTGTTCTTCACTCGCCTGGGTGGTCCGCGGCTGGGGCTCGCCTGGCGCCACGGGCTTGGCTTGGGCGGTTCTGGTCAGCATCCTCCCGGTCACGTACCCTCCCCCTGCCGCCGCCGCGGCAATCAACACGGACATCAGCAGCACCGGCAACAGCCCCTTGAACGGACTGGGGGCCGCCGCCTGGGCCGGCGGCTGTTCGGGGGGGGCCTTTTCAGTTTCCTTAGCCATTGGCTTCTCCCAGCTTCATGACCACCACTACCACGGACGCCTGCGGGCCGAACCGACGGATCAGTTGCTCCCCGGCGCCGTCGCCCCAGCAGCACAGCCGCCAGTCGCCCGACCCTAGTTGCGTCAGAGCGGTTCGCAGGTGCCGGCTGGCTGACTGTGCCCGCAGGGCGCTGAGCCGCCAGGCATTCTTGTCTTGGCCGGCGCCGTCGGCCCGGGCGATCACATAAACCATCACCTCGCCAGGACGGAAGTTCTGGCTCGCGTTTTGCGCCAGCGTCTCCAGCGCCGCCCGGGCAGCCGGTCGAAGCTCGGGCCGATCCGGCTCAAAGGCATTGGCGACGACCTCGTAGTGAACCGCCCGATATCTGAAGGCCGACACCTCGACGTCAAGCTGCCGCTTCAGATCGGCGAAGATCGTGCGGATGTTCTCGTCGTCGGCGTCCAGGACCCGCTGGGCCTTTATCTCCTCCTCGGCTTCCTCGGTGGGATACTTAAGCTTGCGATAGTTCATGCCGGGGCTGATCTCCTTGCCGAACAGCAGATCGGGGATGCCGAACCCGGCAATCGCGCGGCGGAAAGACCCCTGGCCCACGTAGAACAGGGTGGAGCTCTGCCGGCTGGCCATCGACAGCAAGAGCACGAAGCAGGCCATCAGGTTGGTGACCATGTCGCCGAAGCTCATGACCCACACCGGCACGGGAGGCGGCGACTCTTCTTGAAACTCCCGACGGCTCATTGGTAGAAGCTCCTGTTGAGCAGCGTGATCCGCAGCATCGGCTGCTGGGAGAGGCGCGGGCTGTCGCCGACCTGCGCGGCCGCAAGGCTGAAGCTGCTGGAGGCCAGCTCCGGCCGACGAAGATATGACATCGCCGCGTAGGCCTGGTCGACGGCGATGGATTCCGTGGGCTCCTGGCCGGGGGGGAAGGTCTCGTCGATCACCACGTGGCAGGGCAGGCGCATCAGAAGCTCCGCCAACAGGTCCAGGAACCGCTTTCCCTCATCGCGCAGGTGGCTGCTGCGGCCCACGAACATCGTCTGCAAGGGGATGACCAGCACCCGCCGGTCGCTGTAGGCGTCTCGGTCGGCGGTCCAGCCGACCTGGCGGGGCCGAAGGGTCAGCTCCGGCTCGCGGTAGGTGGGGGCCTCGCTGCCCTCGGGCGTGAAGTCAATCGGACGCTCCAGAGGCTCAAACGTCGCGTCATGCCGTTTCTGCTGACTAGGGAAGATGGAATACACGGACATGCTGTCAAACACGCCCGAGAATCGCTCCAGGGATTCCTCGTCGAAGGAGCTGAAGCTGCAAAGCAACACAAAGAAGGTCAGCAGGTTGGTCATGCAATCGCTGAAGCTGACCATCCAGATGCCCACGGACGGGGCGTCCTCGTCGCCGGATTTCCGCCTGCCCATCTAGATCCTCGGTCTTAAATCCGCGCGCCGCGCGTAGGAGATGAACGCCTGCATGCGCTCGCGGACCACGGTGGGGCTGTCGCCCCGCACGATGGCTATGACGCCTTCCATGATCATTTCCCGCAACTGCGCCTCCTGCTTCGAGCGGATCCCCAGCTTGCCGGCCATCGGCAGGAAGAGCAGATTGGCCAGGAACGAACCGTAGAACGTCGTGATTAGCGAGACCGCCATGCCCGATCCGATCTGGCTGGGATCGTTGAGGGACTGGAGCATCTGCACCAGGCCGATCAGCGTGCCGATCATGCCCCAGGCCGGGGCGGAACTGCCCATGAACTCGATGATCTTCTTGCCCATCGAGTGCCGCTCCTGAAGGTATTGGATCTCCAGGCCCAACTGCTTCTCGATGGCCGCCTCGTCCTGGCCGTCGATCACCATTTGCATCGCCTTGACCAGGAAGCCATCCCCGGCGCCGGGTAGCTGCTGCTCCAGCGCCAGTGCGCCGTCGCGGCGGTTGATCGCGGCGTAGTTGACCATCTTCTGGATCAAGTCCTGCTCCCGGGGCAGCTTGCAGAAAACGCTCTTGCGCATGACGGAGAACACGCCGACCACCTGCGACATCGAGAAGTTGATGAACGTGGCCGAGACCATTCCGCCCACCGTGATCAGCAGCGACGGGACGTTGAAAAAGATGGCCGCCCCCCCACCGGAGATGATCGACCAGAAGATGCATCCCAGGCCGGTTGACAGTCCCAATATCGTCGCCAGGTCCATCGCCGCGCCTTCGTCAGGGTTCTTGCACGCGCTTGAGCATCTCGGAAAGCTTGGCTGCGAGGTTCTTGTCCGCCAGCTCGCTCATCAGCAGCGCCACCGGGCGCTGGCCCATGTACTTGAGCAGCTTGACGGCGTCTTCGGTCTGATTGTTGGCGCACATGGCCGTGATGATCTTGCTGGAGCTGGCCGAGTCCATCTTGTCGTACACTCCGGCCATCTGCTGGAGGTTCTGCCGTTCCTGGGCCAAGATGGCGACGCGAGTCTGTTGGAGCTCGGCTCGCGCCTCCTTCAGGCGGTTGTAGGGCGCCAGCAGATCGGTCCGCAGCCGCTCCAGTTCCTCGGCCTGGCGGTTGATGGTCGCCTGGGCAATCCCCAGGCGGCTTTCCCACTCCTGGAGCTGGCGCTCCTTAACGCGGACTTCCTCCAGCCGCTGCTGGAGTTCCAGGATCAGCTCGTCCAACTGGCGTTCCTTTGGGCGCAGCAGGTCCAAGGATGCCAATGCCTCGGCCGGCCGGGTGGTCGCCGTCTGGGCGGCTGGCTGGCCAGGTGGGGGCTTGACCAGCCAGGCCGTCAGGACCAGGCTGACCGCAAAGCTCACCACCGCCACGCCCGCCAGCAGCACGATCCGCATCTTGCCTGACATGTCAGTTCACTCCTGCCTTCTCTGCCCTGGGCCGCAGCGCCCGCCGCGCAAACGCGACGGTGGCCGCCTCATCCAACTGGCCCTGTTCCAGCCGGCCGACCTCCTGCCGGTATCGCTCCAGCGCCTGCGCCTGGAGGCGCTCCAGCGTCTGGCGCTTACGCTTGGCAGCCACCAATTGCGGGGTCTTTTGGGCCCGCTCCTGCTGGAGCTGCCGCAGTTGCGCCCGCCAATCCCGCAACTGACACTCGATCACCTGGCTGCTGGACAACAGCAGCTCTTGCAGGCGGATTCGCTGATGCAGGTCCGCCTGGCGGCCCACGTGCTCCAGCAGGCCCCGCAGGTGCGCCTGCGCCGCCATGATCCGTCCGTGACAGCGGGCCAGCTCCTGCGTGAGGCTCAGCAACTGGGACCGCAGCGCCAGCTCCCGCTGGTTGGTCACCTCCAGCAACCGCTGCAATGGCCAACGGAACCGCTTCATGTCTTGGCCTCAGTCCGGCTGGAACCCGCGCCCACCAGGAAATCCCACGGCTGCGTGATCTCCTGAAGCTGCCGCAGGGTCTGCTCCATCGGCGTCCGCGTGCCCACCGGCTGAATGAGAAAACCGTTCACCCGGTCGATCAACGACACCGCCGTGTCGATCCGCCGGTTGGCCCCGCTGACCAGCGCCCCGATGTTGATCAGGTCCTGGGCGCCCTGGTAGGTCGCGTAGATCGCCCGCAACCGCTGGGCCGCCAGTTGGTGCTGGGCCGAGGTCACCTGGACCATCAGCCGGCTGAGGCTCTGAAGGACGTCCACAGCCGGGTAATGCCCCACCTCCGCCAGCTTGCGCGACAGCACCACGTGCCCGTCCAGCAGGGAGCGGACGCTATCGGCCACCGGGTCGTTCAGGTCGTCGGCCTCCACGAGGATCGTCATAATCCCCGTGATGCTCCCGTGCTCGGCGCAGCCCATCCGCTCGGTCAGCTTCGGCAGCAGCGAAAAGACGCTGGGACAATAGCCCCGCGTGGTCGGCGGCTCGCCGGCCGCCAGGCCGATCTCCCGTTGCGCCATCGCCAGGCGGGTGATGGAGTCCATCATCAGCAGCACGTGCCGGCCGCGGTCGCGGAAGTACTCGGCGAGGGTCACCGCCGCGAAGGCCGCCTTGACGCGCTGGATGGGCGACGAATCGGACGTGGCCACCACGACCACGCTTCGGGCCAGCCCTCCCGCGCCCAACGACTGCTCGATGAATTGGCGGACTTCCCGCCCGCGCTCGCCCACCAGCGCCACCACGTTCACGTCGGCCTCGCTGGAACGGGCGATCTCGCCCAGGAAGGTGCTCTTGCCCACCCCGCTGCCGGCGAAGATGCCCAGCCGCTGCCCGCGCCCGCAGGTCAGCAGCCCATCGACCACGCGGATGCCGAACACCAGCGGCTCGGTGATCTCCCGGCGGCTCAGCGGCGCCGGGGAGGGGTTGCTGAGCGAGCGGAACTCCTGGCCGGCCAGCGGGCCCTTGCCGTCGATCGGCCGGCCCAGGCCGTCCAGCACCCGCCCCAGCAGGTCGGGGCCAAGCTGGAGATACTGCTCCTGGCGGCACGGAACCACCGCGTCGTGCGGACGGATGCCCTCGATGCCCTCCAACGGCAGCAGCACCCGGTGGGGACCCTGAAAACCCACCACCTCCGCCATCACCCGCCGGCCCCCGGACAGGTGGATCTCGCAAAGCTGCCCGACCCCCACCGGCGGGCCCTTGGACTCGATGCTCATGCCGATCACGCGCACGACCTCCCCGCGGCAGGACAACACGCTGGCCTGCCGGAGCTTCAGTCGGTACTTGTCCAAGTCCACCGGCATCGATCGGCTCCTAAGACCGGTCGCCCTTCATCGCCGCCGCCACGGCTGCCAAGCCGCCTTCTATGGAACCGGCGACGCTGCCCTGGTCGGTCTGCACCAGGCACTCCGCCGGCGCCACCGACGCATCCGCCAGGAGCTTGACGTGCTCGCCCAAGCCCCCCGTCCCCACGGCGGCCTGGATCTGCTCCAGATCGCGGGGGTTCAGATGGACCGTCACCGGCGTCCGCGGCGGCAGGTGCTCCAGGGCGGCCCGGATGATCGGCTCGATCTCGTATCGCTGGGCCTGCACCTGCTGCATCAGGACCTTGGAGGCAATCTCCATCGCCAGGTCCAGTAGTTGTGCCTCGGCCTGCTGCTGTATCTGCGCCTGGAGCTGCGGTATCTGCGCCAGGGCCGACTGGAGGGCTGACAGCGCCTGCGCCAATTGCTGCTTCTGGGCCGCGATCTGCTGCATCTGCTGCTGAAGCTGGCGAGCGGCGGAAACGTCGGGGGACGCCTCCGCGCCCTCGGGGCGCCCGCCGGCCGCGGCGCCGCCCGGCGGCGGCACGACCGCCACCCGGGCCACCCGCCCCGCCAGACGAACTGTAGAGCCGCCAGCCATTCGCGATTAGCTCCCTTCGAACCGCAGGCCCGTTTGGGCGTTGATCTCGCGCAGCGCCTCCAGCATCGCCTGCCGTGCCTCCGCCACCTCCTGGGGCGTGGGGCTTGACAGCAACGAGGCCTCCTCGTCGAGGCTCGCGCGGGCCCGCTCGGAGATGTTCCGGCGGATCTTCTCGATGAGGCGCTCGTCGCAGCCCACCAGGGCCAGCGCCAGTTTCCGCGTGTCGACCACCCGCAGCCCCTCCTGGAAACTTCGATCGGCCAGGTGAAGGAGGTCTTCCCAGACCACCATCAGCTCATTGATCTGCTTGGCCGACTCCGCATCCTGCTGGGTTAGCGCCTCAAGCAGCGGCTTGCGCTGGTCGGGCGGCTGGGCCCGCAGCACCATCGCCAGGCGACGGAGGCGCTCATTCCTGACCGGGCCTCTGGCCGCCTCCGGCTTGCTCTTGACTCGCTGCTGAAGCGTGGTCGCGACCCGCAGCCGCACCTCGGAAGAGGCCGCCTCGCCCACCGCCATTGACTTGACCACTTCCGGCCGGACGGCCTCGGGCAGCAGGTTTAGAAGCTCGGCGCCGCGGGAGGGCGGAAGGTCGGCCATCGCCAGCGCCACCACCTGGGGCGACTCGCCCTTGAGGGCCTCCATCAACTGCTCGGGCGGCACGTCGCGCAGACCCGCGAACGGGTCGCGAGCCGCTGCCATCCGCTGCGCCTTGGCCAGGATCTGCTGCGACTGGTCGGCCCCCATGGCCGATTCCAACAGCTTCTTGAATTCCGCCATGCCCCGGGTCCGCGGACGGCCGGCGAGCAACCGCTCCAGGAACTCTCGAATCATCTGGTCGCGGGCCGCCTCCTGCTGTTGAGGCGCCGACTCCAGGCTGGCCAGTTCGGCAGCCAGTTCCGTTGCCAGCTCGGGCCCGGCCGCCTGAAGCAGCGAAGACGCCGTCGCCGAGTCCAGGATCATCAGCAGCAAGGCCGCTTTTCGCTTGGGCGGCAACATCATCGTTAACTGCCCTCCTTCTCGGACTTAGCCCAGCTCATGAACAGCCGCCGGACTTCCTCAGGGTTCTCCTGCAATGCCTGGCTGATATGGGCCCGCAGCCGCTCGGGGTCGCTGCCGTCCAGCCCGGCGGGCAGCATGCGGCCGGCAGAACCGTTGGAGGCTAGCGCGGGGGCCCCAGCCCCAGCGGCCGTCAGGGCAGCGGCTTCCGCGGCGGTCTTGCCCCGCGCGCCGCCCATCATCTTCAGCGCCAGCAGGGCCCCAATCACCAGCACCCCCAACGACACGCGCTGGGCGATATCCAGCAGAAAGTCCTTGGTCAGCCAGCCCTCTTGGGGCAGCGCCTCGGGCGCCGGCGGCTGGTAGAACGCCGCTTCCTTCACCGTCAGGCGGCTGTCCTCGCCCAGGCCGATGGCGCCGCGGATGATCTGCTCGGCGTCCTGAAGGGTCAGCTTGGCCCCTTGCTGCGGGGCCGCGCTGAGATCCACCAACGCCGCCACGCTCAGGCCTGAAACCTTGCCCGGCATCTCCATCAGGCGCCGGGTCGTCTTGCCGGTGACGTACTCGGTAGTGGTCGTGCTTTCCTTCTCGTTGTTGCCGGGCGACTCCTGGCCTTCGCCGGCCGCCGTAACGGTGGCCGCGGACTTGGAGACAATGTCCTCGCGGGCCACCACCGGCTTGGGATCGTAGGTCTCGACGGTCTGCTCCGAGCTGGCGGTCTCGATCGTCGCGTCCACCCGCACGCTGGCCCGCCCCGGTCCCAGGGCCGCCGCCAACATGTCCTCGGCCTTGGCGGCCAGGTACTGCTCCACTTGGCTCTTGTAGTCCAGGAACGTCCCGGCCTTCCTGGCCAGGGTGTCCTCGCTCTCGCCCGAGAGCAGGTTGCCGCGGGAATCCACGACCACGACCTTCTCGGATGAGAGGCCTTCGACCCCCCCCGCCAGCAGGTGCACGATGGCCGCCACGGCCCCGGCGCCCAGCCGCCGGCCGGGACGAAGCTGGAGCATGACCGACGCGCTGGCCTGGCCCTGCTGGTCGGCAAACAGCGAATTCTGCGGCCGGACGATCTTCACCCGCGCCGCCGAGACCCCGTCGATGAGCTGAATGGTTTTGGCCAGCTCGCCCTCGATCGCCCGCAGGTAATTGACCTGCTGGCTGAACGGGCTGGCGCCGATCTTCTCGTCGTCGAGGATGCGGTAGCCGCCCTGTTCGCCCGCCGGCAGGCCCTCTCCGGCCAGGCTCAGCCGCAGGGAGTACACCTGGTCCTGCGGGACGTAGATGGCCGTGCCGCCGTTGCGCAGTTCGTAGGGCAGGCCCTGCTCGGTGATCCGCTCGACGATCTTGGCCGCTTCCTCGGGGGCCACTTGGCTATACAGCAGCCCCAGGCTGGGCCGGCGCGCCCAATTGACCAACAAGGCCACGGCGCCCAGGCACAGCGCCAGGATGCCCACCAGCACCACCCGCTGCACCAGCGCCGTGCGGGCCCAGGCCTGTCGGATGTTTTGGATCAGTTCCGCCACGCGGTATCGCCTTGGGTCAGATCAGCTAGAGCTGCATGTTCATGGTCTGCTTGTACGCCTCGATGACCTTGTTGCGGACGCCCAGCAGGAGCTTGAAGCTCAGGTCCGCCTTGGCCATCGCCATCACCACCGGCAGGACGTCGTCGCTGCGCCCCGCCAGCAGGTCCTGGATCGCCTGGGCGCCGGCCTGTTGCTGGTCGTTGACCGCCCCCACCGCCCGGCTGAGCAGTTGGCCGAACTGCCCGCCGTCGCCAGCCGGCTTAGAGGCCGCCTGCGCCACCGTATAGGCCGACAAGGCCGAGCTTCCGCTGATCGGTGAAATGGCCGACATGATCCGCTCCTTCCTATCGCAGCAGTTCCAGCGTCACCTCGATGTTGTCCTGGAATCGTTTGAGCACCGCGGCATTGGCCTGGTAGGCGCGCGAGGCGGCCACCAGGTGCATCATCTCCACCGGCACGTCCACGTTGGGCATCTGCACGTACCCGCTGGAAGAGGCGTTGGGGTGCCCCGGTTCGTACACCAGCTTGAAGGCCGAGGGATCGTCCTTCACCCCATCGACCTCGACCCCGGCGATCTGGTCCATCAGGGTCGAGAACACC
>Ga0315289_10015724_pt1 | contig 10491 bp, 10 predicted proteins | sample YL17G11_40_MG_FD_203452 | JGI IMG/M metagenome (GOLD analysis project Ga0315289, IMG submission 203452) | Sediment microbial communities from Yellowstone Lake, YNP, Wyoming, USA - YL17G11_40 | ecosystem: Environmental > Aquatic > Freshwater > Lake > Sediment | place: USA: Wyoming | collected...
TGTGCAAGGGGATGGCACCCTGGGCGGGATCCCGGCCGCAGATCTCCCGGCCCGGCACCTCCTGCACGCCGAGGAGGTCTCCTTCGTCCACCCCGCAACAGAGGCCGCGGTGCGGATCAGCTCGCCGCTGCCCGCGGATTTCGAGGAGATCCTCCAGCGGCTTGAGTGAGAGTCGGGGCGCCGCCCGATCAGTCATGGCTCATCAGGCGCCCCGAGAGTTTCTGCAGCGTCCGGGCGAGCGCGCTGCGCTCCTCCTCGGTCCCGAGGCTCCTGTTCGTGCCCTGGTGCAGCTGCGTGAAGGCGAACAGGTCCTTCTCCAGCTTCTCGAGGCTCCCCGTCATGAGCGGCACGACCTCGCCGAGCCACCGCGCCAGTGCCTCGCCCCGAAGGATCTCCCGAGCCCGCGCGAGCATGAGCAGGAAATGGCTCAGGCAGAACCCTCGTGAGGCGCGGAGCACGGCAGGGAACTCGGCGTCCTTCTGCCAGAGGTACAGGATGGTGAAGGCGTATCGCTCCAGGTCGGCCTCGAGCATGTCGCAGATGAAGCACCGGTCGCGCAGGCTGGCGAGGCGTGCGGCAAGCTCCTCCAGGCGCTCCACTCCCTTGCGGCTGCCCTTTCTGCCCCCCGTGCGGCCCGCTGCCGCGGCATCCACTGCGGCCTCGAGCGCCGCCCGAATCTCGGGCAGCTTCTCCTGCAAGTGGGTATGAACAACGAGGGCCAGGCCGAGCTTCCCCTCCCCCGCGTGCAGCCCGCGATAGTGCTCGGGACAGAATCCCGTTTCGTTCGTCTTCTGCCGAACAGAGGGCTCCATGACCCGGTTGCCTCGGAAAGACTGCATATAGGTGCGCTCCGCGTGGTCCCGCAGCGAGCACAGCGGGCATTCGCCGCCTGCCGCGTACGCGTCGTGCACCCTGCTGATCTCGAGTTTCGGCATGCGGGAGCCAGCATTCACCAGATTCCGCGGGGAGTCAACCGTGCCGCCGGCCGCTTGTACCGCCGGCCACTTCAACCTTGCCCGCCCCCCGACAATGGTGTACAAGGAATTGATGAGAAGCGCCAGGAAAGACGGCAACACCGGCAAGCTCCGCATCGGCGACAACTGGAACGCGATCACCATCATCGCTCTTTCGCAGAACAACCCTCTCAAGGCAATCGCCGAGTTCGTGGAAAACAGCATCGACGCACATGCGCATTCCGTCACCATCATCAGGGGGAAGGAGCGCGGAGAGCCGTACCTCAAGGTGGTTGACGACGGCGACGGCATCCCGCGGGACGCCGAAGGCGCACCCGATTTCAAGTATGTCGCCACCCACATCTGCGATTCGCTGAAGCGGCAGCTGAAGGCGGCGGGGGTCAAGGGGATCCAGGGCGAGTTCGGCATCGGTCTTCTGAGCTTCTGGACGGTCGGCGAGCGGATGGTCCTGTCCTCCGCAGGCGCGGACGGCAAGACCTGGCAGATGGAGATGAACAAGAACGAGCCGGGCTATGCCATCACGATCCGCAAGGCTCTGTTCTCTCATGCCGGCACCGAGCTGCTGATCCGTCCCCTGCTGGCCGGCCTTCGGCAGCTGAGCGGAGAAAAAATACAGAACTACCTCGCCTCCGAGCTGCGCGACAGGATTCGGAAATCCGGAGTCCGGATCCGCATCGTGGATCGGACGGCGAAAAAAGAGCTCGAGGTTCAGCCCCGGCAGTACACGGGGCGGTTCCTCCACGATATCGTGAGCGCCCCCACGGCGCTCGGCGAAGTGTCCCTGGAACTGTACCTGAACTCGCCTGCACCCGAAAACCAGGTCGCCCTCTCCAAGTCCGGCACACGAGTGGTGGCGGCGATGACGGAGATCGACGCGCTGAACCACCAGCCATGGAACACCGGCTACCTCCAGGGCGTGATCGACGCCCCCTTTATCAAGCTCACCCCGGGGACTCGCGGCGGCCTGATCCTCGACGAGAGCTTCGATGCGCTGCGAGGAGCGCTGGAGTCCCTCTCGGAATCACTCGCGAAGATCATCGAGCAGGAGAAGCTCGCGGATGAGGAAGAGGCGAGCCGCAATATCCTGAAGTCCGTCCAGAAGGCCTTCAAGGAGGCATTCCTCGCGCTCCCGCCCGAAGACTACCACTGGTTCGATCTCCACACCGGATCCAGAAGAGCACCGTCCCCCGCGGGCGCCCTGCCTCCGCAGCGCAGAGAGGAGCAGCAGGGCGAGGCGGATGACGGAGGATCGGGACTCGGGCCGGCCGAGATCCAGGGCAGCGGCGGGGCAGCAGGGATCGGGCGGGATTTCTTCGAGTTCCCCGGACCGCTGTTCAGTGCAATCGTGTCCCCCGGCTCTGCCGTCATGAAGGTGAAAACCGAGAGGGGATTCCGCTGCATCCCCCGCGACAAGAGCAGGAGGCCGATCGAGCGCGATGTGGAAATCCGGTGGAGCATCGAGGAGGGAGAGGGACGACTGTCGGCTCAGACAGGAGAGATCATCACCTTCACCGCGCCCGATGAACCGGGGCTCGCGGTCCTGCAGGCCGTGGCGACGCAGGGAGAGATTTCCTGCACCGCGCGGGGCATCGTCACGGTGACCGAGACGCTCCTGGAGCGGGAATCAGGAGAGCAGGGCGATCGCGGGAAAGGCTTGCCGGGTTACACTTTCCTGCGGGCTCCCGCGGAGTTGTGGAGATCGCGCTTCGACGAGAAGAACAACCTTGTCGTTGTCAACAACGGCCACCGCGACTACGTCTTCGCGGCGCAGAAGCACGCGCGGAAGCTCAAGTACATCTGCCGCCTGTTCGCGAAGGAGCTGGTGCTCGCGAACTTCCCCGGCTTCGAGCGGACAGAGCTGATGGAGCGGATGATCGAGCTGTCGCTGTATACCGAGGAAAACCTCAAATAGGGCGGGAAATCGTTCAGCCTCGCGCGACCAGAAAAAAGTGAAGGGGAAGCGAGTCGTGCCGACGGACGTCGGAGAGGCCGGCTGCCGCCAGGTCCGCGATGACGGCCTCTGGCTCGACCCGCCGCTCGACTGGAGGTCCGTGGCTCTCCCCCTCGAAAGAGGTCTCCTGCTTCTTCCAGTCCACGATCGCGACCGGCGCCTGCAGCCTGAGAAGCCTGCGGGCCTCGGCAAGGAGCCTCGACGGCTCAGCGAGCTCGTGATAGACGTTGATCATATAGAAGAAATCCACCGAGCCGTCGGGCAGGTCGATGGAGTTTTCGGCGACCTTCAACGGGACGACGGATTCCTTCTCAATGGGGCTCAGGTTGGTCTTCATCCAATCGACCATGAGCTCGGACACGTCGCAGGCGTGAATGATCCCCCCCTCGGCGAGAAGCGGAGCGAAACGGACGGCGAAAAAACCTGTGCCCGCGCCCAGATCGACCACCGCGCGAGGCCGCTGCACACCGAAGCCCTTCCACATCAGGTCGACGTCGAGGTAGCGGGTCCGCGCCGGGTCGTTCAAACGCGCAAGACGCGCGGGATTGAACTTCATGCCCACCGCTCGTAGCGCACGATCTGCTCGCGTTCCAGCCGCTGCTTCCACACGGGCGTGGGGTCCACGGGTACGCCGAGGCACATCAGCTCCACAACTCTCATCGCCGCTGGAATGCCGAGAATGCTCTTCACGAGGTTCTCGTCGAACGATCCGATCCAGCATGTGCCCAGGCCCTCAGCCGCGGCGGCGAGGCTGAGGTGGTCCATCGCGATGGCGACGTCGATGGGATAGGCGAGCTGGCCGCAGCGCATCTGCCGCCCGTCGTGCTCCGCGCAGCAGGCGATCAGCACTGCGGCCGTACCGATGAAGGGCTGGCCCGCAGCCTCCATGGCGATCCTCGCGCGCGTCTTCCTGTCGCGAACGATCACAAAGCGCCACTCCTGCCCGTTCCGCGCCGACGGCGCAAGGCGAACGGCGTCGAAGATCCGCTCGAGAGTCTCCTCCTCCACCGGGACGTCCCGGTATTCCCTGACGCTCTTCCTGGTCCTGATGGCTTCGTAGATGTCCATGTCCCTCCCCTACCCATTCTCTGAGCTCGCCAGCCTCTTTTCTATTTCCTTCAGCTGCGCCTGCAGGCGCTTGATCGTCTTCTCGATGCGCGCGCGCTCCTCGAGCAGGGCATCGCGAGGGTCCTTCGGCTTCTGCCGCGAGGCGAACTTCGCCTTCACCATGTCGGGGCTGTACCCGCTGACAAGAGCTTCCGCGGCCTTCTTCCGCGCCCCGTCGTCGCGGATCGCGGCGAGCGATCGCATGTTCTCGAAGCCGACCCGGGGGTCCAGGTCGAGCGTGTGCGCCTTCATGATGACCTGCGCGCTCGCCCGCGGAATGGCCAGCACGCGGTCGAGGTAGTCGGAGAAGCTCGTCCCATGCTTCTCGCACAGCTCGTGCGCCTCCACGAGCAGACGTCCCAGCTCCTTCATAAGAGTGCCGCTGGAGGAGAGGAACTTCTCCTTGATCTTTCGGGTCAGGGACTGGAACTCGGTGATTTCGTCGAAGGGATTCGTGTACAGGCCCTTCTGCTCCGCCTCGAACAGCAGCGTGTGGAAAAGGTTCCAGTACTCCGTGGTGTGAGAGCGCACAGAGATCGGCGTCGGCGACGTGGTGAACTGGATGTGGTGGGCGTACTCGTGGATCGCCGTATACATCATCTCGTTCGTCGTCTTGAAGTTCAGGTTGTGGATGATGATCTCTCGGCTGTCAGGCTTGTACAGCCCGTGCACCTTGCGGCTCTTCTTGCCCGACATGATGACCGTGAAGTCCTTGTCGGTCTTCCGCAACAGAAGGAGGATCTGCTTGATCTGATCGTTCGTCATCGCGGAGATCTCCCGTCCGCCGGTTCAGGTACCGGCCCTCTGGCGATTTTCCAAGTTAAGGAAAATTAACACAAGCCTAATCAATCCGCAACCCGGTATGGGTATCTTCGTGACCAGGAGGTACGAACGAATGATACGCAGCAGATTCCTTTTAACGGCATTCGCGACGCTGGCGCTCCTCGTGGCGCCCTCGCTCGCGTTTTCTCTCCCCGGGGCCGAGAAGACTCCCGCAACGGCCGATACCCAGACGCAGGCGGCGCAGCCCTCTGCCCCAAGCTCGCCGGCCCTCGCCGAGTCGGCGAAGTCGCTGGAATCCATCCAGTACTCGTTCCGCGAGGTGGCGAAGAAGGTCCTCCCCGTTGTGGTCGAGATCGACGTCACCGAGGTGGTCAAGCAGCCCGCCCAGCAGCTGCAGACTCCCTTCGACTGGTTCTTCAACCAGCCGCCCGGCAATGGCCAGCCCAGGGAGTTCAAGCGCGGCGGCCTGGGGTCCGGCATCATCGTCAAGAGAAGCGGCGACACCTACTACGTCCTCACGAACAACCACGTTGTCTCCTCGGCTACCGACATCAGCGTCAAGCTCTCCGACCAGCGCGAGTTCAAGGGCAAGGTGGTGGGCAAGGACGACCGCAAGGACCTCGCCGTCGTCTCCTTCACGGCGAAGGAGGCGCTTCCCATCGCGGAGCTGGGCGATTCCAACAGCCTCGAGGTCGGCGACCTCGTGCTCGCTGTCGGAAACCCGCTGGGCTTCGAGAACACGATCACCATGGGCATCGTGAGCGCGCTGGGCAGGCGCGGCCCCCAGGGCCAGAGCGTCTCGTCGTCCACCGACTACATCCAGACCGACGCCTCGATCAACCAGGGCAACTCGGGCGGCGCGCTGGTCAACGTCAGGGGCCAGGTCGTCGGGATCAACACGTGGATCGCGGCGCCGACAGGCGGGAACGTCGGGCTGGGCTTCGCCATCCCGATCAACAACGCGAAGAAGGCCATCGACGACTTCATCTCGAAGGGCAAGGTCGAGTACGGCTGGCTGGGCGTTCTGCCCGACGACGTGCAGGCCGCGGCCAACGCCGACACCTACCCCGGAGTGGCGAAGGACCTGAAGATCGAGAACCTGAAGGGCGCCCTCGTGGTCGACGTGTTCAAGGGCTCCCCTGCCGAGAAGGCGGGCATGCTCCCCGGCGACTACATCACGCGGGTGAACGGCCAGGACTTGAAGAATCGCGACGACCTCATCCTCGTGGTCGGCAATCTCCTGGCGGGAAAGACCTATGACTTCGACATCGTCCGCTACAGCGAGAGGCAGAAGCTCTCGATCAAGCTCGGCGTGCGCGACGACAAGAGCGAGGCGACATCGTACAAGAACATGTGGCCGGGCGTGAGCGTCGTGCGCGTCACGGACGACATCCGCAAGGAAGCCGACATCGCCAAGGGCCTGAACGGCGTCGTCATCGGCCTGGTCGCCGATCCCGAGACTCCCGCTGGCGTCGCGGGCCTGCGCCCCGGCGACGTGATCGTCGAGATGAACGGCAAGTCGATCGGCACCATCATGGACTTCTACAAGGCGCTGAACGACAAGTCCAAGAAGGACATGAGCTTCAAGGTCAACCGAAAGGGAACCGAGGTCACCGTCGGCGTCAGCCGCTGAGAGCGCGAAGAGATCGTCCGCAAGACATGAAGGCCGCCCGAGGAGGGCGGCCTTCTTTTTCTGCCTTGGGCTCCTAATTCATCGATGGCTTGAAGCCGGTCTGAAGAATGATCTGGTAAAGGGGGCCTTTCCGGACGAAGGCTTCCTCCCATGCCTCTTGAGGATTCGGATGGAAAACAATGTTCTTTGTCGCTTTCAGCACAACCCAGGCGTCTGCGTTCAGCTCTCCCTCGACCTGGCCGGGGGCCCAGCCGGAATAGCCCGCGTAGACTCTGACTGCCGGACGATCGATATCGGGCAGGGAACTCCACTCGGAATTGAGGTGTTCCATCATCAACGGCGTGGCCGGCTCGAAGACCACGCCTTCGACGGGCTCCTCGCTCCGAACGGGAGCAGGATACCATGGACCCTCGCCGCGCAGCACAAAGAGGGCATCCCGCTGAACCGGGCCGCCGACATAGACCGGGATCGACGACGCCGGCGACGCAGCCATCCCTTCGATCACGTCGCCGAGGGTGAATCGGGAAGGACGATTCACCACGAGGCCGAAGGCTCCGCTCTCATCGTGGGTGATCATGAGAATGACAGATCGGTAGAAATTGGGATCGGCAAGATCGATGTTGGAAATGAGAAAGTCGCCGCCGAGATTGCGCGGCTCCCTCTCGGGGTTCGTCACATCCTCCTGCCAGCCGTCCTGGTGCATCTCCGGCAGACTGTACCAGACGACGTGTGAAGTGGCAATGCTCGACCGGCAGCGTGGCGCTGCCTTCGTATCGCGTCCAGCCCGACTCGAACGGGCGCCCCACAGCTTAGAAGACCGTCCCAACCCCCTTTAAGGCTTTAGTGAGGCACCTGGGCAAACAGTTGTGAAGTAGAAGGCTTCATATCGTTTATATGCTTTGCGAAAGTGGTGAACTATCTGGTGAATCCGACTAGGAGGTGGCCCGGGCGACCCCCGTCTGCTGCCTTGTCATCGCCTGTCAGGGTCAAGGTGGTGGAGTCATTATGGAGCTGGTCCAGGTCGATGGTGAACTCTTGGATCACCCCCACAACAAGCTCCGTCAGCAGGGTCGCGCGGGCGGCCCACTCGGCATGGGTAGAGAGGGGTTGGCCGTCGTTGAGCACGATGTTGCGAAGCAGAACTCCCAGTGCACGTGCGTGGCTGAGGTGGCCTCCCGAGGGTAAGGCCCAGCTGAGGAGTTGATCGACCTTGAGGCGCTGCAGGATATGGTTGACCCGGGGGGAGGCCTCCGACCCCGCGTGTCTCGAGGGCGAGAGAAGATTGGGCTTGACTCATATTCAATCCATCAGTATATTAACTGATAGATTGATCAGTGTCAAGGGATTTTGATGCCTTCGGTAGATGCTCAGAGCAGGTTCGATGCGCTTAAGCGGCAAATCCTGGAGCTGGGCTTCGTCCGCCCGGGGAGCCTGGTGCGCCGTTTTATGCCCTGCGGGAACCCCACCTGCCGGTGCATGGCTCACCCACCGCAATTACATGGTCCCTACTACCAATGGAGCTACAAGATCGCCGGTAAGACTCGTACGATACGTCTTTCCGAGGAGCAGGCCAGGTTATGTCAGGAGTGGATCCGTAACCACAAGAGGCTTAGGCGGCTATTGCGTCAAATGGAGCAGCTCTCCCTCAAAGAAACCAACCGGATCATTGGTGCGATATCGCGTCCGTAATGTGCGGAAAGTTGGTCGTACGCGACTGAACGCGACTATAGTTTTTTCTGTGCTAAGCTTTTATTGGTTGTTCAGCGCCATCCTTCTCCCCATGAACATCATCATAGATACTGCAGTATTTCACGATCTCGTTGAGATGGCGGCGGATATTTGCCGATTCCTGCCTCACCGCAGCCGTGTCAAACATGTATTTGTCATTCTCAAGGAGGTTGCCGTAGAAATCGAGGATGGCGTCTGCGCAGAGCTGTACCCACATGATTTTCCGGTAGCTGTTCCTCATCGCGTCAGGATTGATGCTATCTGTTCCGACGAATCGCAAGAGGTTGAACTTGCTCTCTGGAGGGAATGTCTCGCGCAGTTCAATGATCGGGTCGGTTATGTTTTTTATCTTGTCCCCATACAGGGGATCAAACAGCAGGTCAAAATCTTCATAAGAAACGAGGTGCTTATGGAAAATCTTGCCTCGCTCGGTCGATGTGGTGAAGTTCATGTACACTTGCGATATCTCATGAATGATCGTCTGGTAGAATTCCGATCTTCCCTCCTCGATCAGCGTCAGCTGGCCGTAGCTCTTCCTGAACGAGTCAAGCTTCTTCTCGAAACCAGGGATGAACTTGAGGTAATCGTCTATTGTAGAGAAATGCGATGTGAACGATTCTTCGAGCCGATCGAGCAATTCGGCCATGCTGACCTTGTTCTGGGCAGCGAGGGCAGCAAAAAAACCACAGACATCCTGCAGATGGGCGAAGAATGCATTCCCCACCTCTTTCATGTCTCTCGAAAGAAGGAGCAGATCCCGGTACGCGCTTGAATCCATCAACTTGTTGAGCGTACGCGTCTGTTCGCTTGTCTTGTCCTTCATGGTCCAGCAGAGATGTATCATGTCTGTCTTGAGCTTGCTCAGCCCATCAAGGAGCGAGTCAAGAGCATCGACGTTTTTCAGCACCCCCTTCGAGCCTTCAAGAACATTCGCGATGTAGGATTGATTGAGTATCTGCTGGATGAATGAAGGATCTTTCTCCGTTTCCTGCAGCACGTAGTTGGTCGCCTCCTTCAACAGGAAAAGAGAATGGTCTATCTTCTTGTGCACCCGTCTGACATCATCCGCAAAGACCCTCTTCAATCGTACAGGCTTGTTTTTTTTCGATTTGATGAAATACAGCATGATATCCATGTCCGTATCTGATTCTTCCACATTGAATAGCAGCCTCAGCACAGCTCCTGTCAGCATGTACATGCTTTCCTCAAACTGCCTGCTCTGCGTCTGAAAGGAATGGCTCTCCATCAGCGATTTGCGCCTTGATTTGGTGACCAGAATTTCTTCCAGCAGCCCTTTGATGTCGTAGTGTGGGCTGTAATCCGTGATGAATTTCCTTGGGAGCTCGTTGTAGAGCGAAAGGAGCACGGTATCAATGTCTTTTCTCGTTCTGACGATCTCGCTCAACTGAGGTCTCGTTTTGAAGAACTCCTCATCGGGCTTCATGTTCTCCATGTACTTCTCATCGCCCTTCGTCAGGTAGATCATTGTAGAGAGTATGTATTTTACCAGTCTCAATGATCTCACAACATCCATATTCGGATTGAATCGGTTCGCCCTTTTCTCAAGCAGATCGACATCAATGAATCCCCGTATGTCTTTGGTGTATTTGACGAGGTTTGACACCGTCGTCTTGAGCTTCTCAAATCTCCTTGTTGATGATGTGAGCTGATCTTTTATCTCGCTCGCCAATTCGGGATAACTTCTCGCCTTGGAAGGATCAACGTGAATGCTATTGATGAGATGCACTTGGGTTCTCTCTTCCTATGATACACTCGCGGCATTGCTCATACAAGGGGGCGGACCGGCGCGGCAGCCTTCCGCACCGCGCCAATGAGGGCAATCAGGGCGGATGCGAGCCTCTCATCGCGGCATGCGAGGAGGATGACCGGATACTATGCTGGACGAGAGAGGGGCGAGGGGGAAGCACGATGATCTGTCGATCCGAATCTGCAGACACCGGACACCCTCGTCCGTTTCCACCCTTCCCTTCCTGCTATAGCAGGCATTTGGGTGAACCTGAAGATCAGGGGAGCAGTGCAAGAATGCTTCAGAAAACCTCTCCAAACATGCATTCCACCTTACGGAAGTAGACGCGTCCAGCCTGACTCGAACAGGCGACCCACAGCTTAGAAGGCTGTTGCTCTATCCAGCTGAGCTATGGACGCAAGTCGGGATGATTGGATTCGAACCAACGATCTCCTGCTCCCAAAGCAGGCGCCTTAGCCGCTAGGCTACATCCCGAGGGGGTACTCCCCCGAAGGGCGGCAGCAACTTGCGGAGCAAGTTGCGGGAGCCCAGAAGGGCGGCAGCCCTA
>Ga0315289_10015725_pt1 | contig 10490 bp, 6 predicted proteins | sample YL17G11_40_MG_FD_203452 | JGI IMG/M metagenome (GOLD analysis project Ga0315289, IMG submission 203452) | Sediment microbial communities from Yellowstone Lake, YNP, Wyoming, USA - YL17G11_40 | ecosystem: Environmental > Aquatic > Freshwater > Lake > Sediment | place: USA: Wyoming | collected...
GATTGCGCGCAGCTTCTTCAAGCAAAGAAATGAAGGTTTCTTTTTGAACCCCTGGCGGAGCAGCTTGGAAAAGGCCCGGTCTCAAAGATATGATTCGTAATACAAAGGATGTCGGTTTTCTTGCTTCGAAAGGGTTGGCGCGAAGAAGGAGTCATCATGAACGGGAAAGAGCGGATGCTCAAGGCGTTCTCGCACGAGGAGGCTGACAGGGTTCCCGTCTGGGAGCTGGCCTTCAACGAGTCTTCGATAATCAACCTCGGGCGGTTCTTCACAGATGATCTTCCTCCCATGAAGCTCGCCCAGGAGATGACTATGGAGGAGAAGGTCAAACTGCTGAACACGCTTTTTACGCTGGTCCGAGAGCTGGAGCTCGACGGCATATCCTCGATACTGCTGCTGGGGACGGAGCCGGTGGACGAAAACCATGTGAAGGACGGATGGGGGAGGATACACCGCCTCAGCGAGGAGGGAGAGCTGACGGCTGTTGGGGGGCCCGTGTCCGGTCCGGCGGACCTCGCGAATCTCAAGCCCTATCATCCCCAGCAGTCGGAGTTCATAATGCTCATGGCTGCAAAGGGGAACTTCGGTGATGATTTGGCCCAGGTCGTGGTCCAGCCTGGACCTTTCAGGGAGAGCTGGATGTTCCTGGGCAGCATGGAGAAGCTGCTCTACTACTACATGAAAGATCCCCGGTTCGTGCATGCGCTCGCACGTACTGCCACGGACTGGATCCTGGAGCTCGTGGACATGGCGGTTGATTTGGGGGCCGATATAATCGCCCTCGATGGGGACCTGGCTTTCAGCCAGACCACCCTCATGTCACCCGCGCAGTACGAGGAGTTCATTTTCCCCTATCACCAGGAGATCACGGAGCACGTGCACAGCCGCGGAAAGCTCATCTTCAAGCATACCGACGGCAACGCGTGGCCGATAATGGACGGCTTCGCCGAGGCCGGCTTCGACGGATTCCACCCGGTCCAGCCCCAGTGCATGGACATCGGTAAGGTGAAGGCCGAGTACAAAGACCGCCTTTGCATCCTCGGTAACATAGACTGCATGTACCTGCTCCCCTTTGGTAGCGAGGAAGAGGTTGAGCAGTCGGTGAAGGAGACGATAGCCGCGGCCGCGCCGGGCGGCGGTTATGTGATCAGCTCATCCAACTCCATACATCCGGGGTGCAAGCCCGAGAACTATATCGCCATGGTCAAGGCGGCCAGGAAGTACGGGGATTATCCGATCCGCATCGAAGGGTAAGGAGGTCACGGTGCAGGAGTTGATGTCCAAGATCGCAGAAGCGATAAAGGCGGGCGAGGAGGAGCAGGTAAAAAGCCTCGTCGAGGAAGGGCTTGCCGAAAACCTGGGTCCCGCGCAGATACTGAAGGATGCCATGATGCCTGCCATGAACGAGATAGGCATGCTTTTTTCAAAGGGCGAGGTCTTCATACCCGAGTTGATAGTGTCGGCAATGGCCATGGAGGCCGGGCTGGAGGTGCTCAAGCCCCGTCTGGGGGACGAGGCGAAAGGTAGGGGGAAAGTCGTGCTGGGGACCGTCTACGGCGACATACATTCGATCGGGAAGAACCTGGTGAGGATGTGCATGGAGGGGGCGGGCTTAGAGGTCATAGACATAGGGGAGGACCTTCGCACGGAGAAGTTCGTCGATGCTTGCAAAGAGCACAAACCCGACATCCTGGGGCTTTCGGCCCTTCTGAGCTCCACCATGCAGAGAATGCCAGAAGTGATCGAGGCGGTCCGCGCGGTTGACCCCTCCGCGTTGATTATGGTAGGCGGCGCACCGATAACACAGAAGTTCGCCGACGATATTGGCGCGAGCGGCTACGCGCCCGACGCGTACCAGGCGGCGCTGAAAGCGAAAGAACTGCTCAGCGATCGGTAAAGCCCGTTACTGTGAGCTCTCGCTCCATCAGGTCGAGAAAACGTTCAGCGACCGGCCTGTTGGCCTCAGCTCCGCTGTAACCCAGTGTGAAAGCCATTGTGTCTTTGAAACTGCTCACTCCGAGGAGTGCACCCGGGGGATACATGATGGGACTCACCAGGTAGGCGTCGGATAACCCCACATCACCGAAGTCCAGCTCGTCCGCGGACAATATGCCGAGGTTTGACAGGTACAGGAAGCCCTTCCCCGCAGCGTCCCACTTTCTGGTCAGGTAATCGTTGCCGGCTTTCATTATCCTGAAGCCGAATAAGAGGAGCATCCTTACGTATATCGCGCTACCGACTCCCGGCAGATTCTCCTTGAACCCGTTCATTACGTCGCTGACCCTCGAAAGAGTAGCGTCGAAGTCCTCGTCCGGTTCTCTGGTGCTCACGGGGTAGAGCTGCCCGGAGCAGTTGCAGATCGCTCCGGCGCGACCTCCGGGGAGGTAACGGCGAAGGTCGATCGGGACATCGAGGGGCAGGGGCACACCCGGCTCCGGATCGTTCATCTCGAAAAGCGTCCGGAAGTATGCGGTGAGTATGATGTCGTTCACTGTCGCCTGTCGACCGGCCCCGTACTCCTTCAGCGCGCGGAACCGCTCGGCCGGGAACCGGCGGATGGCGAAATCCCTGTCAGAGTGGTCCAGTGCAATCCAGGGGAACCCCCACGCCAGCCCGGGCATCGTTCCGGTGCGAAGTGCCTTGAGTATTTCGATGAATCGGAACTTCTTGAGCACCTGCCATATGCTGCGCGCGCCTCTCAGATTCGGCTCCGGCACGTAATCGGGATCATCGATGAGCCTCCGGTAGGTCGAGCAGAGGAGGTACACGTACTCCTTGAACCCGCCGGTGTCCGCGGCGACGTGCTCCATCTTGATGCAGACCGTGTCCGTTTTTGAGCGAAAGACGCGTGCCTGCACCAGCGGGTCCCGGCATGGGTCGATGGGAGCGGTAAGGAATTCCGCAAGTTCCCTGTCGGGATTTTCAACCTCTACGGTGGAGCAAAGCGTTATCGAGTCGAGGTCATCGCGGCGCTCATAGCGGGAATGAAAGGGTCTTTCTACGAACCTGCAGCCCAGTACAGGCTCGGCGTCCATTGTGAGCCGGATGGCTTTCTCTAGACGGTTCTCGTTTACACGCCCGTCAAGCGATACGACGCAGCGGATCTGCTGGTCGGCCCCCGCGCGGGCCGCGTATTCCATCTGGTCCATCCCCGCCGCTTTGAAACGCTTTGGGATCGGTTCTCGCGCCACCATATAGCTCCGCAAATTCAAACGATAGATAGATGATAGAATAAATAGCACAAAAATCGGCTGGGGGGTATAGCTCAGTTGGGAGAGCGCGGGCTTTGCAAGCCCGAGGCCGGCGGTTCGAGCCCGCCTACCTCCACCACCGATGCAAAAAAGGGGTCAGACCCCTTTTATTGCGTTCTAGACTCGAGTCTGAACGCGGCCCTTACGGCGAGCTGAGCCAGGATCACGGATGCTGCCGAAAGCACGATGAACATCCAAAGGCCGATACCGGCGCTAACATTGTGTGTGTACAACATCACGGTTGTAATAACCGAGAGCACCAGCCCCAACCCGCCGGCTACCTGGGCAATCCTTGCTCCGAAGCGCCTGCCGGACAGCAGGATTGCAATCCCCGCGGCGATAGCAACACCCAACAGGAGAGACCAGAAGCCGGTGAAGGCCAGCATGCCCTTCCCGTAGGCGAAGAGGAAGTTGCCATTGTGCGACCAACCTCCGGCGGAAAGCATGCTCCAGCCGCTCACGTTAAGACCAGGCATGCTGATCCACGGAAGGAAGGTCGAAAGGATGACCGCGAGTCCGCACCCGAGGGTCACCAGGGAGTAGACCAGCGGTGCACCGCCTCTCACGGAGGCGCCTCCCCGGCCGGCCTCCAAGCCCTGTTGCGGGTAGTACCCGTATCCCTGTGGCCACTGGGCGCCGGGAGTCGCGGGTTGCTGCTGGTAGTAGTATCCGGGCATATTGTACTGCTGGCCGCCGGCCGGTTGTCGTGGGTCGTACCCGGGCTGGGCGTATGGCCACACGGCCTGTGACGCCCCTGCCCAGGCCCCGCAGCGAACACACCATGTGTAACCCGGTGGAATCCGGGCACCGCATCGGTTGCAGACCATGACACCCGCTTTCTTGAAGACACCGGATCCTCGTAACTGATTCTTCTCGTTTTATCGGCATTTTCGCGCTTCAGTGTGAGAGAAGTGTCCGCCGCGGGTTCCCAACTCGATCCTACCTTTTCTGTATAATTGGAGGGCCGATCAGATAGGCGCTTTTCAGGCTTTATGGGTATAAGACCATGAAGAAGACCAAAACTGGCAACACATACGGCGTTGTTGCGGCGTTGCTCATCGTGTTCGCTTTAGCGATTGCGTTTCCGATGCCGGCGTTTGCCGAGTGGAGCGGCGGTCACGACGCAATGGGGTCACCCCGGACCAGCAGGACCTGGTATTTCGCGGAAGGTACTACCAGGGCCGGCTTCAGCGAGTGGATATGCCTCTTTAATCCGGGCGGCAGGCCGACGAACGCGGTTTGCTCCTACATGCTTGCAACCGGACAGAACATCGAGAAATCGTACGGTCTGCCGCCCGAGAGCCGTACCACCATAAACGTATCCACAGAGGTGCCTCCCGAGAACGACGTGTCCCTGGTCATAATATCTGAGGACCCGATCGTCGCGGAGCGCCCAGTTTACTTCACCTATAAGGGAGCGTGGCCCGGCGGGCACGACGTGGTGGGAGCGATCAGCCCCAGCGAGACATGGTACTTCGCGGAAGGAAGCACCAGGGATAACTTCGAGACTTATCTGTGCCTGGCGAACCCGGGTGACGTGGATGCGGTCCTGAACGTCTACTATTACTGCGCCGACGGAAACGACGAGATAAAGACCGGCGTCGTTGTCGCCAGGAAGAGCCGGTTCACCATCCCCGTACACGAGGGGGAGCTCGGCATTGGAAGGAGCAACACTGCGCACGGCGATTTCAGCATCAGAGTCGAATCGACCAACGGTGTACCGGTTGTCGCGGAGCGCTCAATGTATTTCTCTTACAAAGGAGCATGGTCCGGCGGGCACGACGTCGTCGGAGCGACCGAGCCCCGCGGCACGTGGTACTTCGCCGAGGGGTGCACACGCGACGGCTTTGATACTTATCTCTGTCTCGAGAACCCGAGCGACAGGGGCACTACCGCGAATGTGTATTACTACTGCGCGGACGGGAACAACGAGGCGAGAACGGGTATTGCTCTGCCGGCGCAGAGCCGCTTTACCATCCCGGTCCACGAGGGAGGGCTCGGGATCGGCAGGCATGACAACGCCCACGGCGACTTCAGCATAAAGGTAGAGTCGGCAGGCGGGATCCCGATAGTGGCCGAGCGCTCCATGTATTTTTCCTACAGACCTTCCTGGACGGGCGGGCACGATGTGGTGGGGGCGACGAAGCCGGCCGACCTCTGGTACTTCGCGGAGGGATGCACGCGTGATGGCTTCGAGACATATCTCTGCGTCGAGAACCCGAGCGACAGGGGCACTACCGCGAATGTGTATTACTACTGCGCCGACGGAAGGAACGAGGAGAGGAAAGGCATCAATGTCGCCGCGCAGAGCCGTCTGACGATCCCCGTCCACGAAACTGCCTTCGGGATCGGGAGGCATAACAACAGCCACGGTGACTTCAGCATCCGGGTGGAATCCACGGGCAACATCCCGGTTGTGGCGGAGCGATCCATGTATTTCTCCTCACCGTGGCGCACCGTTGACAGGGCTTCGCTTGCGGCGGCCTGCGGCTGGGGTGAAGTATCCCGGGCCAACACGTCAAAGAGGTGCATCGCTCTCACTTTTGACATCGAGAGCAGCGGCGGTCTGGCGAACTCCATTTTAGATATCCTGAAACAGAAGAGCGTTCATTCCACGCTCTTCGTGACGGGAGGGTTCCCAGGCACGTACCCGGGTGTGGTTCAGAGGATGGCTGCCGAGGGTCACGAGATAGCGAACCATTCGATGTCGCACGCCATGTTCACGAGGATTTCAGGCGCGCAGGTATCCTCTGAGCTCGCCGGCACCGAGGCGGCCGTGAGGCAGGCGACCGGCTACTCGACAAAGCCCTACTTCAGGTTCCCGTACGGGGACAGGAACGGCGCGCTGATAAGACAGGTTAACGCCGAGGGTTACCTTTCGGTTTACTGGACCATAGACCCGCAGGAGTGGAGGTCGGGCGCTTCAGCGGAGGGGGTTCGCGCTACCGTGGTATCCCAGGCGTGCAACGGGGCGATAGTGCTCATGCATGACCGCGCCACAACGGTCGCGGCGCTGCCCGGGATTATCGACGACCTGAGAGCCAGGGGCTATTCACTGGTCACGTTGACCGAAGCTCTATACCCCGGCCCGTAGCTGTTCCTTCAACGCGTGCAGCCCTCTGCGAAGTGCCACTCCGTGCCCGGCCGGGGGGTGCCCATGGCGACATGCCCGCCGGCCCACTTGCCGTGGTAGTCGAAGTACATCGGTCTCTCGGCTATTATGGGCTGTCCGGCGGTGACGCGACAACTCACATCCTCTCCCGCCCCCACGTCCATGTTCACGTCGACGGTTGCCCGGCTCCTGGCCGGGACTGTGACGGGTTTCGAGACGTTCCGGCCGGTTCCCAGGAAGTAGTCGATAGTCACCGCGACATCCTGGTTCTGGGGATTCCCCAGGCAGAGCCAGGTGTGAAAGCCGTCCCGCGTACAGCCTTCCGCGAAGTTCCACTCTTTTCCCGGCTCGACCGCGCCGACGACGTCGTCTCCACCATCCCACGCGTTGCGAAACGTGTAGTAGAGCGGTCTTTCAGCGACGATGGGAAGGTCGCAGCGCAGCTCTGTGCTCACGTCGCGGTCCGGACCGAGCTCCAAGTTGACGTCGATAGTCTTTCGGCTCATCGGGGCAAGCGCATAGTCGCGCTCGGCGACGCCTCCACGGTCCTGTAAGAACGAGACGTGCGCGTGCGCCTCCTGCGGGTTGGGGTTCTGCAGGCAGAGCCACTGCTCGTAGTAGCCGTCGTCGGGGTTTGCCCGTGTGGTCCCTTCTGCGAAATACCAGGTAGTAGAAGGGGCCTTCGCGCCGAGCGCGTTGTGACCCCCCGCCCACTTTTCGCGGTATCGGAAGTACATCGGCCTTTCAACCACCACCGGCACCTGGCTATCCACCAGGGTCGAGACATCGTGTCCCGGACCCAGAAAATCGTTCACGTTGACAGTCGTGCGGCTGTGGGCGGGCGCGTTAACGTGCTGGGTCCTGGTGCCCTCCCCCTCGAGCATGTAGGTCAAGGTCACGAGACTGTCTGACCCCTCTGCGTTCTGGATCGTCAACCATTCCTCGAAGCCCGGGCGAGTCGTGCCTTCGGCGAAATGCCACTTCAGCGCCGGTGAGGTCGCACCGACACCGTCGTGCCCACCCGCGTACGTGCCGTGGTAGTTGAAGTACATGGGGCGCTCCGCGACGATCGGGCGGTTGCTCATGACGGTAGCGGAGACGTCCCTGCCACCACCGACGGCGGCGTTGACGTCAACCGTGCGCCTTGTCCTGGCGGGGACTTCTACTGCCTGTGTGCTGCCCCCGCCGTCGCCGAAGTAGTACTGGATCGTGACCCCTGCCGGCTCGCCGCCGGGGTTCTCGAGGCATATCCACTCGTCGAACTGCGTGCTCGTGACGGGCTCCGACGGGGGACTCTTGAGGTGTATATAGACCTGCCCGAAGTTCGCGCTGTTGGTCGCTTCCTTCGTGGCGGTGTACTCGGGCCTGTAATACTCGATGTTCGGGTTGGAGCCGGTCTTGAACGCCTCCCCTGCCTTTTCGAGAAGGCCCGCGTCGCCGCCGTAGATGAAACCGTACGTGAGCGCGTCGGCGGTAAGGAGGTGCCAGTTGCAGACGTTGACCGCCACTTCCCTTTCCTCCCAGCCCCAGGGGGTTCCGTCGCGCATCCAGGCATACGGGACGCCCTTGTTCCCGCGCTCGTCGACCTTCCACATCACATAGGCCTCCTGGCGCGTCATCCTGAGAAGTAGGTCCTTGGCCCCCAAGTTGTCAGCGCGCCCGGCCTCGCCGCAGAGGTCGAGGTACCTCCCCAGGGAGAACTCGAGCAGGTCCCACGTGAAGAGCTTTGTATAGCGCCTGTCCCCCAGCACCGGGTCGGTCAGGAATAGGTCGACCGCCTTGTGCGAGTTCTGTATCAGCCACTCGGCGGTGTCGAGGTAGCCCGTGTCCCCCGTAGCGCGGTAGGCATCGACCAGCACCCAGAGGCCGTGCGCGAAAGGTCTCGGGCTCTCGCAGCCGTTCTCGTAGTCGTACGCCCCTGCGAAACCTTCGTCGTTGCCGCGTCCGAAGGAGTTGTCGAAACGGTATTTCACGTTGTCGCTTATCTCGACCGCGGTATCGCGAGCGACCCTGTCGCCGGTCAGGTAGTAGAGCAGATAAAGGCCGGGAGCGCCGAAGACAAGGTCAGGGTGAAGACCACCGTAGTTACGGTTTGGGTTCGCGTTGCTGTCCTCGTCGTGTTGACTGTGCCCGAAGAAGCCCCCCTCCCACCATACGTCGGGCCTTCCCTGGCTGTGCAGCACATCGAGGTCCGCCACGTGCTTTCCCCCCGCCTCTGCCAGGCGGAACCACCGGAAATCGCCGGCGCGGAGATATTGCAGCATCATGCCGAGGTCGAAGTTGTACTTTTGATTCAGGGTGCCGGTGCCGCCGTCCTCGAAGTCTATCGGTACATCGCCGTAGTCCTGCCAGGAGTAGAACTCGGAGTCGGCGATTGCCTTGTAAAGGCTGGCGCCGTCGCCGTCGAGAGTCGCCCGGTTCAACTGCTCATAGGCGGAGAACTCCGGGCTGCTGCTCACAGTCGTCACGCGGCCCGGTGCTCCTGTCGACAGGTAGTAGCCGGGAGAGGCGGCCGCGAACAGCGGGTCCTGGCAGCCCGCCCTCGTCGATTCGACAGTGCCCGGGTCGAACCCCGGGCCGTGGAAGTGGCAGGTGACCTCGTGCGTCTTCTGCTCCCCGGGCCTGAAGGAATACAGCCCCGCGTACTCGGCAGGGAAAAGTGAGACCTCGAGCTTTCCGCTCGTGCCCCTGAGCGCTTTGGGGTAGTTCTGCCAGAAGTCCCGCGTCGTGACCGCGAGTCCGCCCGCAGAGCCGGAACAATCAAGATACGGGCTCGCCTGCCTGCCTGAAGCAACTTCGGCTCCGTTCCTTGTGACCTTGAACCCCTGGAAGGAGACGTAGCTCTGCGGCCTCGGATTGTTGCCGCGGTGCTTCTGCCAGTTGTCGCTGCCGCTCGAGTCCTGGTAGATCCCGAGGGAGCCCGGCGCCTGGAAGCTTCCCCCGGCTCCTCCGAGGTGCAGCATCTCGCCGCCCCCCGGCTCGCAGTCGAGGACGAGGGTCAGGTCTTCGAAGACGGCGCTGTTGGGGCAGCCGATATCCCAGCACTGGGGCTGGCCTTCGCTCACCTGTGGTTCGCGCAGGTTTGTGACCGTGAACTGGATGCGTGATGACGTGCTGTTCGCGAAAAGTGACACGCGCGCCGTGTAATCTAGGAGACTCCCCGCGCCGCCCGTGATACTGCCGCTTATCCTCACCGTCTTCCTCAAAGGGCCGTCCGTCTCGAGCACTACCTCTCTCGGCGCGCCCGAGGAGCCGAACCTTTCACCCGAGGCTCCGAGGGCCTCGACGCCGGACTGCCCGGCGGGGGATATCACCTGAGAGTCGCCAACGAAGACCGAGTCGAAGATCTTGAACCGCTGCCTGCTGAAGCCGAAGCGGGCGGGTCCGGTCGAGACCTCCAGGAAATCGCCGTCGTTGCGAGTCACATTGAGCACGTTGGGGATCGGGTTTCCGGGGCCACCCTGCGAGAGATAGTAAGTGGCCGTGCCGTTCGCGGCTACGTCGGCCTGGAAATCGACGAGGAGCCAGCGGATGGGCAGCTCCCGGTTCTCCGGTGAGCCGCCCCAGCGCGAGGTGACCTTGAACTGGGCCGGTACCGCGTGCCCGGCCGAGTCGGTGACCGTAAAGCCATCGGTGGACTTGATTCCGGCAGACCTGGCAAAGGGTACTCCAGAGGTGACAGGCTCCGAGTGCCGCGCCACGCCAGAGCGCTCCCTGACGGTGAGCTCTATCGAGAGGCCCGTGGCGTTCCGCGAGCACATCGCTCCAAGGGCCGCACCAACAGCTGTTGAAACCAGGAGTATAAAGACTATGGCCAGCGAGGTCTTTCTCTTCAACGCCATCTTCCTTGAGGTTCTAGATCTCTATCTGGAGTATCGGCAGAACCAAAGGTGCCATGAAATGCAGTGCCCCCTCGCCCGCCCCGTCATGAGACATACAGATCAGATCCACTTGAGAATCCCCATGAAGAGGACCAGGCAGACTATGACGATACCCCACATGCCGGCGACGACGGCGATCTTCTTCTTCATCGACTCCATGTCATGGACCCAGAACGAGAATATCATGTAGGGCATGTAGCCGATGAGTATGATGAGCCACACGTTCGGCCAGTTCCACCACGGGTA
>Ga0315289_10015727_pt1 | contig 10489 bp, 6 predicted proteins | sample YL17G11_40_MG_FD_203452 | JGI IMG/M metagenome (GOLD analysis project Ga0315289, IMG submission 203452) | Sediment microbial communities from Yellowstone Lake, YNP, Wyoming, USA - YL17G11_40 | ecosystem: Environmental > Aquatic > Freshwater > Lake > Sediment | place: USA: Wyoming | collected...
AGAAACTATTAAAAATATATTTACATCTGGCACTGGCCTTCTTAAAAGTTATTTAAAGACTCCTATACATAAAGCAGGTGTTGGTTTTTTTGCGGCTGGTTTGGGTCTTACTGAAGAGTCTAGAGGCAAAGGTGTAGGAAAATTTATGGGAAGATGGTTAGGAAGAAGTCTCTTTGGATATTCAATATTTACAGGTCTTAGAGACGAAGGGTTATGGGGAGGAGTTAAAGGTGCGGCAGAATATGCTGCATGGGATTATGGTATTGGAATAACATTAAAAACTCTAGGTTATGCATTAGGTGGAGCTGAAGGAGCATTAACTATTGGGGCAATTGCTGGGACTGTTGGTTATGCTACTCTAAAGTATCAAGGATTAAATCCCGCGTCTTTTTTAACTAGACCTTTTGTTAAAGATCATATGAAAAAACAAGCAAGATTAGAATTAGCAAGACCTATGGTTGATACTTTTGGCAATATTGCTTCTATGCGTCAAAGAAGTATAAATGCTATGCAACGTTCATATATTAATGGAAGAACTGCTTTAGGTAATGAAGCTCAGATGTTTTTTAACAGAGGTTAGTAATATTGGCTGCTAGTTTTAATTTAAAGAAATGTAAAAATGAGTGTACTTCTTGTATAAAGAAATACGCGCAAAAACATTTATTAAAGAAAGGCGACGAATTTAAAATTCCTTGTTCTGGTATTCCTGAAGAATATATACCAGCAAATATTATTAACTCTTTAGATGAAGAGGCAGATATTGAATTAATTTTAGCTATGTATGATCCTATTGTATGGGCTAGAAGATTTTTAGATTGGCATTGTTTAGATGAAGATGGTCAAATATGGAAAGAGAAGACTATTAGTGGGACTTTGCCTGCTAATGCCTCACCTTATGATAAAAATAGAGCTTTGTTAGGGAAATCTCCTTTTAATAGAAAATATCAATACGATATATTAAGTTGTTCCAGTAGATATAAAGTTCTTCGTTTAGGAAGACAATGTGGCAAGACTGAAGTTATATGCATTTATGCTCTTTTCTATATGTTTACAAGAGAGAAATTTAAGGTTGTAATTATTGTTCCTTACGAGACACAGGCTTTATTAATCCATACTAGATTAAATGGATTAATAAATTCTAGTTCTTCTTTAAGTACATCGATATCTTCTTCTACTAAATCTTCACCACCAACTATAGAACTAAATAATGGTTCTTCTGTTATGTTATTTACTGCTGGTTCAAAGACTGGTGGAGAAGCAGGAAGTGCTCGTGGACAAACTCCATCATTACTTATGTTTGATGAAGCAGATTTTTTAAGAGATGCTGATATTGATGCTTCAGTAGCTTCTGGAGCTAATAATCCAAATATTTTAATCTTAATGTCTTCTACTCCTAAAAGAATAGAAGGAAAATTTCATAAAACTTGCAAGAGTATAAACTATAAAGAATTTCATTGTCCGTCAACTCTTAATCCTAATTATACTGAAGAATTAGATGCTTATTTTAAGCATGAATTAACTGAGATGGGGTATCAGAGAGAAATATTAGCTTTATTTGGTAATCAAGAAGAAGGAGTTTACCAGCAAAAATATATATTAGCAGCTCAAAGCAATAAATATGAATACGGACAATTAAATTATAATAAAGATTTTAAATACAGTATTGGTGTTGATTGGAATAAAGCTAAACATGGAACTAATATAGCGGTTGTATGTTTTAATTCTAAAGAGGGCAAATTTTATACAGTAGATAAAGCAGTTATTACATCTACTGAATTTACTCAATTATCGGCATGTAAAAGGATTGCCGAACTTAATGGTCAATGGAATTGTAGTTATATATATTGCGATGCTGGATATGGGACTATAATAGAAGTATTACATGATTATGGATTAAGATCTCTCAGAGATAATGGCCCTAATCATCAAGATAGCAGATTAAGATTTGCTAAAAGTTTTGATTTTGGAAGTAGTTTAGAAGTAAGAGATCCATTTACTAAAGAAATGGTTAAAAAGCCCGCCAAACCTTTCTTAGTTGAGAATTCAGTTAGAAGATTTGAGAATGGACAAATTAAATATCCAGAATCAGATGTTCAATATTCTGCTCAATTATCTAATTATATTATTGATAGATTAACTACTTCAGGCAGGCCAGTATATAAAACACAGAATGAGAACATTGGCGACCATTTTCTAGATGCTGTTAATTTAGCCTTAATATCATTTACTTTGGAAGATGGTTTATTTGGCAAGGTTATCTATAATCCAGAAGTTAGACTGACTGGTAATTTTGGTGATGGTTTATTAGAATTAAAAAATATTCCTATAGATAATTCAGTTTATATTAAAGGTAATAGTGATATAAGTAATAAAGCTAGCAGAACTAAGAATATTACTGTGAATATTGAGACTCCTAAAGTATATGATTGGCCAGGATTTCTTAAAGATCAACCACGTCCTGTTACTGCTTACAATAAACTCAGGAACAGAAGAAGGACTAATATTTAATGCTTAAATTATATACAGAACCTGATTCATTAAAAGAAATTACTGATATTAATTTATTTAGGATTACTTTTGATGGAACAAAAGGTGGCGCGATTTCTAAACCTATTTATATACGTAATGATGATAAAGAATTATATTATTCAAATATAACATTAACTTTTAATAGTTTATCTTATATTTTTAGATTAGTACAAGCAGATTATTGTCCAACAGTTTTAGAATGGTCAAAAATTCCTATAAATACTGAAATTGCTTTAACTTATAATATAGGTTCTTCTACAGTATATGATATTTCTACATATATTACAGTATGGAGTCAAGTTACAATTCCTCGTGGAGAATCTGCTAATAATATTGACTTTATAACTCTTAAATTAGGATATACAGAAGGATTAGTTACTTAATGGCTAAAAATTTAATATTACCTAATCAAGTCGGTAATTCTTTTTATAAAGAAGATAGTATATTAAACTATAGACCTACAATTAAATTTATAGAACCTGAACAAGAAGAAGATGAACAGGAATTTGTAGAACTCCCGCCAACTATTAATGATAATAAAAATAGGACACAAGTATTAGTAGATGGATTTAATAATATATCTAAAGTATTAGATAAAGCACAACAAAGAGTAGATGATAAAGTTAAATTAACTGGCGGGTTATCTATTAAATTAGATCCAATAAAAGACTTTAATGTTATCTCTGCTATGAAAAGAAAATTTCCTGATAAGAAAGATCCTGCAGTTATTGATTATGAAGATTATAAAAAGGCATTAGATTGTATAAATAATAACTCTCCAAATCTATTAAATGTATCTAATGCAGATATTGAATTAGCAAAACAAAATCCATTAAAAACAGATTTCGGCGGCTCTAACAATACTAATGGAGAAAATAGAAGTGATTTATCTTCACCATTTTCTACAGTTCAGCCAGTAGATATTTCTAAATATCAGAAAGTTGCAGTATTAGCATTATTTGCTATGTTATTACCAATGATTAAAGCAGAGGATAAAAAGGAAGTTGCTTTACACCTAGCAACTGTTCCTCATGTATAAAATAAATGCCTAAATTTGATTTTTCAGATGTTGACTTTAATAATGTAGACCCAGAGAGATTATCTATTGGTTCTTGTTTACAAGACTGTTATTTGATTGCTCAAACCTATGAAAAAGGCGCGCACGCTACTCCTACTGAAGCAGCAATATACTCTACTCTTACAAGAACTATACAAAATAATAAAAGACTTTCTGATACATTAACTACTACATTAACTTCTTATGTAAAGAATCCACAGTTAAGTAATTCTGAATATTCTGTTGAAAGTAATAATAATTTACAAAGTCTTAATATAGAAGATCAGTATCAATCTACTTATGGCGATAATAATTTTGGAGATAAGTTATTAGGTAAATTAAAAGAATGTATTCCTTGTATGGATAGAATGCTTGCTTATTTAGAGTTGCATCCTAATGTAGATTTATTAGGAATTTATGAAGGATTTTTAAAGAATCAAATATTAACGGTAGGAAAGATAGCAGATGTATTAAATAACTATGATCAATATGGAGATATATGTGAATTAATAAATTTATTATCTTTTATGTGTATCCCTGATTTACAAAGAATAATATCTTTATTAATGGCATTATTTACTTTAAATACTCCTAAATTTGATGGGATAATAGGTTTACTTTCTTCATTAATTGCTCCTATATTTAGTCCTTTATTAATGGCGATGGGTTCTTTATTTGATCAATTCAGTGTTATAGTTTTAAGTCCATTAAAATGTGTTGTTGATAGTATTGATACTCAATTAAAGAAACTACATATTAAAATAAAGGATAATAAAGGAGAAGTATCAACAGAATTTGAAATAGAAAATAGTTTAACAAGTTTATCTAATTCCATCAAAGAAGGCATGTTTGAGATGGAAAATAAAATGCAGATGTATATAGATCAAATTAAAGCAATGTTAGGAGAACTTGGCGGAAATGATACTGCTTACTTAGAACTTAAATTAAGTTCATTAAAGTTAATTAGATTGATTAATTTTGTACGTTCAATTATTACTGCAATAACTCAAGGACAGTTATCTTGTGTCAATAAAGGACAATCCCCCGAACAATCTGAATTGAATAATTTTATGGATACATTCCTTAATCCAAATAGTCCATTTGCTTTATGGATAGATGATGACGGTCAATTACATTTAGATGAAAAAGATAACAATTTGTCTACTATTAATGATAGTATTATAGAATATGAAGGCACAAATTTAGTTAATCCAACAGAAGACATAAAGGAGGTTTCCTTATCATTTTCCAATCCTATAAGAGTCACATTTAATACTTGCAGATTCAAAGATGTTTCTAATACAGAAACTAATAAAATTAATCAATGGATGGATTGGCTAAAAACACAGTAATGAATATATTCAATTATCTTAAAAGTTTATTCTCTCGTAATAATAAGTATCCAGTCATAAGAATAAATAATATATCTCCTAATAATAATCTAATTAAAACTGTTAAACCCGCCGTATTAAATTATGCCCAACAAAGTAATATTCAACGCGGCATGTATATTGCTCCTGAATATGATTTATATGAAATACATAAAGTATGTGATATAGAAAGTATTGTTCGTAGAGCATTTACCAAGAAAGAAGATTTAATGTTTAAAGAAGGTTATTGTTACAAAAGTACAAATATTAAATTTGCTCAATATATTAAGACAAGATTTAATCAAATGGCATTTGCCACAGGTATTCCTCATACTGAATTATTAAAACGTATATCAAGAAGTTTAATCCATACATCTAATGCATTTCTTGTTAAAGTCAGAGATCCAAAAGCGTCTGGTGGTTCTATCCGCAGAACTGCAGATGGGAAAATTGTAAAACCAATTGCTGGATATTTTCCTGCTGCTCCTGAAACTATGAGAGTAGATATTAATGCTAATACAGGCGCAATACAAGGTTGGCAACAATTACTTCCTGGCGGCTTATATAAAGAGTTTAAACCAGAAGATGTTATACATTTTACTAGAGATAGAAGAGAAGGATTTTTATTTGGCATCCCACAATTAGTTCCTGTAATAGACGATATTAGAGCATTAAGACAATTAGAAGAAGATATAGAAATAATGCTTCATCAACATATATTCCCTACATTTCAATATACGGTTGGTACTGAAACTGCTCCTGCAGGATATACAGAAGATGGTCAAAAAGAAATAGATATTGTTAAAAGTACTATAGACATTATGCCTACTGAAGGAGTTATTATTACTCCAGAAAGACATAAAATAGAAAGTATTAGATCTGATGTTGCAGTAGATGCTAATAACTATCTAATACATTTTAAGAAAAGAATATTAGCTGGATTAGGTGTATCGTCTATAGACATTGGAGAGGCAGATTGTTATGACGAAGAAACAGAAACATTAACAGAGAATGGTTGGAAAAAACATAACGAGATAGATCATTTGTCTGAAAGAATTGCTACCTTTAATCCAGACACTCAACAAATAGAATTTAATTTAGCTAATAGTAAATATGAAGGCATGTATAAAGGTTGTATGGTAAATTTTACAGGAAAACACTTAGATATTAAAGTAACTCCACATCATGAAATGTGGGTTGCTCCTAAAATTGGCAAAAAACCTTTATTATGGCAAAAAGTATATGCTGGAGATTTATTAGATGGTAAATTTTCAGAATTTTATATGTTAGAGCCAATTAATCCTGTTAAAAATGAATTTAATATATTAACAGTTGAAGCAAATAATATAAGTTTTGATTATTATATTGGCAATATTTATTGTTACAATGTCCCTAATCATTTATTTGTTACACGTCGTAATGGCAAAGTAACTATTCAAGGAAACACAAGTAATAAGTCTACTTCTTTTACTATGTCTAAAGCTATCATGGATAGTGTTAAAGCAATACAAGCAGACTTAGAAGAACAATGGAGTCAATATGTAATTGTAGAACTATTATTAGAAAGTACTTTTGATGATATTAATATATTAGACGACAATGATAAAGTTAACCTTTCGTTTTATGAAATAGATTTAATGAATAAGATAGATAAAGAAAAACACGCGATTGAATTATTTAAAGCTAATGGATTAACATTTGATGAGTTTAGAACTGAATTAGGCAAAGAACCTATTTTATTGCCTGAAAATCCTGAAGATCAAGATCATACAAAAAGTCCTAGATGGTTTAATACATATTGGAAAGTATTTGAAGAACCTACTCTATTAATTAAAGCAATTGATGAAGGCTATTTAGCTTCTACTTATGCTTTAGCAAGTACTCCTTCTTCTAGTGTGACAAGTCAACAAATAAATTATGGCCAACAATTAGTTGCCAAAACAATACAACAAGAGAAACAAGTAAAAAGGCAAGACAGTATAATTAAATATACATCTGAAATAGATAACTTATTTAATGATATTAAAACTATGGATATTAATAAAGATAATTTAAGTTATCTTAAATCTATTATAAGGACTTTTACAACAGATTTATCTAATAAATTATCTATTAATTGTGTAAGTAAATGCACCGAATCTTTTCAGATATATACTAGTTTATTAGATACTGATTTAATACAAATAAAAGTTGCTAATAATGAAATAAATAAACGTATTGATTTTTTTATTAAAAGGTTACTAGATTCTATTATTTATTCAATAGACAAAAAAATAATTAATGGTATAATAACTAAAGATAATTTACAGAATATATTTGACGTAAGCAAATATAGATTAAATTTGATTTACAATACAGAAATAATTAAATCTGATAATTATGGAGTTGTATTAGGGATTAAGCATTTAAATCATTATGGAATTAAATTAGTTAATAATAATATTGATGCTTGTGATTTATGTAAATCTTTAAATAATAAACAATATCATCATTCATTACTTACATTAGAAAATCTTCCGCCATTTCATCCTCATAGTAGAACAACAGTAGAATCTATAATTGCCAACAAGGATTAAATAATGCCAAAATATATTCATTTCATAGATCAAGTTACATTTAATCAAATTCCAGACATTGTTACTAATATAACTGATAGTACATTGTTTAATTCAATGGCACCAGTAAATGGAGTTCTAAGGATTAAAATCGCCGCAACCCATTCAGGTAAAATAACTAAAAATAATGGATTCTATCAGCCATCTAAAATGAAAGATGGAGTTAAAACTTGGACTGACCAATACAATAAACCAATACTTGTTCATCATAATGATGAAAAAGATTCTATTGGAAGAGTAGTCTCTGCTTCTTATGTAGATATATCTAGCGGATTTCTAGCAGTTGTAAATTCAAATAAAGAAACTATTTTATGTGATTCTATTAAATTAACTGAATTTAATAATGGTTCTTTATTAAAAGAAGATAATATTAAATTTATTAATGATTATTTTGTTAGTAATTCAGAATTATTAAACAATCCTGATTATCAAGGATTAGGTTATATAGAATTAATTGCTGATATCTCTGATCCAGATGCTATACAAAAATTTCTAGACAAAAGATATTTAACTGGTTCTGTTGGTCTTTCAACTGATAGTGCAATTTGTAGTATTTGTGATTTAGATTGGGCTGATGACGATACTGAAGAAATATGCGAACATAGACCTGGAAGAATTTATGATGGAAAGAAATGTGTATTAATCGCAGGCAATCTATTTTATCGTGAATGGTCTCCCGTAAATAATCCTGCAGATACTCATTCAACAGTATTAGAAATTATTAATTCTGTAACTAATGACATTAAACTAATTAATATAACTAATTCAGTAGAAGATTCTACTGTAAATAATAATGGTGGTGAAAATATGGAAGATGACAATAAAGGAATACTTAGTATACATTTAGATGCTGTTTATTTAAATGATATAGTTAATTTTTTTACTCAAGAAGTATATGACAATTTAGTTGGAGATGATTCTTGGGGAAAAGACTATGCTGAAATGTTGTACTGTTTATATTTAGATACTAAAGAAGAAGATAAAGAAACTGTAAAACAGAACATCTTAGATGCTAAATTAAGTTCTGCACAACGTAAATCAATGTCTTCAAGTTCTTTTTGCGGGCCAAACAGAAGTTTCCCGATTCCAGATTGTGCTCACGTAACTGCGGCTAAGCGTTTAATTGGCAGATATAAAGGTCCTGGAGATAAAACTGCAATTATGTCTTGTGTAAATAGGAAAGCTAAACGATTAGGTTGTAAAAGTGATGATAGTGTAAGAGAACCTACTATGTATTTAGATGTTAATTATTTTGATCAATTCTCTGATAATGAACTATTAGATATGCTTGTAGGTTTAGATGTAGCAATTAAAGAGCGCGAACTTATTTTAGACAAAACTTCTTGCTCTTGTGATAGTCAAGATAATTTATTAAAGACTGAGAATGAACAATTAAATCAACTATTGATTGATAAAACTAAAGATTTAAAAGATTTATATATTGAGAATATATATAATTTAGATTTATTGACTAATAAAAAAATATTATCTGATAATAATAAACAAGAATTATTAAGTAAGTCAGTAGACAATCTTAAAGATGAATATAATAAATTATCAGAATCAATAAATAAAAAAGAATTATGTGATATAATTAATTCTGGCTTAGTAGATAATAAAGTTATACCTACTATAGAAAATCCTACCTTAGTAGAAGACAACAATAATAAAAAATTAACTCAAGAATCCAAAGACATTATTAGACTAGAATGGCTAAAGATTAGAACAACTCTTGGTGAAGATAATGCAAATAAATGGTTAAGTAATTTTAAATTAATACCTAATGATTTAGGTTTATAATTTTTTTGGAGGATAAATATGGCTTTTGATTCATTAAATCGTTACTCGCCACGTCATAAAACTTGGGATCACGTAGGAAATATTATTCCTGACGTGGAACATTCAGAAGGTGAACGACCTGCTGGTGAATTTAGACCTGCAGCTTGGTTGCCTGTTCAATTTTTTGACAAGAAGTTAGAAAATTGGATTGTAGTTATGCCTGGTAAAATTTTAGCATTTGATCCAGATGGTAGTTTAATGCCTGCTGAATATGGTATTTCTGGGGCAACAGTAACTTATGCTCAGAATGACGTAGATGCTGGAACTATTGATGTCAGTACTGGTTTAGCTGTAACTACTACAAAAATAGTAACTTTGTCTACTCTTACTGGCGTTCGTGATGGAGCTTGGACTGCTGCAAATGCTGGCGTAACTGCTGTTACTTCTGGATTTATGGGTCGTTTTGGCGACGTATTTCTTCCTAATTTAACTCCTTGTTATCCTGTTGGCGTAGCTCCTTATGCTTATCTTCAGTTTGCTGGAGATACTTATAATCCTGTTAATTATTATCAACATAATTACAGTATGCAAAATCTAACTGCATTCCTATGTGACTATATATTAAAACTTCCTGTTATTCCTGCTGCTTCTGCTACTGAAGCTGTAAATAAAACTACAAGTGGAACTTTGGTATCTGGAATTACTGGGACTCATACACGCGCGCAAGCAGTTACTAGTGCTACTGGTCGTTATAATGCTACTTATGGAACTGTTCCTGTACTAAGTACTTATCCAGTTATTGCTTTTGCTCTTAATGAAGTAAATATGGCCAAGAATACTGCTCGTAGTACAGTAACTATGCAATCTAACAATACTGCTGATGATGTAAGTTCAGTATTAGTCAATGAGCGTACTTCTTTAAGTGGCGTAGTTGCTGCTGGGGATTATCTTATTGATTACTCAGAATCAGTATTATTTGTCTATTCGTCTGATGGAGCAACTGTTCCTGTAGCAATTAGTGGTGCAGCAGGTACAGTATCAGTAACTTATTATCATTATTCTGGAGCTGCTACTACTGTAAGTAAATTTGCTTCTGTTCTTGGTAATGCTCTTAATCCTGGGGATTTTCTAAAAGTAGG
>Ga0315289_10015728_pt1 | contig 10489 bp, 9 predicted proteins | sample YL17G11_40_MG_FD_203452 | JGI IMG/M metagenome (GOLD analysis project Ga0315289, IMG submission 203452) | Sediment microbial communities from Yellowstone Lake, YNP, Wyoming, USA - YL17G11_40 | ecosystem: Environmental > Aquatic > Freshwater > Lake > Sediment | place: USA: Wyoming | collected...
CCAGCGGATCCATACATCCTTCACCGGGTAGGGCTTGCCCTTGTAGGGATAGGTGTCGATCTTCTGGTCCTTTTTGTCGTTCACGTTCATTACGATCATGGGATTCTCCTTTCCGAGACAATTTCAAGATCAGTAAAAATCGCCAGAGCGCGAGGGCGAGAGAGCACAAGTGGGAAACCCCTTGCGCCTTGCGCTCCATGTCTTTATTCCGCATTCCTCGAGGGCGCGCGCCGCGCGCCCCTACATTCCGAAATCCGCAATCCGAATTCCGCCCTGCACTACGTCGAGTGCAGGGCTGCCCTGAACCTTACATGGTTCAGGGCGCATTTACAATTGTCCCGTATGCCCCCACTTCTCCAGCAACTTTTGATATTCCGGATCCTGGTAACGTTCCAGGGAAAAAGCCGGGGCGTAGGGAGGGAGCGGGCTGCCGGTGAGATGAGCGGCCAGCAGTTCTCCCGCAGCGCAGGAAGCCATGATCCCATAGCCAGAGAAGGCGCCCATCAGGTAGGCTCCCTTGACGGGCAAAGGCCCGATCAGGGGGCGATTCTCCCGGGTCTTGGTGTAATAACCTCCATCCACCACCGGCTTGGGCATACGGCCAAAATACGTGCTCAGTCCCGGAATCATCCCCGCCAGGCCCCGAAAGACAATTTCAGGGTAGAATGGATCGACCGTGAAGGGGAAGACGGGCTCCACTGGCCGGACATCATAGGTCCAGAGGGCGAGGACCACGTCGCTGTCCGGGCCGCCCTCCGGGCGGGCATGAACCCCGGAGGGGAATTTATCCAGAAGATGTTTCGTTTCTTCCGACCGGGCCAGCGTGGCGCGCTCCTCTTCAGACCACGGGAGTGTCGTAGGATCGGTCCAGATCAAAAGGGGAGCATCGCGGCCGACCACCCGGAGGGGATCCCGAAAAGCAATCTTGATATGCAGCTCGTGAGAGACGGGGAGTTCAACTCCGATCATCCGGGCCACCTGGGGGAAAAACGGACCGGCGGCGTTGACTAGATTGGGAGTTAAAATCCGAATATCGCGGCTCCCTTCCCGGAGATGAACAGCCGACACCCGGCGGGCGGATACATCCACCTTCTCAAGCCGCGCCTGCATAAGAGTGGTTCCCTCCTCCCGAGCCCGTTCCAGCATGTACATTCCCAGCTGCTGGGCGCTGAACCAGCCGCAGCGCCGGGGATGGACCACTGCCACGGTGCGATCGGAAAGATAGGGAAAATGTTTGCGGATCAGCGCCTGGTCGGTAATCAAATCCGAGCCGGTGGGCTGTCCTTCGAAGCCCTGGTCCGGAGTGGGGTGGTAGGCGGAATCGCCAGCTTGGCCGTGGTGATAGCGCACGCCCCCGGCGCCCAGACTGGCGGCTTCTTCGGCTACCTGTTTGAAAGTCTGAATACGGTCTGGATCCGCTGTGACAAAGAGGTAGCCCCGCCGGTTGAGATGGAACCGGTTGTCGCTTTCCCGGGCAAGTTCCTCCAGGATGTCGATGCTGCGGTTCATCAACCGGACCATGACATCGCCGGGTCCCGGCCACCAATTGCGGTAGCACTCCGTGGATTTGTCGCTGGTAAGGGATAAGGGCGAACCTTCATCCACGAGCACCACCTTCTTCATCCGGTGTTTGACGCTCAGGTGGTAGGCGGCGGCAATGCCGGCAATCCCCGCTCCGCAGATCACAACATCAGCCGTGGAATCAGCCATGGAATCTCCCGCCGCATTTGCTGGTACTTTGGAGGAAAGAAGTGCTCTTGGTTCTCATCCGGCCTTTTACTTCCCCATAAACTTTTCCAGACGGCGGATCGCTTCCCTCAACCGTTCCACCGAATGGGTGAGGGCGATCCGCAGGTATCCTTCCCCATACTGACCGTACACGGAGCCCGGGATCATCCATACGTTGGTCTCCTCCAGGGCCTTGATGCAGAAATCCTGAGAGGTATACCCCTGGGGGACGTTGGCCCAGAGGTAAAAAGTGGCCTTGGGGGGAAACGCTTTGAGGCCGATCTCGTTCAGCCCTTCCACCAGCACATCCCGCCGCTCCTGGAAGATTCGATTCCGCTCGTCCTTGAAGTCGTCGGGACTATTCAGAGCTTGGACGGCGGCCAGTTGCATGGGATAGTACATGCCCCGGTCGGAATGGTTTTTTATCCTGGCCAACGCGGCCAGAAGATCTTTATTCCCCACCGCCATTCCGGCGCGCCATCCGCAGCAGTTGTAGGACTTGGAAAGGGAGTGGATCTCAATCCCCACTTCCCTGGCCCCGGGAAATTCCATGAAGCTCACCGGGCGTTGGCTGTCGAAGTAAACCTCGGAATAGGCGTTGTCCGAAACCACGGCCACATCATGAACCCTGGCCCAGGCGATGAGTTTTTTGAAAAAGTCCGACGGCGCCGTTGCCCCTGTGGGATTATTGGGGTAGTTGATCCAGATCATCTTGGCCTTTCCAGCCACCCCGGATGGGATCTTGTCCAAGTCCGGGAGAAAACCGTTCTCTTTCAGGAGGGGGACTTTTTCCACCAGCCCGCCGGCCAGCTGTACGCACGCCTGGTAGGAGGAATAAGAGGGGTCCGGAACCAAACCGATGTCTCCCGGATCGATCAGGCAGAGGTGAACCATGAAGAGCGCGTCCGTTGAACCCAGGAGGGGAAGGACCTCGCTATTGGGATCCAGATCCACTCCGAAGCGGCGCCTGTACCAGCCGGCAATGGCATTCTTCAGCGGCTGGATGGGGTAGAAGCTGGGGTAATGATGATATTCCGGGTGCCCCACCGCCTCCTGCAAAGTTTGGAGGAGATAATCCGGAGGATTAAAATCCGGGTCTCCCACCCCCAGGTTGATGACATCCCGGCCCTCCTGTTTCATCTTGCCCATGCGGATGTTCATCTCCATAATAAAGAAACCTTTGAGTGGCTCCAACCTTTTGGCGATCTGCATCTTCATTCCCCTCTTGAAATTCAGTTCCCCGGAAGAAAAGAAATTTCATTTCTTAAAATCGATACCATTTAGGTTTTCTTCTGTCAACCTCATAGATTCCCTTGCCCACCCTCACTTTTGCGATTGCCTTTTCTGCGAAAAAGCAAGCTTGTGGCCCGGAAGCAAGGGTGTTCCCCAATTCGGAATGCGGAATTCGGAATTCTTTTTTCACTTCGCATTCCGCAATCGGCATTCCGCATTTAAATTGCCGGCCCGTCTTTTTTCGCTGGAAATAAGTCTCCATCTTGAATACCCTTGAAAGAACGAAGAGGTTTGCCGGGAAGAAGCCACAAAAAAATCTCATAAGGAGGAAAAAGAATGTTCAAGAAGGTGGATCACATGGCCATCGCGGTAAAGAACCTGGAGGAGACCAAGAAAAAACTGGTGATCCTTTTCGGGGCCAAGTTCATCGTGGAGAACGTGAACGAAAAAGACAAATACAAAGTGGCCATTTTCCGGCTGGGAGAAAACATCTTTTCCTTCCTGGAATCCACCAGCCCGGAAGGATTCGTGGCCAAGCACATCGAGCGTTCCGGGGAGACCATGCAGCACATGGGGATCGAAGTGGACGACATCAAGAAATTCATGGATCACCTCCATGCCAACGGGGTGAAGACTTCCAACTATGTGGAGATCGAGGGGGTCCGCAAGGAGGTCTTGGTCGGGCCCCGGAATCCCCTGGGGGTCATCCTGCAGGTATTCGAGTGGCTGGGGGAATACCGGGATGCCACTCCGGAGGAAAGAATGACTAAAGTTTGGGGGTAAAGACCCTTCAACGGAAAGAAGGCTTTCCGCGGAAGTCCCTGCCCGCAACAAGGTCGAAGCCAGAATCTCCCCCGGGCAAAAAAAAAGCCGGAGAGCAATTAAGAATGGCCGCGATCTTGACGAAATACTAATTGGGGAGGGTTGGGAGATGACCTTGAACCCGGAAACACAAGCTAAGGACCCAATCAGAAATCAGCCTGCCCTGCCGGAAGGATCTGAGGGAAAGGAGCCGCCAAGTCCTTCTTACAACTTGGTGGTTTCAGAGGACCGGCTCAAGGCTTTTCTGCTCCTCGAGGGAGAGGGGAAGGACAACGTAACCCTTGAACATATAAAGAAATTTCTAAAGGAAAAAAGAATCCTCCAGGGACTCGTCGAAGATCCCGCCTTAGAAGAATTCCTGAAGAACAGCGCCTTTTTTAAAGACCCATGCCTGGTGGCCCAGGGGACCCCGCCTGAACCAGGAAAAGACGCCCAAGTCACTTACCATTTTGACCAGGACCCCTTAAAAATAGGCATTATGAAAGCCGGGGGGGGGATTGATTTTAAAGACAAGGGAGAAATCCCCCAGGTCAAAGAAGGGGCTCTCTTGGGAGAAAAGGTTCCTCTGGTCAAAGAAAAGCCGGGAAAGGATGTTTTTGGCCAAACATTGGCAGTGGAGCGGGCAAGAGATATTCCCCTGATCGCCGGGCCGGGAACCAAAGCTTCAGAGGACCGATTGAAGATCTACGCCCAGAGGAACGGGCGCCCGACCGTCTCGAGTGACGGACGATTGAGCGTAATCAACGAGCTGAGGATCCCGGGCGACGTGGGACTGGAGACGGGCCACATCCGTTTCGACGGTTTCGTTGATGTCAGCGGGGCCATTGAGGCGGGATTCCAGGTGAAAGCCGGGAGACTGGCGGTCAGAGAAATCCACCGGGGGGAAGTGGAATCGGAGGGCGATATCGTAGTCAACGGGGGCATCATCGGGGCGAAGGTGGTTTGCCGAGGAAACTTGAAAACCAGGTTCATTCAATCCTCCCAGATTGAGGCCGGGGGAGATGTCATCGTCGAGCGGGAAATCATCGATTCCAAAATCGAAACCCGGGGAGCGGTCATCGCCAAGCCGGCGGGAAGAATATTGGCTTCCCGAATCCTGGCCACCAAGGGGGTGACGGCGGCCCAGATCGGGTCCGCATCCTCCAAACCGTGCTTTTTAACCGTGGGGGTCGATGCCCATCTTCAGAGTATGATCAAGAAAATACAGGGGGAGATCGCGGCCAAAGAGGCCGAGAAGAAAAAGCTGAAAGCTTCCGTCGAGGTTCTGAACCAGGCCTCCTACAGGCTGAAAGAAGACATCGTGAAGTGGGTGCAGATAAAGGACCGGTTGGCGGTGGAGCAGCGGTCCTGCAAAAAAAAGATGGAAGAAGGGAAAGAGAAAAACGACCTCAACAGCTTGGCTCAGGCCCAGCGGGAACTGGAAAAATTAGAGCAGAAAGCGAAAAGCGCGGAGGAGCCCCTCCGGAAGCTCATGGAAAAAGAAAACCTCATTACGGAGAAGATCACCCCTCTCCAGTCCCAGGTCAAGGAGTTGGAAGAGACCATCGAGTCCCTTCAGGGCGAGATCAAGAAGATCCACGAGGAGAGCCATAAAAAAGAAACCGCCACGATCCAGGTCTCCAAAGAAATATTTCCCGGGACGGTTTTGGAGGGGTTCCATTCCAAACTCGTGCTGCAAGAGAGCCAGTATCAGGCACTGATCAAAGAGACGCTGAGCACCGAGTTGTCTCCCGAAGGAAACCACACCACCACTTGGGGAATACAATTCTATCCCTTGCCCAGAGCGTAACGCGACACGTGTCTTTCCACTTTACAGCTCTAGGCCACTGATCCCGGCAAGACTTTGAGCAGAAAATAATCGGCCTATTCTTCCCGCCCAGGGCCCGATGAACGCTCTTAGGGGCACGCACCCCGACCCCTTAGAATTATCCCCAAATCAATCCCTTTGTTCCTTTCGCAGAAAAAAAATCAGAGGGAAAAGATCTTACGCCTGGCCAGGAAGGACCTTTCAACCTCAGGGGCCTTCCCGGCCAAGACGGTTTTTACAGGGTTACCGTCTTCATCAGCGAAGACACCTTCGATTTCATATCGGGTGAAAATTCGCACATTTGGTGGGATCGGCAGGCATGGTCGGCCACGATTCTCAGGATCTCTTCTTCGGTTTCGGCACGGACCATGAAATCGCAGTCAGCCCCTGCATCCCGGCAACTCACCTCTCGGTATGTCTTGCCCGCCATGGTTAAAACCCCCCTTCTTAACGGGCATTTCAATGCTCGCTTTATTCAGGGCTTGCAAAACCCTTTGTCCCTTTAGATGAGGAAATATTTTTTTTGATCCCCCGTAAACCCCGGTTAAGCGCAAACCGGCGGCCGGCGCCCAGCCCACGGCCGTGCGGCTTCCAGCTGGGCGGCTAACCGGAACAGGGTCGCCTCGTCCCCGAATCTCCCGATGAAATGAGTCCCCACCGGCAGTCCCTCCTGGTTCCAGAAGAGGGGTACAGACATGGCCGGCTGGCCGGTGATGTTGCAGATGGGAGTGAAGGGAACAAAGATCTCCGCCCGGCGATAGCCGTGGAGGGGATTCTCCGGGGGGGAATCAAAAGTCCCCAGGGGTACCGGAGGCTCGGCCAAAGTGGGGGTGATCCACACATCATATTTCAGAGTGGCGCGAGCCAGGTCCCGGGCGATCTTTTGAAGCAGGGTTAAGGAAAGGAGATAAGACGATGCGCTCTGTTTCTTACCGATCTCATAGAGAACCCAGGTTAGGGGCTCGAACTGGTCCGGAGAGGGGGCTTTCCCCGCGACCAGGGCCAATCCGTCAATGGTCCAGGCGCATCCTGCCGTCCAGAGCACCATGAAGGCCTGCTTTATTAATTCCCGGTTGACCGGCAGAGAGGCTTCCTCCACCTCGTGTCCCAGGTCCACGCAAAGTTTGGCCGCGTCTTTTACGGCCGCTATGCAGTCGGGATGGATTTGCAGACCTTCGACCCCGGAAGCAGTAAAAGCAATGCGGAGCTTTCCCGGGTTGGCCCCCACTTCCTGAAGGAAGGGCCGTGCCGGGGGCGGGGCCCAATAGGGATCCCCGATGTCCGGGCCGGAGGTGGCGTCGAGGATCGCGGCGCTGTCCCGTACCGAGCGGGTAACGGCATGCTCGGCGATCAATCCTCCGAACATATCTCCCAGGTCAGGGCCCAGGGGGTTGCGGGCGCGGGTCGGCTTCAGACCGAAGACCCCGCAGCAGGAAGCGGGAATGCGGATGGATCCCCCGCCGTCGTTGGCATGGGCCGCGGGAACGATCCCGGCGGCCACTGCGGCGGCCGACCCTCCGCTCGAACCTCCGGTGGTTCGGTCCAGATTCCAGGGATTGCGGGTGCGGCCCAAAAAGCGTGGCTCCGTGGTGGGAAGAATCCCCAATTCCGGCGTGTTCGTCTTTCCGACGATAATGAGCCCCGCCCGTTTCAGCCGGGCGACCAGTTCGCTGTCGTGGTCCGGCACGAAGTCTTTGAGAAACGCCGTTCCCATGGTCATCCGGACCCCGCCCAGCGTGGCCCCGATATCCTTCAGGAGATAGGGGACTCCGGTGAAAGGGCCTCGAGGCAGATCCCCCGCAGCCGCTTTGCGGGCCTGGTCGAAGAGCGGAGTGATCACCGCGTTGAGGGTCGGGTTTAATCTCTCAATCCGCTCGATGGCCGCATCCACGAGCTCGGTGGGTTTTGCTTCCTTCTTTCGCACCCGCTCGGCCAGCCCCAGGGCATCGTAAGAACCGTATTCTCCCGTCTTTCCCATGCTCCCTCCTCCTTTCGCCGCAGATTTGTGGATTCGGTTATTCAATCAAAATGGGTCGCTTATTTATTTATGGATCATCTCCAAATTATATAGAACGACAAAAATAAGGTGACATCGCGATGTGTCCGACATATCCAGAAATCCCCCCTTGCCCCCCTTTAAAAAAGGGGGGATGGGGGGGATTTCTGGCTCGTATGGGCTTGATTCAAAATGCTGCTTTTGACAAGGTCAGCTTATTTTGCCCGTTCCCTATAGTTGAAAGCCAGAGAGCTGGCTTATTCCGAATTCCGCATTTCAATGTCATCTCATCCGGTTCTTCATGAACCAATAAGTTCCATACGCGCTTGCCGCCGTTATCGCCAGAGACAGGAGGGTCCCCAGAGCCAGGCTGAGCAGCGGGTAGAAATACCGCACGGCGGTGGCGTAGACGACCACGTTGATCATCCCGCTGACCAGCAGGGACTTGGTGATCATTCGGGAGAACTCCACGCCTTTGGACTTGGCCATGATGATCAGGGTCGATAGGTAAACTGTGGGGAAAGGGGCGATGATCCCCCCCCAGATCGGGCCTCCCACTTTGCTCAGGTAAACGGCGGCGGAAACGAGCGCCCCGCTGAAGAGGGCGCGGGAGATGATCTGAAAGGGGGTGTAGCGGATATTCAATTTCCCCGTGGACGGGAGACGAAATCTGGTTTCGAGGAGGTGATAGGTTCCCAACAGGCAAAGAATAAATATCACCATGGAGAGGGCAAAGCTGTCGATTTCCAGGAAAAAAACCGCCCAGGCAAAGATGAACCACAGGAGCAGGGCGGCGATCATTCCCACCCAGGCTCCCCACTTGGCCAGGACCACATAGACCACCAGAAAAAGGCCGTTGAAACCCATGATGAGGGGGATGGTAGCGGTTGCTTCCGAGGCGATTTGGGGGCTCTGAGCGTATCCGATAAAAAAGAGTGAAGTCGCTACCATGGTCGGCAGGCCTCCGATGAGGCCGCCCATTTTGCTTCCCAACGTTTCGGCGGCAACGGTGGCCAGCGTGACCATCAGGCCGCCGACCCCGAAGGCCAGGAGGAGTTTCAGGTAGAAGGGATCCATCATCGCTGCTTGATGCATGAACGTTGGGAATCTCGATATCCGCAGAAGCGAATTTGGTTTTGAAAACCATCCTCACAAATCTCCCCCAACCCCCCTTTGGGAAAGGGGGGCGAATGGGGATTTCCGTCCACCCATCTCCTATTTCTTCTTGGTCACCAGGCCGCCGTAAAGGTCGGAAATCATCATGGCGTAGTTCGCCGTGTCGGTTGCGGATTTGAGGACCGCATCCGCTTTGTCGGCCTGAAAAGCCCGGATCATGTGCCCGAGGTTGGCCGCCAGGCAAGCAGCCAGGTAGTAAAAATTGAAAGTCCTCCAGTCCCCCCGGTGGGCATTCTCTTTGAGACGGGATTCCATGGCCTTGGCGAACGCTGCCAGTTCCGGCCGAATCTCCTGGTCCATGAGGGTCCTCCTTCGCGGGATAATTTCCTTTGGGTAAACCCCCGGCTCTGCCGGGGGACTCATAAAGTTTGACCTTTCCGGGATGCCTGGGTCGTGGCCCGGGGGCAAGGGCCTTGCGCGCAGAAAGCATCGACCCCTGGAATTTCGGATTTCGAATTGCGGATTTCGGATTTTGGAGTTTTCTTTTTCAATCCGCATTCCGCAATCCGCATTCCGCAATTCCGGAGGTCCGCCCGTGCCATGGAATCAAAGACGTCTCATGGTTTCTGCGCGCAAGGCCCTTGGCCCCGGGCCGGGCAACAGAGGGAAGGCCACCTTTAGGTGGAGGCCATTTATGATCCACTTTGAGCGGTTCACGGTTTTCATGCTTCCGGCTCTGCCGGAGGTCATGACCCATTTGGTTGTGAGTCTAATTTTGCTTTCCCCATTTTGCAAGGAAAAAGAATCCGTAGGACGATAAATCGCTATTTGGCCCTGGAAGCCTGCATGCCCCCCGCTCCGAGAAGGAAGGTGGCCCCGGCGACGAGGGCGACAAAAAAGACCGAAGCCCGGAAAGTCCCGGTCAGATCGATCAACCAGCCGAAGACCATGGGCATGATCATGGGGCCCATGTTCCCGAGCGAGGAGATGAGCCCGATCACCGTCCCGATGGACGATGAGAATCGTTCCATTTTAGCCGGAACGGCCAGGATGATGGTGAGGACTCCCATGGTGGAAAACCCTGCCAGAAAGATGCAGACGGGCAAATAGGGCAGGGGGGCATAGTTGATCCCGGTGATGGAGGCAGCGCTGAAGACACCCAGGAGAAGGACGAGCTTTTTTCGATCCTTCAGGCGATCGGAGACCCAGCCGACCGCCGGTCCTGCGAAAAAGAAACCCAAGGGGAGCAAGGAAGCCAGCGTCTGGGGGAATTTTTTCATCTCCAGAACCTTGGGCATCCAGGTAGCCAGGGTATCGTAGCTTCCCATGGCTGAACTCATAAAAAGCAGGAGGACCCAGACGAGGGGATCTTTCATGACTTTTTTGAAGCTCTCCCCTTGGACTCCCACGGTTCCCTTCAGGCAGCTTTTGGCCCAGCCCCACCAAAGGAGGGAAAGGACAACCGCCAGGCAACTGTACAGGAGAAGCACGGACCGCCAACCCATGGATGGAAGCAAGTGGGGGGTAATTCCCAGGGCGGCGGCGTTTCCCGCGGCAAACCCGGCAATGTAGATCCCGGTCGCCAATCCCAGGGATTTCCCACCGGACCATTCCTTCACAATCATGGGAAGGCAGGGAAAAACAGAAGCCAGGCCTAGGCCGAGGAAGATCTGGCTCACCAGAAGGATGACGAAATTGGGAGAAAAGGTTCGGGCCAGGGATGAAGCGGCGATCAGGGGCAGGGCGATCCGCAGGGAAAGCAGGTATCCCTTCCGGTCCCCGAAGAG
>Ga0315289_10015729_pt1 | contig 10489 bp, 6 predicted proteins | sample YL17G11_40_MG_FD_203452 | JGI IMG/M metagenome (GOLD analysis project Ga0315289, IMG submission 203452) | Sediment microbial communities from Yellowstone Lake, YNP, Wyoming, USA - YL17G11_40 | ecosystem: Environmental > Aquatic > Freshwater > Lake > Sediment | place: USA: Wyoming | collected...
CCCAGATCGGCATTCAGGGCACGGTCCGGGACAATAAGGGCTTGCCTTTGCGCGGGGCAGTGGTATGGATCAAGTGGCTTAACATGCGGGATACAACCGACCTGCAAGGTCAGTATCGGATAGGCAATGCCATTTCCTCGATACAGGCGCCGGCCCGGCATAATTCCCCGGAGGTCCGTTTTCGAATGCGCAACGATAAACTTTGCGCGGTCGTTCCGGACGGCCAAACCGCTGCGGTAATGCTGAATGACTTGCAGGGGCGCGCACTTGCATGCGCGGGCGACCTTCACGGACGCAGTGCCCTCAAGCCGGTTGTCGCATCGATCACTTTTTCCAACGGCGCGCGGCGGAACATGCTTCTCATGTCCGATGGGATCGACCACGCAGGCGATAGCCGCGCCACGCCTGCGCGCGAGGGCGGCCTTGCCCGGGCCGCGGCCCCGGACGACACCTTGATCGTCACCTGCCGCGGGTATCAGCGCGCCGTGCTTGCCCTCGGTCCCTTGCAGGGCACGCATGATTTCACGCTCCTGGCGCGCGCGACCGGGACGCGCATTGACGGAATGAAATACCTGATGGGCGGCCTTTTTGACATGGGACAAACCGGCATTGCCGAACCCGCGCACAGCGTGACGCTGTCGCCATTCTATATCGACAGCACGGAGGTCACCCAGGCGGATTATAAGGCGGTGCTGGGCGTCGATCCGTCGCAGTACGCCAATCATCCGCAAAACCCCGTTGAAGAGGAGACCTGGTTCGACGCGGTGCTGTATTGCAATGCCCGCGGCAAAAAGGAAGTCCGGGACACCGTCTATTCGTATACGTCAATTTCAGGAACTCCGGGCAACGGTTGCCAGAATCTCGGCGGCGTGACCATTCACTATGACCGCGCGGGCTACCGACTGCCCACCGAGGCCGAATGGGAATATGCCTGCCGCGCCGGATCGCGCACCAACTTTTATTGGGGCAATAATCCCGACACCGGCTATTGCTGGACATCCGACAATAGCGGATGGCACAGCAATATCGTGGCCACGAAAAGGCCGAATGCCTGGGGCCTGTATGATATGAGCGGTAATTGCTGGGAGTGGTGCGGCGACCTGGATGGACCGTATAGCAGCGCTGCACAGACCGATCCGATTGGCGCGGCAAGCGGGACAAACCGCATGCTCCGCGGCGGCGCTTTTCATGAGTCATGGACCGATACGCGCTTATACAGTGCAAAGCGGAATCCGGATACGCCGACGGTCCGGGACAATAATGTGGGGTTCCGGTGTGTGTTTCCGGATTTGTAATATTGATCTGCATTCAAGATGATCGGATCAACGCATATCAGACAAGAAACCATTTGACAGGATCGACATGATTGACAGGATGGAATAGAACGGAAAATCAAGGCGCGGAGACGCTCTTTTTGCTATCCTGGTGATCCTGTTAATCCTGTCAAAATTGTTCGCTTGTTGTATGTCGCGTGGTTAAAATAGCGATCATCTTGATCGCAACTTCGCATAAGAAAGCTGCATGAAAACACCTTTTAATCATCATAACAAGGAGTCGCCGTTCCCATGAAATTGCATCGCTACGAAAAAAATCCAATCATCAAGCCCGATCCGGCCAGCGAATGGGAATCGCTGGTCACCACCAATCCTGGCGCGTGGTATGATGAACAACGCAAAGAGGTCATCATGCTGTATCGTGCGGCTGGAAACGACATTCAACATGTCATCCACCTGGGGCTTGCCGCGAGCAAAAACGGGTTTGATTTTCATCGGGCGTCCGACAAGCCGGCCGTGTCGCCCGTTGCGGGCACGAGTGAAGGTGGATGCTTTGAAGACCCTCGAATTGTAAAGATCGGCGAATGGTAATACGGCGGGGCGGACAAATATTTCTGCGTTGCAACATGCGCATTGGAAGAACTGATCGACCATGTGCGTTCTTCACCTGCGTAGGTCGAACAAACATCAATTTCCAAGGAGGTCGGCTATGGCTTTAAAGAACCGGAGATGCGCATCTGCGTTCATGATCGCATGCGTTTTCGCATTCTGCGCTTCCGCGATCGAATATGTATTTCCCCCAGCCTCCGGCGTCTTCGATGTCACCAAGGCGCCCTATAATGCCGATCGCACCGGGAAAACCGACGTCTCGGCGATTCTTTCCAAAGCGGCAAATGATATTATCAATATTCCCAGCTGGAACCCGGGGATCATGTACCTGCCTAATGGCACCTATCTGGTCAAAAACACTATTGCCTGGAGATTGACTATGCATGGCAATGGATGTGGCCCGCATATGATCGGGCAGAGCCGCTCAGGGACGGTCATAAAACTTGCCAAGGGGACATGGCCGCTGGGGACCGAAGGGAAAGGGGTGATCCAGACCGGGGCTGGTGATGAAAACAATTTTAACAAAGGAATCATGAACCTTACGGTTCTGGTCGACAGCAATAATGCCGGCGCCATCGGTATTGTTTACGTGAGTGATAATACGGGAATGATGTCGGATGTCGATGTTATTTCCGCCGATGGCAAAGGTATGTACGGCATCCAATCCGCAGGCAATTTTGCTGGATCGACAGTAGGGGGCAATGGTCCTTTTATTATTCGCCGTACCTATATCAAAGGGTTCGCCGTTGGCTTTCGAGGCTGCGCAAGCGAAGGCGAAATGATGTCGCAAATCAGGCTTTCGGGCCAGAGCAAATATGGTCTCTGGGCCAGTTGCGGCGATCTGATCATCGACAGTCTTACCGCCAACGATACCTGCATCGCGGTTGAAGCCGAGGCGCCGGTAATGCTGACCAATGCCGTCTTGACAGGCGGCTCACCGACCGCGTATGGCATCCGCAATTTCGTGACATCGTCATTCTTCCGCGATATCAAAACCACTGGCTACAAATTCGCCATCAGCAGTGTCGGCATCGTCCGGCCGCCGCTGGTTTCCTCATTCGATGAATATACGCCCGTGCCCACCGCATCGCTCTTTTCCACAGCGACCAAATCCATGAATATCCCCGCGCGGTATCCTCCTGAAATTCCGTGGGAGAGTGATTTTACCAAATGGGCTTTTCCCGCGGATTACAAGACCGGCGGCCGGACTGATGCACAGGCACTCCAGGCGGCCATCGACGATCCGGCAAAGACTACGGTTTGCCTGCCGGAGGGCGCGGCGACACTGCAAATTGACCAGCCCGTTTATGTACGCGGAAATATCAGCCGCATCTTCGGGACAGGCAGCGGAGTTCACAAGGCATCGGCAAATGCTCAGATCATCATCGATAACGGTTCAGCGCCCATCGTGATGATCCAGAAAATATCGCATATTGATGTGGGCGATGGATCCCTCGCAATTCCTTTGTATGTCAAAACCAGCCGCACCTGTGTTTTCGAAACGGTAGTAGGGCTTGATTTACACTGCCAGGCAGCAGGTGAAACCTACGTGACCGATTATTGCAGCAATTGGATTTGCACCGAGAACCCCGGCGCGAAAGTCTGGGTGTGGCAATGGGAGGGTACACACTGTGGCGACAGTGCGCTTGTTACGAGAAGCGGAATGATACGGGCCGTTGGCGGGTACGACGAATGCAATGGCAGCATGATTTTCTGTCTGGGCGGTATTACCGAGATCCTTGGCTACTGGGAATATTCGACCACCTGCACTCGGCGCAGCACCGAGTTCATAATGACGGTTGCCGGCAATGCGAATGCATCGGCCGAGGGAGTATGGCAGCAAAATTTCTGCACCCCGTGGGGCGGCTATGACCAATTGGTAAAGGAGACGCGGGGAACGACCACGAAGATCCTCTATGGATCGGCCGGAACCGGCCGGGTCGTAAATCCCGGAGGCGGGAATATCGCTCTGTATACCGCGTATGATTCCGCTGCGATACGGGATGCCATGCATACCGGCGCTGAGAATTTCATTTCCTCCGCAGCGAAGCCGGGCATGCGCGTATCGGCGGCAAGGGGTCCGGCGGGGATCGAAGTGACCTACAGCCGCGACGCGACAAGGCCGTTGACGCTGCTGGCCTATGATTTATCGGGCAGGATTATCAGCATTGTCAAGGACCACTCCCCCGCTTCCGGCATTCGCCGGGCGCTGCTGCCCCGCTTTGGCGGGATTGTATGCATCGAGCTTCGGGCGGCAGGGGAATCCGTGCGGAGTCTGGTGGTTCCGTAAAAGCAAGAGTGCCGCCCTGTTGGCGACTGCGAATACCGAATGCCCAATGTCGAACACCGAATATCGAAGCACGGAAAAAACATCAAAATCGCAGCGTATAATCCCCGCTGAACTTCGACATTCGAAATTCCGCTGTTCGATATTCGATATTCGTATTTCATTACCCCATCACGACCTTGACACTATGCTTCTTCTTCGTGGGCAGCGGCAACAGCGTTCCTTTGATCCGCCTGCCGGTGTGGGAGCCAATGTATACGTTCGTGAAAGATTGCGAACGTCCCCCACCACAACGGATCTCGTATTCGCCGGGAAATCCTTGAAACGTGAATTCGCCCCGTCGATCGGTGTGTCCCTGAGTCGAGGTCCTCCATTCTTCCAGAATCAGTCGTTTCAACGCATGATACGCCGGTTTCGGCGAGAGATCCTCCCGCAATAGCCCGCCACCCTTTTGCCAGCATTTTCCGTCCATTAGATCCCACCAGGTGATTGCCGCCACCGACGGATGCGCGTAGCAGACCTTGTAGAACTTCACCGCATAGTCGGCCTGCTCGGCCTCGGTCCACGTTCGACCAGCGCGCGAACCAGAGATGATCTGACCGCCCGACGTGGGTGTAAACTCAGTAATATGCAGCTCCTTCCCGAACTTTGCGTACAAATCAAGATACCGCTTCACGTCCTCAAGCGGAAACCGCTTGAACAGCGGTTCGTGGGCCTGAATCCCAATTCCGTCGAAAGGCACTCCATTGGCAATCGAGTCCTTGAGGAGCTTGTGGAACGGCGGAAACCCGTCGTGAAGAACATGATAGTCGTTGACTATAAGATAACCAGCCGGACATACCTCGCGCGCCCATCGATACGGTTGATCGATGCTGATTCCCGCCAGGTGCGACGGTTCGTTGACCACCTCCCAGAACTCGATGTCCTTGCCGAAACGACGCATGATATCACGCACGCGTTTCTTCTGCAGGGCTCTTGACGGAATGCCTTTCGACCAGGTTGGAACGCCGGCCTCGAATTCCCAGAGGAGCGGATGCCCTTTGAGTCGAATGCGATGTTTCCTGCACCACTCAATAACCTTCTTGGTATAGGCATAGTCGGGTCTGCCCCTGACCGGCTCGTAACCTTTCCAGTAAAAGCCGGTGGTGGCATAGTTGAAAAGTTCCGAGAACCTTTCCTTGTAGATATCATTTGCGCGGCGACTCATGAGCCGGTCGAGCAGATAGATATTGCAGCCAAAAAGGAAATCGCTTCCGGTCTGCCTGACTTTCACGGCTGTGTCTGCAACCGGACGGCCGGCACTGTCCACCACGCGAATCGACACGTCCACTTTGCGGATCGCGTCGATCACCCGATCGGCTTCCTTGACAATAGCATTCTCGTTCATCACGTCTCCTCAGGTTGATGGTCATATCACGACAGCACGGGCGTTGCAGCGCGCCTGCCTCGCGCTCCTACCAGCGGAAGGAGCACCACGCACAGGATACTCACGCCCAGCACGAACGCAAAGGGAAACGCCGGGTTGCGGGCGTAGAGAATACCCCCGAGCATTCCGGCGGGAAGCATGCACAGATTGGAGAACATGAAACTGAACGCAGACACGTGTGCACGCATGTCATCATCGATCGCATTGGCGACCATGGATTGCATGGCCGGATTGGTGAGTGCGCGTCCGGCTGCCCACGATACCACATTTACGGCGACCATGAGCGACGGGATTGTTGCGCCGGCAAGCAGGAGGGCAAGCGCGCCGGCAGCACTCGCTCCCAGACCGGCAAGAAGACCCACATACTCGTTACGCATGCACGGTACGACCAGCACGAGAAAACCGATCTGCACGATTGCAGTGGCCGAGGGCAGGATCGACGCTGTCGAATCGGTAAATGCGAGTTGCGACACCAGAAACGGGAACAGATACAGTCCGGTCACCACCATGCCGTAGCTGCGCAAGACACCCATGACCAGAAGAAGCCATAGTTGCGGCCGGTGCATCACATAGCGGAGGGTCGGCATGAGATGAATTTTCATACGCCCTCCGCCATTCCGATGAGCATCGCGCATTTTTCTGCCGATGTGAGTATCGGTTAGAAAATGCTGTTTGCCGGCGATCATGACAACCATGCACGCGACCGCACCCCAGTACACGCCCCGCATGCCGGGAATCAGGCCGAACCGGGCGATAATCAGCCCCGCGGCAGGCACAAGCAGGCTGCACGAAACATTGACAACTTCGGACAGCGAGTACGACTGAACCCGCTCGTGCGGCTCAATGTCTTCGGCGAGGTACAAGCCAAACGCCATGCCATTGACAATCACCGTGGCATTGATGATGGCGGCAAGCAGGAAGTGCCAGAACGTAGTCCCCATGGCCCACAGGATCATGGGAACCAGCCACGACACAGCATCGAACAGGATAAGCGAACGTTTTCGGCCCAGTCGGTTGACCACCATCCCGGCCACCAGACCGAATACAATTTGACATCCGGTATACACGGACGCGATCAGCCCGACCTGCTCGGCTGACAGCCCCAGTTTCATCATGTACAGCGACGCGTAGGAGTTGTAAGCCATGAACGGAATGGCCCACAACGGCTGAAACGCGAGAATGACCCGCGCGTTGGGGGAAAGAGCGGCAAAATGTCTGCGGAGTTCAAAGCGCATGAATCGTGTGCCCGAGTGCTATTGGATCTCAAGGACCTTTGTCTGATCTTGCCGGGTGAAGTGCGCCTTGATTGACTTTCCCGCGGATGAAATGTCATAGTCGCCGTAGAACGCAGGGGTCTTGAACATGCCGTTCTTATCTGCTTTCCCCGTGACCTCGGTATGCCATTCGCGTGTCACCAGATTCGTGTACACCTTGCCGGCGGGCGTGACAGTCCAGTCCCGTTTCCACAGCGCGGCTTCCGGCCGCCAGTGCCGTCCCTCCCAGAAGCCCCACATGAGTATGCCGGCAACCGCCGGATGACCGAAGCACAGTCGATAGTATCCGTCAAGCGCCTTGGCCTTGTAGGCCTCGTCGCGCGTAACCAGGTCGAACTCGGTAATCTTGATCGGCAGCCCGAATTGCCCGAGCGAATCCAGATCGCGCGCCGCATTTTCCAGATCAATATCGCCTATGAAATGGGACTGAGTCCCTATTCCGCCATACGGGATACCCTCCTTGAGAAAACCACGAATTTGGTCCACATAGCGCCCGATATCCGGGCCGTCGGTTACTCCGTCGTCGTTCAGATAAAGCTGTGCCTTCGGATCTCCTTCCCGCGCCCAGCGTGCCATGTCTGCGACTATCCCCGGCCCGAGCCGTTCGGCAAACCAGTTTCTAGGGATCATTTCGTTGCAGAGATCGTATTCGAAGATCCTTCCCTTGAAGTGCGCGGTAACATCCTTGCCGCGCCGTTCCATATGTCGGAGAAGAGCGGCATTGTCAAGCGGGATGACCCATTTGGGCATCGCTTTCTCGTCCGCTCCCGAGTAAATATTGTGCCCCCGCATCGTAAGGCCGTTCCGTGAGCACCAGTCATAAACCTGGTCGGCCGTCGAATAATCCGGCCTTCCCGATGAATCGCGCTCGCACGCCGGCCACTTGAGTGCCCCCTCGTGCACTGCGTCGTTAAAATAGGCCTTGAGCGTGTCGCGATAGCGGCGCGAATCCTGGTCATCGGGGTCCCGTTCGGTGCAATAGGGCCCCCCGATCGCAGTGCCAAACCGGAACTCATGGCTGAGTTGTCGAATGGAGACCGTTGCATTCGCCTTTGCCTTGACAGTCAAAGTCCCCATCCGCAATTGCTTGATCCGCCGGTTCGATTCTTCTATCACCGGACGGCTTCTTTCGTCGAACCTGCGTAGCAGCTCCGCGCGGGCATCAGCGAGCTCCTTGCCGGAAGCGGCCCAGAGCTTGAACCCCTGGCTGCCGCTGCGAGCATCGACTACGATCAAATTGTCCCCGGCCTTCAACGGAAGCTCAAAAAGGTAGTTGGTCACCGAGTAGCGAGTGGTGACATTGCCTTCCCCATTTTTGAACGCCTCCTTGCCGTTGACATACCACGTCACCCACCAGTCGGCCGCGGTACCCACCCAGAGGCTCGTATCGGTTGTCCTTTTGACATTCGCGCATACCAGCGCCCGCCGCTGTTCCTTGAATCCGCCGGCGATTGCCGCCAGATCAAGACACGTAGCGCTGAACCGCGCTTCCCGGACCGCAACCGAACCCTTTCCGCCCTCCCGGGGCAGACTATTCGGAATGCTCTTGAGCGATGAAATTCCCACCGATGTGTCGACCGGAACAAAGAGTGACCAGACCTCGGGAAAATCCGGAGATCCGGATAGTGGGCAGGTCGCCGCGACAATGGCTACCGCTCCGAGTAACAGTCTCCTTCTATCCCGCCTGCGATTCCCATCCCCACGCCTTATCATGTCTTTCATGCAAATCCTCCTCATTGCCCCGCGCGCGGGGCGTGATTTGTTTGATGTGAGCGTCGTCGGTGGTTTGCACCGCGACATCGAAGATTCCGCTACGCCATCCGGTTCCACGGTGAATGAACATCAGTGCTGAACACCACACTTAACGGCGAACTATCTGGGCTCTTCGCCTTTTGTTCTCAGCGCGAAACAACAATCGTCTTCACTCCCCTGCTGGTGTGCCCGCTTTGCGGAACGGCAAACAGAACACCGTTCACCCGTGTGGCTGCGTTGTCCTGCCCAAGGCCTGCCCGGGAAACCCGACATCCGCGGACATCATAAAGCGCTACATTGCGGCCGCCAAAGCTGATGTCTGGAAAACCCTTGAGGGGAGTTGCCACGGCATTTGAGTCGGGCGTGATCTCAAGCCAGGCGATATCGTAGCGGCCCAGAGTCACGACCGGAGGATTTGTGGACAAACCCGACACAGCCCCCGATCGAACAACATCATCGTGGATTGTAGAGTAGTTGAGCTTCTTCAAAGTGTAGGTGCCTGCCGAAACTCCCGAGACGCTCATCGTCACATTGTAGCTCGTACCACTGCCGAAGTTCCAGACGATTGCATAGATCGAAGTGCCGTTCTTCACGGCAAAGCTTCGGATATCGGAGTTCGCGCCTGTCGAGCGTACCTGGGTTCCGGTCATCTTGCTCAGCCACAGAAACACATAATAGATGGGCGTCTTTCTTCCGTCGAAGTCCCACAGACCGCCGCGGGGAGTGGCGCCGTTCCAGAAATTGGCCATATAGGAAGGATTGGAAAGAATGTTGACGAAATCGTTCGGGTCGACTCTCCAGTCGCGAATGTGATAGTACGCGGTAATGGTTGTCCCTTCCGACCAATACTGCCGCATTGTCTCGAGACAGAACCCGCACTGGTAATTGCCCGGCTGAGGGTCCAGCGATACGTTCCATTCGGAAATGAGTGTCTGCACGTTGCTCAACGATGGGTACGCTGAAAGCATCGACTTGACACCATTGGTGTTGCCCCACCCTCCGCCGTACGCGTGCCACGAGTAGAAATCCATGGGCGCATTCCCTGCCCCGCAGTGTGCAATGAGCGCACTGCCTATGGACCCGTTGAACGGACAGCACAGTGCTGGGCCGCCGACTTTGGCGGAAGGGTCGGCGCGTTTCACTGCGTTGGCCGTATGCGTGTACCACTGTACGTATCCCGAAGGTGTGCAGCGGAACGGCGTTCCGCCATCTTCCCCAATGTCTACTTCGTTGCCGATCTCCCAGTACCGGATACCGTAATTCTTGTCCAGGCAATGTCGAACCAGACGGAACACCAGCGTATCCCACGCCGCCCAATTGTTGGGCGCCGTGATATCCTGGTTGATTGTCGGGTACAATACTCTGGGTTTGAAGCAGATATTCGGGATAGGTTCAGCCCCCGTTGCCACCATGGCATCGAGCGCGCTGTCAAGCGTTCCCCAGTGGTACGTATTGAGCGCCGGAAGGAGATTGTAGTATTCCTGAATGAAAAAGCGGATATACGCGGGATTGATAGCACGGAGCTCAGCCAGATGAGCATCAATCATGAGCTTGGGCGATAGCCCTCCCTGGCCAAGCGAAAATCGCCTTAGATCGATTGCGCCAACCGACTGACCGGCATCTATGGCCAATTGGGTGGGCGTCTGCGCGCCGGCACTCATGACAAGCACGAGGATCAACGGCGCCGAACGCAAACATGTCCTGGCCCTTTCCGGACTCCCCATACTGACCTCCCTCTGATGGACAAGTGTTGTGGAGGCATAAAAACAAAAGCACCGGTTGAGGTCTCCCCCGCTTGACCCGCTACCCTATTGCTTCGTCGTCTTCCACACTGAGCGCTTCTCACCTGAGACGCACCGCACAATGA
>Ga0315289_10015731_pt1 | contig 10488 bp, 10 predicted proteins | sample YL17G11_40_MG_FD_203452 | JGI IMG/M metagenome (GOLD analysis project Ga0315289, IMG submission 203452) | Sediment microbial communities from Yellowstone Lake, YNP, Wyoming, USA - YL17G11_40 | ecosystem: Environmental > Aquatic > Freshwater > Lake > Sediment | place: USA: Wyoming | collected...
GGCGTTCCTTGTCCCCCTCGATGATCCGCAAGGATACATCGACCACGTCGCCGACGTGGAAATCAGGGATGTCGGTCTTTCGGCTGCCCTGCGTCGCCTTGTTCATCAGCTCCTGGCTCACGATCGCTCTCCCACGTCGGATCCGCAAGGGCGGTCCGCACGGCCGCTGTCCGCGGTAACTCTAGCTCTGATCCTGGCCTTCCTGGCGGAGGGCCTGGTATTTCCGCCACAGGTCCGGTCGGCGCTGCATGGTCCGCAATTGCGCCTGCTCGCGGCGCCACTGGGCGATCTGGCCATGATCGCCGCTGATGAGCACGGCCGGCACTTCCATGCCCCGGTAGACCCGCGGGCGGGTGTACTGGGGGTACTCCAGCAGGCCCTGGCTGAAGGATTCCTCCGCCAGGGAGGCTTCCTTGCCCAAGGCCCCGGGCAACAGGCGGACCACGGCGTCAATCACCGCCATGGCGGCCGCCTCGCCGCCGGAAAGCACAAAATCGCCCAGGCTGACCTCCATATCCGCCAGGCCCAGGCGAATCCGCTCGTCAAAGCCTTCGTAGTGCCCTGCCACCAGGATCAGCCGCGGCTCGTCCCTTAACCGCATGGCCAGTTCCTGGTTGAACACCTGTCCCTGCGGGCTTAGGAGGATCACCTTTCCGGCCGGCGGCTCCCGCCGCAGCGACTCCACCGCGTCGAAGATCGGCTGGCACATCAGCACCATGCCCGGCCCGCCCCCGAACGGGGCGTCGTCCACCGATCCGTAGGCGTCCACCGCGAAGTCGCGGAGGTTGGCCCGCCGGATGTCCGCCAGTCCTCGGCGGACGGCCCGGCCGACGATGCCGGCCTGGCAGAAGCTCTCGAATACCTCCGGGAACAGCGTCAGGATGTCGATGCGCATCGCCATGGCCGGCCCCGGGCGCGTCTCGCGGCCGCTAGGCGCCCGAAGCGGCCGCCTTGCGCCGCCGGATCAGGGCCTCCACCGTCTGCGACGGCTGGGCACCCACTTTCAGCCAGTGCTCCACCCGCTCCAGGTTCAGCGACAACTGCTGCTCCGGCTGCTTGGCGCGAGGATCGTACCAGCCCAGCTCCTCGAGCACCGCCCCGTCGCGAGGGTTGCGCGACTCCATTGCCGCAATCCGATAGAAGCTGCGGTTGCTGCGGCCCAGCCTCTTGAGTCTTAACTTGACGGCCACGTGGTTCGTCTCCAGCAGGACCCTCGCGATCCGCCGCGGGGGCAGGTTCCAGCGTCCTTAGCCTTTTGCGAACCGCTGATTCTAGCGGCCCCGCCACACCCTGCAAGGGGATTTTGCCAGCTTCGTGTTCCGCTAGGGCAGTGGGCGGCGGCATCAAGCCCCGGCGCGCCCGCAACCGACATCCCTTAAGCTGGAAGGGACAGGCCCTTGACTTACAACATGCTCGCGCTATGGCATCTACTGGTGGTCAGGGGCGCGGTGGCGCTGGCCAAGGCCGTCAAGTCCTAGGCGGCCTTATCGGCCGCGGTAGACGCAGCGGGCGTTTTCAGACTCCCAAACCGTGACGGCCGACAGCCCCGGCAACTGCGGCGCCAGGCGATCAAACAGGAACTGCGCGATCATCTCGCTGGTGGAGTTCTCCAGGCCGTTGATGTCATTGAGGCAGCGATGATCCAGCACGGCCAGCACCGGCTCGACCAATTGCCTGATCCGCCCAAAGTCCATCACCCAGCCGGTCCGCGGGTCCACCGGCCCGGCGACGTGCACGTCGACGCGGTAGCTGTGCCCGTGAAGATTGGCGCAGCGGTGTCCGGCCGGCACGTGGGGCAGGCGGTGGGCGGCGTCGAACCGGAACGTTCGGATGACCTCGGCTTCCATGCGTCAGACCCCTCGGTCCTTGTCGGGCCAGATGATCCTATGCAACTGGAGGTTCAAGCGGACTTCCCGCGGCAGATCGTCGTCCTGAAGCATCCACTTGGCCAGCGTGGAGGCGGCCAGCAGGCCGCCGGCCGGGCTCAACAGCACCGCGCATCGCCTTGTCAGATCGTGCTGGGCGATCGCGCCACGGGCGTAGTCGTAGTCGGCCCGGTCGGCCAGCACGAACTTCACCTCGTCGCGGTCTCGCAGCAACGCCACGTTCTCCCAGCGGTTGCAGTGCGACTGGCCGCTGGAGGGGCACTTGAAATCCACGATCCGCACCACCCGCTGGTCCACGGCGCCGATGTCCAGGGAACCGTTGGTCTCAAGCAACACCTGGCGACCCAGGTCGCCTAGGCGCCGGGTCAACTCCGGCGCCGCCTCCTGTAGCAGCGGCTCGCCCCCCGTCAGCTCCACCAGCCGGCAGCGGTACATCGCTACCCGGTCCAGGATGGCCTCCAGCGGCATGGTTTTGCCCTGGTCCCAGCTATACGGCGAGTCGCACCATCGGCAGCGCAGGTTGCAGCCGGCCAATCGCACCAGAACGCAGGGCAAGCCCGCCCGAGTGCCTTCGCCTTGGATGCTGAAGAAGATCTCGTTGACTTCCAGCGAGTCCGCCACGCTGACATTCTATCGCGCGGCCGCCCGGACCCAATGCCATTGTGGCCAGCCCCCGCGGCGACTACCATGCCGGCCATGAGGTCCGGCTGGGTGATCGTGGCGATCATGGCGGGCGCGGCGCTGTTGCGGCTGGGCCTGCTGGCCCGGGCCTGGGACGATCCGCGGCGTCTGCTCACCCCGGATTCGCACGGCTACATGGGCCTGGCGGTGGAGCTGTCGCAGAACGGCCGATTTGAGCTGGATGGCAGGTGCGAAATCTCCCGCACCCCCGGCTACCCGCTCTTCCTGCTGATGGCCGTGCCGCTGGGCCATGGCTGGTGGCGCGCGATCGCGGCGCCGCAGGTGGCCGTCGACGTGGCGGCGGTGTACCTGGTGTACGTGCTGGGCTGCCTGGTGTGTCGTCGCGGCGTGGGCTACCTGGCGGCTGGGTTGTATACCGTCAGCCCGCTGGCTGTGTCGGCGTCGCTGCGGATCCTTTCGGACGGCCTGTTCACGTTCCTGCTGCTGTTTGCGGTGCTGATGTTGGCGTTCCACCTGCGTAGCTGGCGATGGTGGGCGCTGGTGGCCGGCGCGGTGGCGATGGGGATCGGTTCGTACGTTCGGCCGGTGGGGCTGGCGTACGGGGCGGTGGTGGCGGTGGTGCTGCTGACTCAGCCGCGGCGCTTGCGGCGGACGGGGATGTTCGTGGCGGTGCTGGCGCTGGTGGCGGCGCCGTGGGTGATCCGCAATCTGGCGCGGGCGGACTACGCGGGGTTCTCCAGCTTTGCCACCGACAGCCTGTACTACTTCGGCGCGCCGGAGATCGTCGCGGCCCGCGAGGACATCCCGGCTGACCAGGCGAGGGAGCAGGCCCGCCGGGCAGGCCGGCAGTTGGACGAAGAGCTTGCGCCCGGCCCGGCGGCGCGGGCGCGGGCGGAGGCGGCCATGCGGCTGGTTGCCTCGCAGCCGCTGCTGTACACGCGGCAGCACCTGGCCGGCACGCTGGGATTCTGGCTGCCGGCGGCCAATGACGTGCTGGAGATCGCCGGCCGATGCGCCTCCCAGCGCGGCACCCTGGATGTGCTGCACACAGAGGGGCTGCGGGCGGCGGTGGAGCATTACTTCGGGTCCGACCGCTTGGCGATGGCCCTGGCGGCGGGGATGACGGCGCTGCTGGGATTTCTGTATTTGGGCGTGCTGCTGTGGCTGGCCAACTTCCGGGCCTGGCGCGGCAAGCCGGAAGCCTACCTGGGACTGGCGCTGGTGTTGGCGGCGGCGCTGATGGCCGGCCCCAGCGCCCTGCCGCGATACCGTCTGCCAGTCCTGCCGCTACTGTGCGTGGCCGCGGCAGCAGGGTACCTGGCCCTGCGGGAAGCCTTCATCGCCCGCCGCAAGTCTGTTCGCGCCTAAGCCACGCCGCCCTCCGCCCCCAGGGCAGCCTGCTTTTCGTCGGGCAGATCGATTCCGCCGGAAAAGCTGCCGTAACGTCGCCCAAACATGGCGGCCATCTTAGCGTTGGACGGGGGCCTAACCAAGCTCGGCGGCGCGAGCCGGCGGCGGGAGCATCCAGGCGACGGGCCAGCGATATTGCGGCTAGGTAGCGCGGGCCGGCAGATCACTCCTCGGCGCGCTGATACTGCTCCGCCATCGCCGGGTGGACGAACTGGATCTTCTGCTCTTGGCGGGCCTGGTCGATCAGGGTTTCGATGATCCGTCGCTGCTCTCCGCGGATACGCTCCTGCATCAGGCGCTGGTGCAACTGGTCGCGGACCTGTTCGAACGGCACGCTGCGCGGCGGGATGATCTTGTCGAGCTTGAGGATGTGGAACACCGTCCCGCTCTGGACCGGCTCGGACACCTGCCCGACCTCCGTCATCGCCAGGGCGGCCTGCCGGACGGCTGGGGCCACCGGCGATTGGGGGCCGATGGGAGGCAGCAGCCCGCCTTCCTCCGACGTGTCGCTGGTGGAAAGCTCGATGGCCAACTGGGTGAAATCCGCTCCCTCCCTGAGCCGGCGCAGGACATCCTGGGCGGCCTGGAGCGTGGGCAGCTCGATGTGCCGCACCTGGACCTGCCGGTCGTACTCCTGGTCGTACTCCTTGCGCAGGTCTTCCTCGCCGACGGTGACGGTCTTGACGGCCATCTTGCGCAGCAGCACGTTGCGGTGCATGACCATGCGCCACTGGCGGGGGAGCATGCCGCGCTGCTGGAGCATCTGGGCCAGCAGTTGCTCGCGCTGCGCGGGGTTGGCCACCTGCGGGAACAACTCAGTCATCGTGCGGTCGGATTCCTCCTGGACCTCCTGCTCCGCCGGCTGGGCGATTCCTTCCTGGCGGGCCTGCTGCTCGACCAGCTCGGTGGCGACCAGTTGCTGGGCGACCGGCATGCCGTAGGCCTCCACGAGGATGTCGCAAAGCTGGTCCATGTAGACCGGGGCGCCCTGCACATAGGCCATCACCGGCCGGTCGGCCGGGGCGGTGGCGGGCCAGGTCGCGGGACGGGTCGTTGTGACGGGCGAGAGGGTCGCCGGCTGGCGGCAGCCGGCCGCCAGGGCTAATATCAGGATGCAAGACCACGAGTATCGCATACGTTGATCCCTTCGAGGCAGGAGAACGGATAACCTACCGCCACGCGGGCGCCGGCGTCAACGATGGTTGACAGCCGATGCCCGCCGGGTCAAAATCCGCGCAGGGTATTGGAATTGCCAACTCCCACGTTACCATGGGCGCGTCCGTTTTGCCTGGATTGGATGGCTAGGTCAAAGGGGTCCGCAATGTTGGGCCAGGTCAGGGACAACATCGCCGTGCTGATGGTGATGGCATTGGCAGGTGGACTGCTGCAAGGGCAGACCTCGGCTACGTGTCCCGAGGGGCCGCCCAGCAGCTTCCTGAGCCGCCACGGCACGCAGTTGTCGCTCGAGGGTGAGCCCTTCACGCAGGTGGGCTTCAACAAGCCGGACCTGCTGGCCTACTTCAGGTCCGGGCGCAACAGCGACGTGCTCCAGGTGCGTCAGTTGCTTGGGGAGCTTCGCCGCCGGGGGTTCAGGGTCCTGAGGGTGGAGCTGTTCCCGCCGGGGCCTGGGGAGCTGGAGGAGCAGTTCCTTTCCGACCCGGCCCGGCACCAGGCCTACCTGGACGGCATCGACGGGATGCTCCAGGAGTGCGAAGACCACGGGATGCTGCTGGTGTGCTCGCTGATGAGCCTGGACGCCTGGGCGGACCTGGGCCACCACTCGCTGAGCGAAGCGGTGCAGAACCCCCAAAGCCCGGGGCGGCAGAAGGGCGAGCAGTTCATCCGCGAGCTGGTAACGCGCTACCAGCGGCGCAGCATCATCGCGGCCTGGGAGATCGGCCCGCAATACAACCTGGCCGTGGATCTTCAGGCGCTGCCAGGCCCGCTGGAGGCCCGCGAAGCCGGCGCGAACTGGCAGCACCTACATCCCGCGCCGATTGTTCGTGATTCGCGGAACAACATCACCTCCGACCAACTGGCCCAATTCGTTGCCCAGTTGGCCGGACTGATCCGATCGATCGATCCGAACCACCTGATCAGCGCGGGGCACGCCGCCCCGCGCCGCGAGGCCATGCACCTGTTGGAGGCCTGCCGCCACGGCCAGGCGCCGCAGTGGCACGACGACACGCTGGCCCAGCAGACCCGCTACCTGGAGCTGATCCATCCCGACCCGGTAGACTGGGTGAGCATCAGCCACTTCGAGATGACGCCCACGCGGCTGGCGCTACTGAAGTCGGCGGCTGATGAGTTGGGCAAGCCTCTCCTGATCAGCCGCATCGGCCTGCCGGAACCGTGGATCAAGCCGGCCCGCTACGATGAGCCGGCGGCGGTGGAGTTGGTGCGCTGCCAGGGACCCGTGCTGCGCGAGCTAAAGATCCCGCTGACCCTGTACTGGAGGCTGGCGGATTATTCCGGAGAGTCGCAGGGGCCCGACGTGGCGGAGCACAGCCTGAAGCTGGGGGCTACCGAGAAGGCGCTCGATCTGCTTCGCCAGTGCAACCAGGGCAGCCCGCCGCTCGGGGCCCAACCGTAGGGGGTGCGCCTACTTCCCGACGCAGAACCGCCGGAAGATGGCAGCCAACACGTCGTCGCGGACCATCTGCCCGCTGATCTGGCCCAATTGCGACAGGGCCTCTCGCAAGTCCACGGCCGCCAGCTCGGCGCAGTCGGCTATCCCGGCGCAGTCCCGCAGCAGCTCAACCGCCCGGTCGATGGCCCCGGATGCGTGCTCCAGGCATCGCCTCTGTCGGCGGTGAAGCCCCAGGGCCTCGCCCCCGCGGGCCGGCGCCAGGCCAAGCAGGTCGGTCAGCAGGTCGCGCAGACGGTCCAGGCCCGTCTGCCGCAAGGCCGAAACGGCCAGTGTCCCAGCCAGGCGCCCGCCCAGGCCGCTTCGTTGCGCCGCGGTGGCCTTCTCGATGGCGGCTAGCGTCGGGCGGGGATCGTTCACCAGGTCCACCTTGTTGCCGACAACCACCAGCGGCGCCCGCGTGCCGGGCCGGGCCAGCCGCCCCAGCAGCTCCAGATCGGCCTCGAACGCCGGCCGCGACAGGTCCAGCACCAACGCCAGCACGTCGGCCCGCTCTACGGCCGCCCAGGCTGCCTGCTGGGCCGCCTGCTCCAGGCCCCGTTGCGGCTGGCCGAAACCCGCGGCATCCACCAGCTCCGCGATGACGCCGGGCCGTAATTGGGCCATTGCCGACAGCACGTCGCGCGTCGTCCCGGCCAAGGCCGACACGATCGCCCGGTCGGTCGCGCAGAGGGCGTTGAGCAGCGAGCTCTTGCCCACATTGGGCAGGCCCGCCAGCACGACCCGTGGCCGGTCGGCTGACTCCGGAAGCTCGCCTGTCCGCGCCGCCAGATCACCCAGGCGGCCGGCCAGTGCGGCCAGCCGATCGGCCAGACGCGGCGGGCTTTCAAGCTCGATCTGCTCCTCGGCCAGGTCGATGGAGGCCTCCACGGTGGCCAGCGCCTCGGTTAGCTCGTCGCTGGCCTGGCGGCACAAGCGCGCCACCGCGCCCCCCAGCGCCCACAACGCGGCTGAAAGCTGCGACCGGTCGGCGGCGTCGATGACGTCGGCGACAGCCTGTGCGGCCGACAGGTCGATCCGGCCGGAGAAGAACGCCCGCGCGGTGAACTCGCCCGCCTGGGCCGCTCGGGCGCCGCGGCGAATCAACTCCTCAACCAACTCGGTGGTCAGCGGGACACTGCCCGGAATGTGCAGCTCCACCAGGTCCTGGCGCGTAAAACTGCGCGGGGCGCGGAAGAGATAAGCCGCTGCCGGCGCCTCCAATTGGCCGGTCAACGTCAGAGCGCCTTCGACGGCTCGGAAACCCTTTAGGCGGTCTAGCGGGGGCCGGCTGCGAAACACTTCCTGGGCCAGCGCAATAGCTCGCGGGCCGGACAAACGCACAATCACGCGCCCGGCGGCCCCGGCGGCGCTGGAGACGGCCACGATCGTGTCGTCCGTGATGAACATGCCATCGCCCCCGCGCGCCTCAGCCTTTGAAGCGCTGTGGGAACTTGCGGTAGTCGGCCGTCGTGAACGGCTGTGTGCGGACGCTCCAAGGGGGCGGACCTGGCAGGTCGCTAAACAGTCCCGGCCGTCTGGCGGCGGACTCCATCAGCGGATCAATGTCCATGATCCACGTGCGCTCCTCGTCGGCGCCGGCATCGGCGACCTGCGTGTAGTGGCCGGCGATGCGGTGGATCATCCGGCTGGACTCGTGCGCCGCATCGATGGCCAGCACCATCTTGCGAGCCTGCTCCAGCGGGCATCGCAGCCGTGACGCATCGTCGGCCTGCACCGCGCGGACGAGGTTTTCCACCATCCGGCGGCGTACCTCTTGGTCCCGGTCGGGGGCTAGGTGTTCGGAGGTTCCGTCGCCGTATGTGATTCGCGCCCCGTCTTGGTTGGACCACGTGACGCTGCCCCGCTGGGCCTGGATGAGGATCGTCGGCCCGTACTGGTCGAGCTGGCCGCAATGCGTGGCCATGAAACAGGCCCTAGGCCCCTGCGCGGTCGTGATCTCGATGGCGGCGGTGTCGTGAGACTCCCCCTGGGCCGCGTACAGTTCAGCCCGCACCGCGTCCACGTCGCCCCAGCCGGTCTGGTCGGGGCCGCACAGGTACAGCAGGTTGGCTATCTGGTGGGCCAGGGCGTTGGTGGCCGGGCCGTCCAGCACCCACCGCCGGCCGCTGCGAAGCCTGCCGGCCCACGGGTTGCGCTGGAAGTACGACCGGGCGCGCGGCCAGCCCGCCCAGCAGGCCAGGTGCTCGATCCGCCCGAGCCGGCCGGCCAGGATGCGCTGCTTGAGCCCCTGTAGGTCCAGCCGGTGCATCGCCTGGAAGCCCACCAGCACCATCCTGTCGGCGCCGCGGGCGACCCGGAGCATGCGGTCCACTTCCTGGATCGTCGCCGCCGGAGGCTTCTCCAGATGCAGGTGGAAACCCGCCTGCATCGCCGCCACGGCCAGCGGCTCGTGCGAGGGGATGCCCGTGGCGACATAGGCCGCCTGGGCCTTGCCGCGCCAGGCGTCGAACATCTTCAGCGCATCATCAAACAGCTCCACCCCGCTCTGCTGGAGTGCGGCCGCCACGGCCTGTTCACGGCCCGTCAGGCTTGCCAGCCGCGAGTCCGCGGCCGCCGCCAGGCGGAAGTCCAGATGCTCCTGGCCGGCAAGCAACACGTCGATGAGGGTCCGCCCGTAGCCTCCGATGCCGACGATGATCACCTGGGTCATCTGCCGCCTCCGCAGCGCGCGGAGGCTATCCGGCGCCGCGACTGCATCTTATCGGCCGGCGTGGCCCGTACAAGGGCGGCCAAAACACTTGACGCCTCCGGCCGCGCGAAGTAGAAGCGCTCGTTCCAAGCCCACGGGCATCTAAGATAGGAGCAACTCATGGCCGACTTGAAGATCTACTACGACAAGGACGGCTCGCTGGCGCCGCTGGCGGGCAAGACGGTGGCTATCATCGGTTTTGGCTCCCAAGGCCACGCCCATGCGCAGAACCTCCGCGACAGCGGCATAAAGGTGATCGTCTCGGAGCTGCCCGGCACCAACAACCACAAACTGGCCGAGCAGGCCGGCTTCAAGCCCCTCTTAGCCGCGGAGGCGACCCGGCAGGGCGACCTGATCGTCGTCACGGCGCCCGACGAGGCGCAGGGCACGGTCTACCGCAAGGAGATCGAGCCGAACCTCAAGCCGGGCAAGGCCCTGGGCTTCTGCCACGGGTTCAACATCCACTTCAAGCAGATCGTCCCGCCCAAGGGCGTGGACGTAATCATGATCGCCCCCAAAGGCCCCGGGCACACCGTCCGAAGCTGCTACCAGGAAGGCTCGGGCGTGCCCTGCCTGATCGCCATCGAGAAGAACGAGACCGGCAAGGCCTTCGACGTGGCGCTGGCCTGGGGCATCGGCATCGGCGGCGGGCGGGCCGGCATCATCGAGACCACCTTCAAGGAGGAGACCGAGACGGACCTCTTCGGCGAGCAGGTGGTGCTGTGCGGCGGCCTGACGGCCCTGGTGAAGGCGGGCTTTGAGACGCTGGTGGCCGCCGGCTATCAGCCAGGCATCGCGTACTTCGAGGTGCTCCACGAGCTGCTGCTGATCATCAAGCTGATGGCCGAGGGGGGCATCAGCTACATGCGCTACAGCATCTCCAACACGGCCGAGTACGGCGACCTGACCCGCGGGCCGCGGATCATCAACGACCGGACCCGCGCCGAGATGAAGCGGATCCTCGCGGAGATCCAGGATGGCAGCTTCGCCAAGGAATGGCTGGAGGAGTGCAAGAACGGCAAGCCGAACTTCAAGCGCCTCTACGAGGCGGACAAGAACCACCCCGTCGAGGTGGTCGGCCGGCAGCTCCGCAAGATGTTTAGCTGGATGGAGGCCAAGGAAACGCCGGAAGAATGATGCCGCCTCTGTCGCGGCGCGCCGGGACTTGTGGCCCGGCCGCATCATGCGAACATGCCGCTGGCAAGCCCGGG